>Ga0116174_10002299_pt1 | contig 16692 bp, 18 predicted proteins | sample AD_UKC087_MetaG_FD_89801 | JGI IMG/M metagenome (GOLD analysis project Ga0116174, IMG submission 89801) | Active sludge microbial communities of municipal wastewater-treating anaerobic digesters from USA - AD_UKC087_MetaG | ecosystem: Engineered > Bioreactor > Anaerobic > Digestate | place: USA...
AAGAAGACAGGCCTTATTTGTTGGGAGTAGTGCAGGGCGGAGAGTATCTTGATTTACGTGAATATTGTACAAAAGAACTTGTTAAAATCGGTTTTGATGGTTTGGGTTACGGCGGTTGGCCGATAAAAGAAAATGGAGAATTTAATTTTGATGTCCCGAAAGTAATAGCTGAAAACTCACCAAAAGAATACTTTCTTTACGGTCTAGGGGTAGGAAAGCCTGACGAGATTGTCAAATGTTTTGATTTTGGTTTTTATATTTTTGACTGCGTTCTTCCAACCAGAGATGCCCGTCATGGCAGATTATATGTATATAATGCTAATACAATTAACGACATAAACATTCGTGATGACAATTTTTACTCGTTTTTTGATCCCTGTAAACAAAAATATTATTACGATAAGGAACCGGTCAGTAAGGCCTGTGATTGTTTATTATGTCAAAAATATTCAAGATCATATTTACACCACCTATTTAAAAACGATGAGGCGACAGCTTATAGATTAGCCACCATACACAATTTGAGGTTTTATAGTTTGTTGATGGAGAAGTTGGGAAGTGAGTTGGATTAAAATTCTTATTTCCATTTTTTATAGTAAATTTTAGCTGCATCAAAACAATAGACTTTTTTTATCTATACTATGAATACGTTATGTATAATGCCTGGGTTCTAATTCTAAATGCAACAGTTAAAATGTTTAGATGAACAAATTCAAACAATTAACTGCTGCAGACAGAAGAGTAGTTGAAACTCTACTCAAGAGAAATTGTACACAGTTTGAGATTGCTAGTGAACTAGGGGTAAATAAATCAACTGTCTGCAGGGAAATAAATAGAAGATCTACCCCGGCAGGATACTTTGCAGATACATCACAACTGGATTATGAGATAAGACATAAGAAAGTAGGTAGAAGAAAGAAACTCTCACACTCTAAAACACAAAACTATGTAATGGAGAAATTAATGATTGGATGGTCCCCGGAACAGATATCAGGAAGAATGAGACTTGAACAACGAAATGACAGTGTCTGTACGGAGACAATATATGCTTGGATATATAACGATACGATATGCCAAAAAGATAAGATGTATCAATACTTGAGATTTGGAAAGAAGAAAAGAACCAAACATACCGGAAGATCTACCAAAAAAAGCAAGATACCCAACAGAGTAAGTATCCATCAAAGACCTAAAATAGTAGAAAAGAAAAAAGAGTTTGGTCATTGGGAAGGGGACAGTGTTATCTATGCATACAAACAGGCAACAAATACTCTAAATGAACTTTCAACAGGTATAGTTGAGTTCACAAAGATAGAATCCAAAACATCCGATTTAACTACCCAGGCTATGATAAACAAGTTATCAAGATATGACTCAAAAACACTAACTCTTGATAATGGTTTAGAGTTTGCAGGTCATGAGAAAGTATCAAAAGCCATAGGAGTAAGTATATACTTCTGTGACCCATACAGTAGTTGGCAAAGAGGTTCAAATGAAAACACTAACATGCTGCTACGCGGATACTTGCCCAAAAAGGCAAGTATTAAAGATTTAACACAAGAAGATTTAGATGATATCGCTTGGGAATTAAACAACAGACCAAGAAAAAGACTAGGATATCTAACACCCATTGAACATTACCGGCTAAATGTATTAAATTTAAAAGAAATGGAGGTTCGTGTTGCAATTAGATCTAGAATCTAGGGTTTTTATTTATTTAAGGTGTAATAATTTTTTTACGTTCTCTTATTGACAATTGTCTAATTATTGTCTAATATTAGTCTATGGATTTTAATCCAAAATACACAGTAACCCCAAAATTACTCAACAATATCAAGGAAATAACTAGATTAACAACGTTATTAAATAATAAAAGATTTTCCAAACCAATAAAGATGAGATTGGAGAAAAATGCAATAAGTTTGTCTGTATACTCCTCAACTAGCATCGAAGGAAACCCTCTGCCTTTAACAGAAGTGAAGATAATTCTAAAAAACAAACCCGAACATTTAAGAAACACGGAAAAAGAGGTAATTAACTACAATGACGCATTGATTTACCTTCGGAAAAATATTGGAAAGCTAGCAAATCTAAATAAAAAACTAGTTCTGGATACTCACAAAAAAGTGATGAAAGGTTTATTAGAAAGTGATGATTTTGAAAACTACAGAAAAGTACCTGTTGTTGTAAATAATCCGAGAACCGGAGAAGTTGTGTATATGCCTCCTGATGCAAAAGATGTTACAGGTTTAATGAAAGCCTTAATTACATATGTTAATAAAAATAAAGGAGAAATAGATCCAATCATACTTGCAGGTTTATTTCACAAACAATTTGTCATAATTCATCCTTTTGTTGACGGTAATGGAAGGACGGCAAGATTAATAACCAAATTTTTATTAGCGGGTATGGGACTGGATACATTTAATTTGTTCAGCTTTGAAAATTACTACAACAAAAATGTTACTAAATACTTCCATAATGTTGGGGTGTCAGGAAACTATTATGAGATTAGAGAGAGGATAGATTTTACCGGTTGGCTGGAATACTTTACTGATGGGATAATTGATGAATTGATTAGAGTATCAAAAGAGCTTGAGAAATTCGGCACTAACCCTGGCACTTCTCTAAAAGATCACGACCGCAAAGTTTTAAAACATATAGAAGAGTACGGATATATAACCGACAGCGATTATTCAAAGATAACAGATAGAGCAAAAGCAACTCGTGCCTTGGATTTTGAAAAGTTAAGAAAATTAGGATTAATAAAAAGAAAAGGGAAGGGTAGAGCTACTTACTATACTTACGAATAGTTAGGTTTATTTACTTCCATTTTTCTTTTTCACTGCTACAACGATCCTATACCATCACTTTCAATAAGGGATAGGTGTTGTCTCACATTTGTTCGACAAGTGCCATTCCGATGAAGTAGAATAACTCTACTATGTCATCTTTAAGCATCGGAATCGTCGGACTCCCGAACGTCGGGAAATCCACCCTTTTTAATGCCTTACTAAAAAGACAAGCTGCGCTTGCGGCAAACTATCCTTTTGCCACAATAGAACCGAACATCGGGGTTGTAGATGTTCCTGACTACAGATTGGACGAATTATGCAAAATAGTGGTGAATGATTATGGAAGAGGTTCTGAGGGAAGGGAAATTCCGGAAAAAGTAACCCCTGCAGTTGTGAAATTTTATGACATAGCAGGACTGGTAAAGGGAGCATCAAAAGGAGAGGGGCTTGGAAATGCTTTTTTAGGGCATATAAGAGAGGTAAACGCAATCGCTCACGTAGTCCGAAGCTTCGAAGATGAAAATGTTGTCAGAGCGGGCTCTGTAGATCCAATTTCCGATAAAGAAACGGTTAACACCGAGCTTATTCTTGCGGATATACAATCCCTGGAAAACACAATAGGGAAGTTGGAAAAAGATGTCAGGGGTAAACCGGACAAAGAAACAAAGTTAAAATACGAAACTGCTAAAAAAATTCTTGAAAAACTAAACCGTGGAATACTTGCAAAGGATATCGATTTGGAAGAAGAAGAGTTGGAAGTATCTAAAGAGTTAAATCTTTTGACACTAAAACCTCAGATTTATGTTTTAAATGTTAGCGAGGAATATTTGAGTAATAAAAATGAACAAATTATCGATAAAGGTCTGGAAGAAGCTATAATTATATGTGCAAAATTAGAAGCGGATTTGGCAGATTTTGATAAAAATGAACGTGAAAACTATCTAAAAGAGCTTGGAATTGAATATTCGGGTTTAGATAAATTAATCAAAAAAGGATATGAAATTTTAGGACTTGAAACATTTCTGACTGCAGGTCCTAAAGAAGTCAGAGCTTGGACAATTAGAAAAGGTTCAAAAGCACCACAAGCCGCCGGTGAAATTCATACGGATTTTGAAAGAGGGTTTATATCAGCCGAGGTTATAAACTTTGATACGTTGGCGGGATTGGGAAGTATGAAGAAAGCTAAGGAAAAGGGTTTGGTAAGACTTGAGGGTAAAAATTACGTTATGCAAGACGGGGATGTGGTTTTATTTAGGTTTAGTGTATAAAAATTAACTTAAACTCAGTCTTGAAGCTATCGTCATTATTTTTTCACCCCACCTTATTCTTTTTAAGGGGTCATCTTTGATGTTATTTAACTGTTCCTGATGGATTATCAAATCCTTAAGTAACATTTTATCCTCGTCTTTAATTAGTGAAAATTCTTCCCTTGCTTTGTTCAAAAATTCTTCGGAAAGTTGAAGATCTAAATCATTTTTAATATCCAGCGCGGTTTTTGCAACCCTCAAAAGGTCCATTTTTATATTTAATTTTGTCCTATTCGTTGTCATTGTCAAAACCCTTCTGATAATTTTTTCTACTTTATCCCTGATTTCAGGCAAACTTATCTCATAAGAGAAGTGATTATAGTTTGGCTTGAAATTGGTTAAAGCCATAAAATCAACTTCTTTGCTTTTGAATCTAAAACCGCCTCCCCACAGATTTTCCGGTGAACTTCCGTCTGCAATAAGCACCTGTTCACAATCTACATGGTATTCTCCCCCAGCCGATAAAATTTCTCTTTCGATGTCAACAACAATCTTAGTATAGCCTTCGTACATTTCGGTGACTTTTTTTATTTCTTCTTCACCAGCCTTTTCTTTAAATATGATTACCATTTGTTTTTATTATAACACTTGCCTTTTTTCCCATTTTTGATAACATTTCCAAGTCCTTACTTAATATCTACTAAAAATAGAATTCAAAGTATGGACAGCTGCGGTTTTAAATATATAATTTGACTGTAATTTAAAATAAAACTATGAAATACGAGCTAATGACAATTTATAAAAATGATCTGGGGGAAGAAGGAGCAAAAAACCTTTCTTCAAAAATCAAAGAAATAGTTGAATCTATGGGCGGAAAGGAAATTCAGAATGATTTTTGGGGAAGAAGGAAGTTTGCTTATGAAATAGAGCATACCACCGAAGGCTTTTATGATGTTTTCACTTTTGAATTTGAGCCTTCTAAGGTGAGCAAGTTAAAAGAAAAATTGAATTTATTGAACGGTTTAGTAAGGTATCTATTTACAGCTCAAAAATGAGCAGAGGAAACAAGGAGAAACTATGGCATCAAGAAATTTGAACAAAGTAATGCTAATAGGAAACCTAACCAGGGATCCTGAGATGAGATATACTCCTCAGGGAAATGCAGTAGCAAGTTTTGTCATCGCCACGAACAGAGAGTGGGTTACACAGGGAGAAAAGAAACAGTCCGTTGATTTTCACAATGTTGTAGCTTGGAATAAATTAGCAGAGATTTGCGGGCAACTGTTAAAGAAGGGTATGAAGGTTTTTGTAGAGGGAAGACTTCAAACCAGGGATTGGGTTGGAGATGATGGTAAGAAAAGGTACAAAACCGAAATTATCATAGATGATATGATAATATTAACTCCCAAAAAAGCAGGTGAGGACTCCGAAGAAGAGTATCCTGAAATAGAAAATCACGAGCCTGCCGAAGAGGTTAGTCCGGAAGAGGAGATAAATATAGACGATTTAGGTGACTTAGACCTTGGGGATTTGGACGATTCAACAGGGGAGGATAAATAATTTAGATTTTTGATGGATGAGAGTGCCCCGCCTCCGGCGGGGCACTCATTCACACAAATTTTTACTTATTTTTTTAAAATTTAAAACATTAAAAACATTAAAAGAAAATTAATTAAACTAAAATGGCGTATAAAAAAGATAAAAAACCTAGAAGAGAAAAGAAAGCTTTCGTAGCTAAAAGTTGTTATTTCACCGAAACAGGTACGAAACCAGATTATAAGGAAATATTGGTTTTAAAAAGATTTATAAATGAAAGAGGAAAAATTCTACCTCAAAAATACAGCGGTTTAACTGCAAAGAACCAAAGATTACTTGCACTTGAGGTTAAAAAAGCGCGATATATGAGCCTTTTACCATATACCGATAGACATGCGCTTTAGTCATTGATATCATATAAATATGGCTTTAATAACTGCTCATTTCGACGTTTCGGGTGTTGATTTCCTGATTAAAAAAACCAAAAAAGACACCGAATTTTTTAACTTTCCCTATGTCTATTCCAAAGGTATCTTCGGTAATCAGTGTGATCGGAAGCAGTTTTATTCGAGCTTACTGGAGAAAGTTATGGCTGACAGAGAAATAAAAACATCTACATGCAATGTTTTAACATGCGGTTTTCCCGATCCTCCTGAATTAAACCTTAAAACTAAATATTCCGTTAAACCCCTGGATCTGATAGAGAGTTCGGAAGCTGTTGTTCCCGTTTTTGTAAATAATAAAGTATTTTTAACTAAAGGGATGATGTGTTCTTACGAATTAGATGAAGATAAAGATTTTTCCGGAAATGATAATGATCTCGGAGAGTTTGATCAGATTGCTAATTTAGACGCCTATCCTCAAACTACGCCCGGTGATTTGTCTTCTCAGGTTAGTCTTGACTCAAAAATTTGTGAAAAAATTCCGGAAAAATTCCACTTCGATTCCGGAAGAAAAATTATTTTTACCGGAGGAAGATTTTCCCAAAAGATTTTAAACCCCGAATTGAATTATATTTTAATTACGGAGACTTTGCGTGGTTTAGGAGTCTTTGAGGTGTATTTGGATTCTTCTAATGCTTACTCTTTATTAAGAACTGTGCAAATGTATGACAGAAGTCTTGTTCCTGATATTCAGAGTTATCTTGAAACCTCCGGCCTTTTTATACGTACCGGAGGTTCCTGCGAGTGTTTACTTAACACCGGTTTGGGGGATGATAAGTTTATAGAAATTGAAGATAATAAAGTATTTGTTTATCCATTTAGAAGTGAAAATTCCGTGAGGTTATCAATTAAAAGCCGGGAGTTGGGTACTATTGATGTACATACCAAGGGTGGTTCCTTAGGGTTGGTTTTTGATACCAGAGTGCCCGGAGAGAGTATTTACAATGATGTGAGATTGCTGAATGAGAGTGTAAAGCAATTTGAAAATGTTTTGAAAGATAAATGATATGTTAGTACCTGTGGTGAGAAAAATAATTGATAATAAAAAATGTTATATAGAAAGGGTTTTTCCCGTAGAAGGGTTGTGGGAAGTTAAAATAGGGGATTTTGTTGAGCCCTTTAGTCGTCTTGGGAGCTGCGTTTTTTCACAAAATAAGATGGTGTTGCCCCCGGATTTCAAGCCTTACGATATCAAAAGTACCGAGAAGTTTTTTTATGTAGATACACTTTTGGGGAAAATTAAAAAAGAAAAAATTTTTGCGCCTTATGACGGTACACTTAAAAAGCTGGGAGATAAAAAGTTTATTTATGAAGAAAATCCGACAAAGTACTTTTTACTATCGGGGGTGTGGGGAACTGTGAAATCTTTGCACGGTAAAACTTCCGCTTTAATTGAGACCCAATCTAAGGATATTTGTTTTTCATTTAGCACCGAATTTCATTCATCCGGGGAATTAGTGGTTTTTCCTAATCCTTCCGATATATTAAAGAAATCCTATTTAGAGAATTTTGTTAGGGGTGTAAAAGGAAAAATTATATACATCGGTAATTATGTGGGATTAGAAGTTGTGAAAAGAGCGTACGAATTAGGTGCTGTTGCAGTCATTGCAGGCAGTTCACATACGGATTCTTTTGATTTTGCTAAGAAGAACGGGTTTTCATTCGGTGTTTTTTCCGGATTCGGAAATATTAGAACCTACGAGGAAATATATAAATATTTAAGTTCGGTTTCATACAGGTATGTGTTTTTTGAGGGAGCTAAAAATATTTTAAGAATACCGGTCAGAGAAGAGGATCTTAAAAAATCGGATAAAGAAAAGAAAATAACCGAGGCCGAAAATTTTAAACCCGATTATGTAAAAAATATTGAACCCGGAATGAAGGTACAAACCTTGCAAAAACCTTATTTTGGTTGGTTCGGGGTAGTTGACAGAGTTTCTGAATCTAGTATATTTGTTAGGTTCGGGTCAGACGAGAGGACAGTTAAAATTAGACTACCGAATTTTCTGATTATTGAATAAAAATATGAAATTTCAGAAATTTCAAAGAATTTTAATAACATTTTTGATAGCCGTAAGTTTTTTTTATGGCGGTTATTATTTTGGAAAAAGAGGTTTTGTTTTTGAAGTTAGAAAAAATCCTCCGCAAATAGAGATTACCAACAAGTTTCCTGCTAACGGAGAAATGGATTTCACTCTGTTTTGGGAAGTCTGGGATTTGCTTAATTCCACTTACTTAGAAAGACCGATTGATCAAAAAGCTATGATGTACGGAGCTATATCAGGTATGGTGGAGGCTTTGGGAGATCCTTACACTTCTTTTTTACCGCCCGACGTGAATAAGAGCTTTATGGACTCTATGGGAGGTAAATACGAAGGTATAGGAGCTGAATTAAGTATAAAAGACGGTAACTTGATAATTGTGTCTCCTTTTGACGGATCTCCTGCTAAAAACGCGGGTGCCAGACCGGGAGATAAAATTTTACAAATTGAAGAGACAAGTACCGCAGGTATGAGTACAAGTGAAGCTGTTGCTCTGATTAGAGGGGATTCGGGTACCACGGTTAAATTGGTTTTGCAAACCGGAAATAGCGAGCCCAGGGAAGTTGTAGTCACACGGGGTGTTATTACTGTTCCAAGTGTTACATGGGAAGACAAGGGGAATGGCACTGCTTATATTAGAATAAGCAGATTTGGTACTGATACAAATAATGAGTGGGATAAAGTAGTTTCAGAATTAAATGTGAAAATGAAGGAGTTGGATGCCGTGATAGTCGATGTCAGAGGAAATCCCGGAGGTTATCTGGAGTCAGCGGTTCATATAAGCGAGGATTTTTTCAGAGGAAAGACCGTTTTATTTGAAGAAACATCAGTAGGTAAACAGATTCCTTTCAATACTTCCAAGGTGGGAGTATTTAAAGACATTCCGGCTGTATTTGTCTTGATTGATCAGGGGAGTGCTTCTGCATCGGAAATATTAGCTGCAGCTTTAAGGGATAATATCGGAGCAAAGCTGGTAGGCGCTAAGTCCTTTGGAAAAGGAACTATTCAGGACGCAAAGGATTTTAAAGATGGGTCAGGTATTCATATTACTATTGCTAAATGGCTCACACCAAATAAAGTATGGGTTCACGGTAATGGCTTGGAGCCTGACGTTCCTGTGGAAATAACGGATGAGGACTTGAATAACCAGGTAGATTCTCAGTTGAATAAAGCTTTGGAATTAGCTAAGGAGTTCTAAATTAAAAACAATTTGTGTCTCATTTATTGATTATCTTTTTCCATTTCTGTTTTTGTATCTTTTAGGATGTTATCTATCTCCCCGTTCATAACTTTGTCCATACTGTGCCAGGTTTTATTTATTCTATGGTCTGTGATTCTATCCTGAGGAAAGTTATATGTTCTGATTTTTTCACTTCTTTCGGCGGAGCCAATTTGGGATGATCGCAAATCAGTGATATTTTTTACACTTTGTTCCTGCATTTGGGTATAAAGCTTAGAATGAAGCAACTGCAAGGCTTTTTCCCTGTTTCTACCCTGAAATCTTTCTTCCTGACATTCTACTACGGTACCCGTTGGAATGTGCGTCAATCTAACAGCAGTGGACACTTTGTTCACATTTTGTCCTCCTTTTCCTCCCGATCTGAAAAAATCCCATTTCAAATCTTCAGGCTTAATCTCAATGTCAATTTTTTTAATTTTCGGTAAAACCGCAACGGTAGCAGTTGAAGTATGAATTCTTCCGGCCGACTCGGTTACGGGAACTCTCTGGACTCTGTGAACCCCTGACTCGTATTTTAATAAATTGTATACGTTTTGACCCTTTATCTCCGCAATCAGTGTTTTTATCCCCCCGGCCTCATTTTCGTTAACAAAATCCTCACTGATTTTCCACTTATTTTTTTCTCCGTAGCGTGAATACATTCTGTATAGATCACGTGCAAACAGCCCGGCCTCATCCCCTCCCGTACCTGATCTTATTTCCAGCATAACCGTATTTGGATCTATATCTTCGTTTTCTTCATTTGCATCACTGTCTTTGGCGGGGTCGCTACAACTACCATTTTCATCATAAACTGACATTTCCAAATCCTTTTTCTGTTTTTCCAGATCAGTTATTTCCTGCTCAATCAGCGCTCTCATCTCATCACTTGCCTCTTTTTTTAAAGCCTCTTTGTTTACTTGAATTTCTTTTTCAATATTTTCTATCTCGTTTTTTAAATAATCACGGTTCATATTTATATTAAAAGAACAGCCACAACACAATTATATAACTAAAAAAATCGGAAATTTTATAATTTGCCATTGAATTTATAATCTACTCAGAATCTTCTTTTTTGGCCGATTTCTCTTCTTCGGCTTTGGCTTTTTGTAACATTTCTTTTAAGGATACCTCTTTATACTCTCCGGAACCTTTATTCTTGGATTTTTTAACTGATTTCAACTCGTCTGCAACTTTCTTTTTCTCTTCGGCAATTTTTAATCTTCTTGAAAACTTATCGATTCTACCTTCTGTGTCAACAAATTTAGATTGTCCTGTATAAAAAGGATGGCACGCGCTGCATATCTCAACTTTTATTGAGGGTAGAGTAGAGATAGTGGCGAAAGTATTACCGCAAGCGCATGTGACTTCACACTCTTTATTCAATTTTGGATGAATGTCCTTTTTCATAGCGTTAAGGAGTATAGCAGGATTTTTCTTATTCAACAAGCCCTTAATATTTATTGTTTTTAATTTCCGCTATATATACTCCGATTGCAATGAAAACAGATCCTACCACAACAAACTTATTCGGGACTTCGCCTAAAAGTGCATATGCTACCGGCAGCGTAAATAATGGGCTTAGATAATGAAAAAAAGCCATATCAGATACTTTTACCAATTTTATAGCTTTTTGATAGCTTATATATGCCACAATTGAGGAAAATATTGCCATATAAAGAAGGCCTAAAATTGCTTCTGTGCCCATTTGGCTTAAATTGAAAATTTGATTATTTCCAAAGAATCCCATCATTTCGAATACGGCCATCGGGGCTATTGTGAAAAGTCCCACATACATTGAAACAGCGATTAAAAGGGTTGGCGGGTACTCTTTTGTCATAGGTTTTATTCTCACAAAACCCAGTGTTCTTTCTAAAATTTTCGATTCTTCTCCCATACTCATTTTTGACCAAACTATATAAGCGACCCAAAAAAAGTTATAAATTAGTATTAGTGTATTTCCGAAAATTCTCTCTGAAATATTGATGTTTTGAGAAGGTGAAAAAAGAGGCTCGATAACAACTATTAATGTTCCCAGCGAAGCCAGTCCAAGGCCGATTTTTAAGTCTTTGTGGATTTTTTCGTTATAAAAATAATGGCCTGCTATTACCGACAGTATGGACCCTAATATACCTATAATAGCGTTGTCTATGGCGGTAGTATATTTTAATCCGATAAAAATCAGACCCAGGGATGTTTGTGAAAATATACCTAATAATATTAAATTGAAATAATCCTTGTGGTGTATTTTAACTTTTTGAATTTCGTAAATGGTGTAGGGTAGAAGTACTATGCAAACGACGAGAAACCTTAAAAATAAAAAGGTTAGTGCGGGGATGTATTCCAGTGTGTTCTTAATGACAGGTCCGGCAGCCGCCCAAAGGAATGTTGCTATTATAAGTAGAACATATCCTATTGGCAGTGTCTTGGGCAGTTTGCTTTTTCTCATAATAAATCCTTATAAATCCTTAAGCTTTATTTCAGATTGACTTTTTTCTTTCATATTTTTAACTAATAGTGTGTCATTTTTAAGTTCATTTTCACCTACGATGATGGTAAATTTAGCACCTCTTTTGTCTGCATATTTTAACTGTTTATCAATTTTGGAACTTTTATCTAGCCAAGTAGACACTTTAAAACCTTTTTCTCTTAATATCCTGGCAATTTCAAGTGATTTAAAAAGGTATCGGGGATTTTCGGAGGGCCACAAAGTTACAAAATAATCAACGCTATCGTCAATTTCAGGTAAAAGCTTCCACGTTTGAAGAAAGTCCGAAAATGTAATATCTCCCATCGCAAAACCGGTTCCTGTTAGTTTTTCGTTACCAAAAAGACCTATCAAATCGTCGTATCTTCCTCCTCCGGCAATAGCTCTTGAGTTTTCCGGATTAAGGTCAAATATTTCAAAAACGGTGCCCGTATAGTAATCTAAGCCCCTAATTGTTGAAGCATCAATTCTGACAAAGTCATTTAAGCCCGTTTCATCTATCAGATTCATTAATTCGGTTATCTCTAAGGCTCCTTCGTATTTATCCTTGCACATTGATTTAATAGTGGGGTAGGGATTATCAATAAAATCACTTAATTTTGCTATCTGCTCGGGTTGCAGTTTTGTGTCTTCCGATAGCCATTTTTCAAACTCTTCTTTGGATATTTTACTTCTTTTGTCTATGGCTTTGTTAACAATTTTTATTTGCTCATCATTCAATCCTGTTTTTTTATAAAAATTATCCATTAGCTTTCTGTTGTTTACCCTTATCTCAAACATATTTTTTTTCGCGCCGAAGATTTTCATTAAATCAACCATTAGAGAGATAATTTCAAGATCGGCCTCGCGTCCTTCGACACCAAAAATATCGGTATTTAGTTGAAAAAACTCCCGACCCCTGCCTTTTTGCGGTTTTTCATATCTCCAAAAATTTGCAATTGAAAACCATCTGATTGGGCGGGGAAGTTCGTTTATTTTTTTCGCGACCATTCGTGCAAGTGTCGGAGTCATCTCCGGTCTTATGGCTACCTTTCGATTTCCCCGGTCTGTAAAGCTATAAAGTTGTTCATTTACCAGTTCTTCTCCTGATTTCGCGGCATATACCTCAAAACTCTCTAAAAAAGGTCCGTCATACTCTTCGTAACCATAGGACTTACAGACCTTTTTCCAATTATCAAATATGAAGTTTCTTATCTTCATATCCGAAGGATAAAAGTCCCGGGATCCTTTATATGGTTGTGTGTTCAGTTTGTTTGTCATATATTGTCATTCTCAGGACTCAGTTCGGGATTCAGTATGGGACTGAGTCTGGAAATATTATACATTAGTAACCAAAATTATCTAAATTATAAGAATCTACGTATGTTTGTAAGGTTTTAACAAAGTAAGAGTTGGTTATAAAAATAACAATAATCATCACTATTGAGATATAAAAGGCGTTGTAGGCAACTTTCCTTTTTTCAATGTTTTCGTTTTTAAAAAATTTGAAAAACCAATAGAGTCCGAATGGTGCTAAGAAAACACTTACCATATATATTTTAAGTTTTTGGCCTGTTGAGAAGGGTAGGTCTTTTTCCGGTAATTTGTTTCCGCAGTTAGGGCAAAATTTGTCAGTTAGGTCAATTTCTTTATTACAATGAGGGCATTTTTCTTTCATAGGTAAATGTTACACCAATTTAATAGGGATTTAGTTTTCGCTGGATAGAATTCTTTAATTGACTTGATAAATGGTTATATGAAACAATCAAGGCGTGTTTGAAAAATATAATTATTATGATTGTTAAAGAAACTATTTCAAAGTACGGAAAATCAAAAATTGTTAGGATAGTAGCTGTATTTCTTCTAGCAGTTATTGCTCTTTATTTAAGTGTTTGGGAGCAAAGTTTTTGGTTTACAGAAAATGGTGTGGGCCTTTAATTAGTTATTAATCAGATTGTGTGTTAGCATTCAAGTATATGAGAAATTTTAATCAACAAGATAGATCAGGATCAGGAAGAGACTACGGTCGCAGGGATTTCGTAAAAAGAGATTTTCATAATCGCGGCGAGAGAAGAGAGATGTTTAAAGCTGTTTGTTCAGAGTGCGGGAAGGATTGTGAGATTCCTTTTGAACCAAGAGACGGTAGACCGGTTTATTGCAGTGAATGTTTTGAAAAAAAGGAAGGCGGGTCAAAGGCTCCCGGACAATCTCGTGACAGAGGTCAAAGAAGACCTGATAGACGACCTAATTTCGAAAGAAAAGATGCGCCGGCGATTCAAACTAACCCTCAATTACAAGAAATTAGCGATAAGCTTGATATGATATTGGATGCCCTTATTGTATCGTCTTCAAAAAATGAAGTTGAGGAAGTCGTTGTAGAAGAGAAAAAAGAACCGAAAGCTGAAAAAAAGATAGTTAAAGCTGCAAAAAAGAAAAAAGCGGTTTTAAAAAAATAATCCTGGTATTTAGTGTAGACCTTACTTTATTGTGTTTCTTTTGAAGGTCCAATATTATTAATAATGCCGTTTGAGAACAATAAACCTCATGTAAATTTTGAAATAAACAAAGATATGGATTATTGGGTGTTGAAAGAGTTCCTCACCTTTAATCCTGAAGATAATTTTAGCAATAACATCTTGTTGTCCTACCCCAAACTTAAGGAGGCGGAGAAACTAAATAAAGACTCCAAAAATCTATTTTTCAAAAATTATGTTGACCAACTGTATATTGATAATGAAATAAAGCTTGTTGATATTAAGGAGAAAACACAAAAGTCATGGGATTTAATAGAGGGAATATTTTTAGAAAAAGTTCAAAATTTGTTCAACGGCCATCCTTGGCCGGACGGTGCTTACGTAGGATTTTTATCTTTATTCAATTGCAATCCAAGATTTTTGGATAATAAAACATTTCAAGTTTATTACAAGCATCCGGAAGGGCTTGTTTACGTTTCAGCTCACGAAATGTTGCATTTTATGTTTTATGATTATTTGGAAAAAAACCCTGATCTTACAAAAAACGTTTCGGAGTCTGTTGTTTGGGATCTTTCAGAAATATTCAATGTCGTGGTTCTTGAAAGACCTGAATTCGTAGAAATTACAGGTAACTATTATCCAAAACCATACGAAGAACATGAAACCCAAATTACAAAATTTAGGGAATTAATAAAGAATTCAGAAAATGTAGACAGCTTTATTAAGGCATCTGTGAGATTGTTACTTTGATCCATACAAGTGCTTGTTGAGAAGTTGTGAAATTGATATATTTTCACTAGATCTAAGTTTCAAAATTAAGAAAATTATGAATAATACCTACAATCCTGTTCAACCGACACCTCCAATTCAAACACCGCCCTCTCAACCCATTCCTGAAAATCAGTCCGTAAATAATCCGATTACTTCCCATAAAACGAACCTACCAATAATTATAGGTGCCGTTTTGATTATTGTTTTTATTGGAATTGGAAGTTATTTATTAGGTACAAGAAAAAATCAAGTTACTACTCAAGATAATTCAATACAACCAACTTCGCTAATAATCGGCTCATCAGTCAATGCTTTGCCTACATCTAATCCTTCCCAATCGCCGGTAATAAGCCCGTTTGGGTCAAGCAGAATATCTTTTGCGGATAGCGGGAGTGAAATATATCTGAAACACACAATCACGCTTAAAGATAATAAAGTTGAATTTCCTAACGATAAAGCAAGAACGATGACAAAAGTGTATTCACAGGACGAGTATTTAGAGCCAAAGGAGCTTACCAATACAGATACAGCCAACTATAAGTGGATTGATATTGTAGAAGAAGGTATAGAGGATTTCGCAGGTTCAAAAAGCATATTGGTTTCAGACAGACTTTTTAGTTTTAAAAAGGTTCCGGATAGTAATAGTTTTATTTTTGTTGTTGAATGGTCAAGAAGTGCAGGACAAAATCAGGGCTCTTGGAGTCCTTACCAGTTCGAAAGAGTATTATTCTATTACGATAGAAGCCAAGGTGAAGGAAAACTAAATAAAATACAAAGTTTTTCTAGTTACCCCAATGATACAAACGCCTACACTTTTCCCAAGATAGACACCTTTAGTAATGATAATGGATATGTTTCATTACAACTCTTTGAATGTTGGAATTGTGGTGGTCATATGCCTGAAACTCTATTGTTAAATATTCAAACTCTAAAAACGAAAAACATAGGTAAAGTGACCCAGTTTGCATGGAAACAAAATGGAACCTACGAATATAAAGATTATGTTGTTATTGAGTGTGAAGAACCACAACCCGGCGAATGTACTCAAGACCCTAATACACTACCTCTAAAAACAGGTCAATTCTAAATAGGCATACTTCTTCAAAGACAACTTTTGTTTGAGTGATTGGTTTATCTTCCACTTATAATTGAATTAGTTCTGTTGTTAGGATAATTGGAAAATTGAGGGAATTAAGAAATATATGGTGTCTTTAACTACCCAAGATTTACTAGGTTTACTTAAAGGTATTCAGGGTGAGAATTAAGTAGAAGATATTGCTTAATACCAATATGCTATTTATGTCTGCAAATCGTCAGAGAGTGGAGAAAGACAGATTAGGCCCTTAGGCGGCAAAGTTTATCGAGTGCAAAAAACTAGCTGAGAATAAAGGCGTATAGCTTCTTAAAGACCCCGGGTTCTGTCAACAAAAAGAGTTCGTCAACCACCTCGTTTTACTCGGTGAGTAACACACTCTTTGGGGTGGTTGACGGGTCTCGGTCACGCGTCTTAACATCTTGTATTTCGCTTCGCTCGGCGGACCGCTTTGTGTTTAAACTCGCTACGCTCAAACAATCTGTAAAGCTCGCGACCCCGCCTCGCTCATTTCGTTCGCTCCGGCATTCTCGCCCCGTCAACAAGAAAGCCGGCTAACCACACAAGGTGATTATCCGGCTTCCTGGGGTGGTTGACGGGTCTCG
>Ga0116174_10002303_pt1 | contig 16667 bp, 25 predicted proteins | sample AD_UKC087_MetaG_FD_89801 | JGI IMG/M metagenome (GOLD analysis project Ga0116174, IMG submission 89801) | Active sludge microbial communities of municipal wastewater-treating anaerobic digesters from USA - AD_UKC087_MetaG | ecosystem: Engineered > Bioreactor > Anaerobic > Digestate | place: USA...
CCGCATTGGATCTTCCCCAGGAAGTCAGCGTGACGGTTCGCGGCCAGTCTTTCTCCACCAGCCGGGGAACACGGATCAAGACTTTCCTGCGGCGCTATTTTCCGGAAGAGGAATCTGACTGCCTGGGCGCCATCGTGAACAACAGGCTGGTGCACATCGAGGCTCCGATCGCGGATTCGTGCGAATTGATCCCGGTCACATACGCTGATTTCCATGGTGTCCGGATCTATCGTTCCACCTTGTCGATCATGCTGGGCGAGGCGGTAGCGAGGCTGTTCCCCGGTGCCGAACTCCGCATCGGTCAGTCCTTCGGGCGTTCTTTCTATTACGACGTGATCAAGGATGGAGGTCTGTCATCCAAGGATTTGGCCGCCATCGAGGCCGAGATGCGCGCGATGGTCTCTCGTAACGAAGCACTGCATGTCGAGAACGTTCCGCACAGGACAGCGGTCCGGATGTTCACGGAGGCCGGGCGTCATCATGCGGCTGGCCTGTTGAAGGTCGTGGTTCGCAAGTGGGTGCCCCTGGTCAGCATGGGAAAAAGGTTCGATCTCTGCCTGAACACGGTGGCGCCGACCGCTGGCAGCATCAGGCAGTTCAGGCTTGATCCGCTCGGGCCGGGGCTCGTCGTCAACATCCCGCGCCGGGGCCATGTCGATTCCGAACCAGAACCGGTTCCTTGCCCGCCAAGTCTGTACAAGTCCTTCCGCGAGACCCGCAGGTGGAATTCGCTGGTTGGAATAGAGTCGATCTCCGACCTGAACAAAGCGATTGTAGACGGGTCGGTGGGTGAGGTCATCAGGGTCTCGGAGGCACTTCACGAGCGCAAGCTGGCCGCCATCGCCGACGAGATCGCGAGGCGTGGTGCGCGTCTGGTCGCAGTGGCCGGTCCTTCTTCGTCTGGAAAGACGACCACGATCCGCCGCCTGAGCATGCAGCTAAAGGCGCTTGGACTCAGACCGAAATCCATCTCGCTGGACGACTATTACAAGAATCGTGCGGACACGCCGCGCGACGAGTCCGGGGAGTACGACTTCGAGCATATCGAGGCCATAGATCTTGACCTGCTGAACGATCATCTTCAGGCCCTGCTGGCAGGCCGGACCATCCAGGCCCCGACGTTCTCGTTCCAGACCGGGACACGCAATCCGATCACGACCCCGATGAGCCTCGGGACGAACGAGATCCTCCTGGTCGAGGGAATTCACGGCCTGAACGATCTGCTGACCCGCGCAGTGCCGGACGACGCGAAGTACCGGGTGTTCTGCTCGGCTGTCACGCAACTGTGCATTGATGACCAGCACCGAGTCTTCACGACCGATATTCGACTGATCCGCCGGATCGTCCGCGACCGTCATTTCCGAGGGTATTCCGCCGCTGACACCCTTCGTCTATGGCCTCGCGTGCGCGCAGGTGAAAAGAAATGGGTCTTTCCATGGGAGGATCGCGCGGACGTCTTTTTCAACTCCACACTCGTATACGAGCCCGCGGTCTTGAGGATGTTCGCGGAGCGGTTCCTGATAGAGGTCGCCGACGACGACCCGGTGTGGGTCGAGGCCGAGCGGCTGTTGAAGCTCCTGCGTTTCTTCGTGCCGGTGTTCACCAATGATGTGCCCGGTACTTCCATCATCCGGGAGTTTGTAGGCGAGTCTTCTTTCAGGTACTGATTCAGGCGCTGTGTAACGACGCACAATTATTTTTACAGGGGGATTTCAAACAGGTTCGCGCCCGTTTACAATCGCGCCGGCTCGCATGTCACGCGGGGCGCGGCGGGCGGTTGTCCGTTTCTGGAGGATACCGTGCATATCATCAAGGGGATCAGGCGTCAGCGAACCGTTCTTTCCGTGCTGTTGTCGATGCTCGTCGTGATTGGGATGCCGGCGCTGGCCGCGGCGTCAGGCGCTCCGGGTGCCGAAACCGCTCATGACTGGCCGTTATACACGATCGTTCCTTTCGTGCTGCTGCTTCTGGCGATCGCCATCATGCCGCTCAAGTTCCCGCACTTCTGGGAAAGTAACCGCAACAAGGGAATCGTAGTAGCGGCCGTCTCGGCGCCGGTGCTGGTTTTCCTTCTGATCGTGAACCCGCACGAACTGGTCGAGAAGCTGCACGAATACCTGTCGTTCATCGTGCTTCTGTGGTCTCTTTATACCATATCGGGCGGCATCGTTCTTCGCGGCAACCTGAAGGCGACCCCCGGCGTGAATACGGCGTTTCTGGGCATCGGCGCGATCATTTCCAACTTCTTCGGAACCACCGGCGCGTCCATGCTGCTGATCCGACCGCTGCTGCGCACCAATCAGGAGCGCGAGCTGAAGGTTCACACGGTCGTGTTTTTCATCTTTGTCGTTTCCAATATCGGCGGCTGCCTGACGCCCCTTGGCGATCCGCCGCTTTACATGGGGTTCATGGACGGAGTCCCGTTCCAGTGGACCTTGAAGCTGTGGCCGCAGTGGCTGCTGATGAACGGCCTGCTGCTGACTATCTACTACATCTGGGATTCGCGCCGCTACAAGCAGGAGAAGCCGGCGGCCCTGGCACTCGACACCGCCCAAAAGGTGCCGCTGCGAATCGACGGAAAGGTCAACATCGTCCTGATCCTGGGCGTTGTCGCCGCTGTCGCGTTGTCCGGGCTCGTGGTGGATTTCGCGATCGCCCGCGGTTGGGCGTCCGAGGCCGGCAAGGCAGCGCTGGGCGTCAAGGTTGGCTGGATGCGTGACGGGATACTGGTCGCGCTGGGCATCCTGTCGATCATCCTGACAAAGAAACAGTACCGCGAGGACAACGAGTTCAACTTCGGCGCGATCACCGAGGTGGCGGTTCTCTTTATCGGTATCTTCATCACGATGGTTCCCGCCCTGGTCATCCTGTCCGCCAACGGCGACGCCCTCGGCGTCAAGGAGCCGTGGCAGTTCTTCTGGATCACCGGCTCGCTGTCGTCGTTCCTGGACAACACGCCTACCTACCTGGTGTTCCTGGAACTGGCCAAGGAGACGATCGGTGTCGAGCACGCGGCAGAGGTCGCGCGACAAGGCGCCGAGATCCTGAAGGCGATCTCGCTGGGCGCCGTGTTCATGGGCGCCAACACCTACATCGGAAACGGTCCGAACTTCATGGTCAAGGCGATCGCCGAGGCGAAGGGCAGGGCCCACGTAGCCATGCCGTCTTTCGGCGGTTACATGCTGTACTCGTTCTGCATCCTTATCCCGCTGTTCATCATCATCACCCTGCTCAGCTTCGTGCTGAAGCTTCCGCTGTTCTACTGATTATTCAGGGTTTGTCTGATTCTCGTCGGTCTAACGGGGATTCGGAGCCGAGCGTCCGCGCGCGCTGCCTGGAGGCGGACCTTCCATGTCACGCGTGAAGAGCAGTCCTTCCGGCCTGAGGAACACGACAACGCGGCGCGGGAGTATGAATTGCTGTGGGCAGGCACCGGTCGAAAGGGCATTCGTCAGCGCCTGAATGTGCTTCCTCGAAAGTCCCAGGGGCTCGCCCGTGACCTGCTTGAACGCCTCCCGCACGGCGTAAGGCGCGATGTCGGCTGGAACGCTTGCCCTGACCAGGAAGCGATCCGCATCGATCCTGGCAACATGAGGCGCGGTGACGGCATCGACAAGCCGGCCGAGGGCGGCGGCGTCGCCCGCAAGACCCGCCAGAAGCCCCTCGATGCCAGGATTGAACTCCCTGAGCATCGGCATCAGGCTGCCGCGAATCCTGTTCCTGAGGAAGTATTCATCCGAGTTTGAGTCGTCCTCGACATGGGCGAATCCGCGATCTTTCGCGTATTGACGCACCTGGGCGGCGGTAAGGCCAAGCATCGGCCTCACCAGCCCGTCATCGGTTCTGGCCGCGACGCCTGCCAGCCCGAGTGGTCCGGTCCCACGGATCATCCTCATCAGGACCGTCTCTGCCTGATCTGTCATCGTGTGACCCGTCGCCACGGCCTCCAGCCCGTTTTCGTTCGCCATGCGAAAGAGTTCACGGTACCTGGCGAGCCTGCCCGCGTCCTCGATCGACCTGCCTTCGTCGCCCGCGATGGTCGGCACGTCGACGCGGGCGATGAAACAGCGCAGCCCGAGGTCCGCGGCCAGCCTGGCGACGAATGCCTCGTCCCGCCCGGCCTCCGCGCGTATTCCGTGGTTCACGTGTCCGACCGCGATTTCGATGAGGCCAAGCTCGTCCGCCGATTCCGCGAGAAGGTGCAGCAGGACCACAGAATCCGCGCCGCCGGAGACGGCCGCCAGAACGGAACGCCTGTCCCTGAACAGGCCACCGCAACGGCAAAATTCGACCATCATGGCGCGCGGGTCAGAAAGACGGTGCATCAACTGTCTCCGTCGCCGAATCGGGCGGGGGTGTGGCCGGTGGGGGAGTCAACGATGCAACAAAGGTGAAGCGGTTGCCCGAGTAGGACTCCCTGATGGCTATTCCGCACGGGACACCCTGCCTGTCGAAGAGGACGGTGCCCGGAGGAAGTGTTCCCGGAACCATGAAGAAGGAATCCATTGGAAAAGGCGCGCGTTCGGTGACCACCGTCTCGGTCAGGACCGTCATTCCCGGTGTAACCGGAGTCACGGAGAACAGATTCCTTTCCAGGTCCGGACCGGTAATCGAGCCCGGCTGGAAAGGTGGGTGCTTCAAGACGCCTGCCAGACTTTCGGGCAGCGAGAGACGGGTAAGGCCCGCGGCCTGGTCCTCGGTCACGACCTTGACCGGAACTCGGTTCTCTCCGTCCGGGGGCATGGCCGTGATCGCGGATGCCTCGGTCACCAGGTAGAACGATGTAACGATCAGGGGACGTCCGTCAACCATGGCGACGACACCCTGGCCGAATCGATGCGCGACCATGGCCGGATCCTCAAAGGCACCCGGTCGCGGAGTAATGTCGAGGTACACGACGGAAGCGGACAAATCAGCCTTCATCGCCTCGTGCGCCGCGTAATCAATCGGGATGGTGGAGACCTGCGCGCTGGCCGTCACACCCGTGAGTGCGACGACGACCGTCGCCAGACATGCCGCGACAAGGCGGATACGCCTTGAATATCGTTGGGAAAAAATCGGAAATCCTGTTCTGCTGGATGACGCAATCATGGGCCGTAGTCTAGCAGACTGGGCCGTACCCTGTTCAAAGTAATGAACGACAGTGAAATTCGCCTTGACTTCGCTAAGAACCGCTCTAAAATATCCTGCCCTTTGTTGGGGGCGATTACCCGGATTTCGGCGGACGGCCGGACCGTGAGTGATCGCGGTGGAACCTGTCCCCCGCTGTGTCGGGTGGATTCGGGTCGGGTCTAAACGGAGACGGTGATGCCGACAATTAACCAGCTTATCAGGAAGGGCCGCTCGAACAAGTCCAAGAAGACCAGTTCGCCGGCTCTGCAGTCCTGCCCGCAGAAGCGCGCGGTCTGCACAAGGGTCTACACAACCACGCCCAAGAAGCCGAACTCCGCAATGCGGAAGGTGGCGAAGGTTCGTCTGACGAACGGGTTCGAGGTCATCGCCTACATCCCTGGCGAAGGTCACAACCTCAGCGAACACTCGCAGGTTCTTGTTCGCGGCGGTCGTGTGAAGGACCTCCCCGGTGTTCGCTATCACATCGTTCGTGGAACCATGGATGCGAAGGGTGTTGACGGTCGTCAGCGGAGTCGCTCCAAGTACGGCACTAAGAAGGCCAAGAGCGTCAAGTAGAACGGAGGCTCAAATGCCCAGGCGCAGAAGAAGCGAGAAAAGAGAAGTGTTCCCGGACGCGCGTTACGGGGACTGGCTGGTCGCGAAGTTCATCAACCACCTGATGAAGTGTGGCAAGAAGAGCGTCGCCGAGGCCACTTTCTACGAATCGATGGACGTTATCGCCCAGAAGACCAATGAAGATCCGCTCAAGATCTTCAAGCGCGCTGTTGAGACGATCAAGCCGCAGGTCGAGGTCAAGTCCCGCCGCGTTGGCGGAGCGACCTACCAGGTCCCGGTCGAAATCCGTCCCGAAAGGAAGACCGCGCTGGCGATTCGCTGGCTGCTTGGCTACTCCAGGGCCAGGTCCGAGAAGGGTATGGTTCAGAAGCTGTCGGCCGAGATCATCGACGCCTTCAACGGTCGTGGCAACTCGATCAAGAAGCGTGACGATACGCACCGCATGGCCGAAGCGAACAAGGCGTTTGCGCATTACCGCTGGTAGGCGGTTGTAACCGGGGTTAACTGACGTGGCGGAAGCATACGACATCAGTCGAATTCGAAACATCGGCATCATGGCCCACATCGATGCCGGTAAGACGACGACTACCGAACGTGTGCTGTACTACACCGGCTCGTCGCATCGCCTCGGAAACGTCGATTCCGGCGACACGCAGATGGACTGGATGGAGCAGGAACAGGAGCGCGGCATCACGATAACCTCCGCCGCGACCACCTGCTTCTGGCGGGAGGCGTCGATCAATATTATCGACACCCCCGGACACGTGGACTTCACGGTCGAGGTCGAGCGGTCACTGCGCGTCCTTGATGGCGGAGTCGTGGTCTTCTGCGCGGTCGGTGGCGTTCAACCGCAGTCTGAGACGGTTTGGCGCCAGGCCGACAAGTACCGTGTTCCCAGGCTTGCCTTCGTCAACAAGATGGACCGGACCGGCGCGGACTTCCGTCGCGTGGTCGGTCAGATCCGCTCGAAGCTTCGGGCCCGTGCTGTTCCGATGCAGATTCCGATCGGGTCCGAATCCGCGTTCCGCGGCGTCGTGGACCTGGTTGAAATGCAGGCATACATCTGGGATCAGGATGTGCTCGGCTCACGCTTCTCGATCGTCCCGATTCCGAGTGAACTCGCCGCTGCAGCCGAAGAGGCGCGCTTCGAGATGATCGACTCGGTCGCGGAATACGACGACGAGGTTCTGACCAAGTACGTCGCGGGCGAGCATCTGTCGATCCAGGAAATTCGAACCGCAGTCCGCGCTGCGACGCTCGCATGCGAGGTCATTCCGGTTTTCTGCGGTTCTTCTTTCCGCAACAAGGGCGTTCAGGCCCTGCTGGACGGCGTGGTCGACTACCTTCCTTCCCCGGCTGACCTGCCCCCGGTCAAGGGCGTGCGCGTCAACAAGGAAGGCGAATCGATCGAAGAGATCAGGTCCTGCTCGGACCATGAGCCCTTCTGCGGACTCGCGTTCAAGTTGATGAACGATCCGTTCGTCGGCCAGCTCACGTTCGTCCGTGTGTACTCGGGCGTTCTGAAGGCCGGCGAGACTGTCTATAACGCCAGCAGCGACAGGCGCGAGCGGTGCAACCGGCTCGTCAGGATCCACGCCAACAAGCGCGAGGAAGTCTCGATTCTGCGTGCCGGCGAGATCGGGGGAGTGGTCGGGCTGAAGGGCACCATCACTGGCGATACCCTCTGCGACGAGAACAACCCGGTTATTCTCGAGACGATGCAGTTCCCGGAACCGGTTGTGAACATCGCGCTCGAGTCCGATTCCGCCAATGATTCCGACAGGCTTTTCGGTGCTCTCCGCAGACTCGGTCTGGAAGACCCGACATTCAAATACAGAGTCGACGAGGAAACCGGTCAGACGATTATCTCCGGCATGGGTGAACTCCATCTGGACATCATCGTGGATCGGCTTCGTCGCGAGTTCGGCGTGAAGACACGCGTCGGACAGCCGCAGGTTTCCTACCGCGAGACCGTAACCCGCCCGGCAGAGGCCGAGGTACGTTACGTCAAGCAGACAGGTGGCCACGGTCAGTACGCACACGTAGTCATGGATATTGAACCTCTCGAGCGTGGTGGCGGCATCGTGTTCGAGAACGCCACCGTTGGCGGCGTGATTCCCAAGGAATTCATGCCCGCGATTGAAAGGGGCGTCAGGGAATCGGCGGCAGCTGGAGTTCTTGCGGGATTCCAGGTCATCGATTTCAAGGTAAGGGTCACCGACGGTTCATTCCACGAGGTCGACTCTTCCGAAATGGCGTTCAAAGTAGCCGGCTCGATGGCGATCAAGGATTTGGTCGCCCGCGGGAAGCCGGTCATCCTCGAGCCCGTAATGGCGCTTGAGGTGACGGTTCCCGCCGAATACCTCGGTGATGTCCTGGGAAACCTGTCAAGCAGGCGTGCCCGGGTTGTGAGGGTGGACACTTCGGACAGTCTGCACGTCGTGGGCGCCGAGGTTCCGCTCGGGGAAATGTTCGGTTATGTCACGGAACTGCGATCCCTGTCCCAGGGGCGTGGAACCCAGACAATGGAATTCCTGCATTACGCACCCGCTCCTGCGGAAGTTCAGATGCGCGTAATCAACGCGGGGAGGAGCACCTAGAATGGCGACTCAGAGGATTCGCATCCGGCTGAAGGCCTACGACCACAAGATTCTCGATCAGTCTGTGGGCGAAATCATCAGTACCGTCAGGAAGACGGACGCGCGGGTGGCCGGCCCGATACCGCTGCCGACCAAGATCAGTCGGTACACGGTTCTCCGTTCTCCGCACACGGACAAGAAGAGCCGTGAGCAGTTCGAGATCAGGACCCATAAGAGGCTGATCGACATTCTCGATCCGACCCAGCAGACGCTTGATGCGCTGACAAAGCTGGATTTGAGCCCGGGTGTTGACGTGGAGATTAAGGCTTAGGCCTTCGATGGTGGCGAGGTAGTTATGCCTACGATGGATGTTTTCGATCTCAACCGAAAGAAGGTTGGTGAAATCGAGCTGTCGGACGAGATCTTCGGCGCCGAGTCGCGTGCGTACCTGTACCACGCGGTTATCCGTGCCCAGCTTCTCTCCAGGCGGCAGGGAACGGTCAAGACCAAGAAGCGCGGCGAGGTTGCCGGTTCGACGCGCAAGGTCTTCAGGCAGAAGGGCACGGGGCGCGCTCGTAAGGGCGACAGCCGTTCCCCGCTGTACCGTCGCGGCGGCGTGATCTTCGGACCGCAGCCCCGTGAATGGGACGTCAAGGTGCCGAAGAAGGTCAAGAGGGCGGCTCTCATCTCCGCGCTTTCCGATCGCGTTCGCGAGGGCGGGGTCACCGTCGTCGATTCAGCGAAGCTCGGCGAGATCAGGACGAAGAGGGTGGCGGGCGTGATGGACACGTTCAAGATGAACAGCGTGCTGTTCGTGGACGTGGAAAACAGGGAGCTGTCCCTGTCCTGCCGTAACCTGCCGACGGCCAAGTTCCTGTCCAGCAGCGGCCTGAATCTGTTCGACGTGCTGAAGTACGCGAACCTGGTCGTTACGAAGGACGCCGTTGCTGCAATAGAAGGAGCGTTGAAATCATGAAAAGTCCGTTTGACGTGATTCGGCGCCCGATCATCACCGAGAAGGCGAACGTCGACAAGGAGCGCCGCAACACCTATCACTTCGAGGTTCCGCTGAAGGTGGGCCGTCAGGAGATCAGGGAAGCGGTCGAGGCCGTTTTCCAGGTGAAGGTCGAAGCGGTCAGGACCAGCATCGTTCGCGGCAAGCAGAAGCGCGTTGGTCGCCACGTGGGCCGCCGTCCGGACTGGAAGAAGGCGATTGTCACCCTCCGCGAGGGCGACACGATTGACCTTTTTGAGGGTGTTTGATCTTCACGGGGCCAGAAGGCCGACTGGGAGCTGAAAGATGGGACTGATTAAGTACAAGCCGACTTCAGCGGGAAGGCGTGGGATGGAGGGCGACAATTTCGCCGACATCACCAGCTCCAAGCCCGAAAAGAAGCTGACGACCGGCGCCAGTGACAGGGGTGGCAGGAACAACTACGGCCGGATTACCTCCAGGCATCGTGGTGGCGGCCACAAGAAGCTTTTCCGTCTGGTTGATTTCAAGCGTGACAAGGAGAACGTGCCAGCCAGGGTGGCGACGATCGAGTACGATCCGAACCGCTCGGCCCGCATCGCCCTGCTGAACTACGCCGACGGCGAGAAGAGGTACATCCTCTGCCCGGCCGGCGTTGAGGTGGGTGATACGATCATCTCCGCTACGCACGCCGAGATCCGTCCGGGAAACTGCCTGCCGCTCAGGTCGATTCCGCAGGGCTCGCAGGTTCACAACGTTGAGCTGAAGCCTGGTCACGGTGGACAGCTTGTCCGCTCGGCTGGCGGCTCTGCGCAGGTGATGGCGTTCGAGGGTATCCACTGCCTGCTGCGCATGCCGTCCGGCGAACTCCGCAAGGTGCTCGCTGATTGCAGGGCGACTCTGGGCGAAGTCTCGAACCGCGAGCATGAGAGCATGTCGATCGGCAAGGCCGGCCGCAACCGCTGGAAGGGCATCAGGCCCCAGAGCCGCGGCGTGGTTATGAACCCGGTCGATCATCCGATGGGCGGTGGTGAAGGCAAGACCTCCGGTGGACGTCATCCGTGCACCCCGTGGGGCAAGCCGACAAAGGGCTATAAGACTCGGCACGTCACGAGGACTGATCGTCTCATCGTGAAGCGCTGCAACGCGAAGTAGAACGGAGTAGGACATGCCCAGGTCAGTAAAGAAGGGACCGTTCATTGACAAGCATCTGGTCGAAAAGATCGAGACCCAGATTCGCTCTGGCAAGAAGCGGACAGTGCAGACGTGGTCCAGGCGTTCCGTGATTCTTCCGGAAATGGTGGGCCTCAATTTCGCCGTTCACAACGGCAAGAAGTTCATCCCCGTGTTCGTGACCGAAAACATGGTCGGACACAAGCTCGGGGAATTCGCCCCCACGCGTACGTTCCACGGACATTCCGGGGCGGACAAGAAGGGTAAGGCGCCTGGATCGGCGACCACGAAGAAGTGAGGAAGGGCCAGATGGAAGAACACGTCGTCAGAGCTGTTGCCCGCTACATCCGGATGTCGCCCCGCAAGGTGCGCACGGTCGCGAATGAGCTGCGCGGCAAGCGTGTGGACGAGGCCAACGCGATCCTGGGGTTCGCCCAGAGGGCCGCTGTTGAGCCGCTGTACAAGGTGATCAACTCGGCGGTCGCCGCTGCGAAGCAGGCCGGCAATTTCGATGTTGACAGCTTGTACGTGAAGGAAATCTTCGTGGACAAGGGTCCCGTGGTTAAGCGCGGCCATCATCGGTCCCGCGGCATGGTCTACAGGATCAACAAGTTCATGAGCCACGTTACCGTGGTTGTTGGCGAGAAAGAGTAGGAGGACGCCGTGGGGCAGAAGACGCATCCAATCGGATTCCGTATTCCGTATATCAAGAACTGGAACTCGCGCTGGTACGCGGACAAGAACTACGGCCGCTGGGCCTTCGAGGATCTGCAGATCCGCAAGACCGTCAGGCAGATGATGGGCGCAGCCGGGATTTCGTCGGTTCAGATTGAACGGACCGCCAGCAAGGTGAAGGTATACATCTTCACGGCACGGCCCGGTGTCGCGATCGGTCCGAAGGGCAAGAACATTGAGAGCCTCAAGCTCGCCCTTTCGAAGCTGACGACCCAGGAAGTGGTTCCGTACATTCAGGAAGTCAGGAAAGCCGAACTGGACGCGCAGCTCGTATCGGAGTCCGTGGCCCAGCAGCTTGAACGCCGCATCAGCTTCCGTCGCGCCACGAAGCGCGCCGTCGGCCTGGCGATCAAGGGCGGCGCCAAGGGTATCAAAATCCGCTGCTCGGGACGTCTCGGCGGAGCCGAAATGTCCAGGGTTCTGTGGTATCGCGAAGGTCAGGTCCCGCTGCACACACTGCGTGCCGATATCGACTATGGTTTCTCGGAAGCGAGCACCACGTTCGGAAAGATCGGCGTCAAGGTCTGGGTGTACAAGGGCGAGGTCCTGAAGAAGTAGTCGGTCGCTTGGATTTCGAGGGGCGTCCCTTGGACGGTCCCGGGAGGTAGGGAGATGCTTTCTCCGTCGAGAGTTAAACACCGGAAGCAGGCGAAGGGCAAGATGCGCGGGATCGCTTACCGCGGTTCCGACGTGTCCTTCGGCGACTACGGTCTTCAGGCCACGGAGTGCGGGTGGCTTACCGCGCGTCAGATCGAGGCAGGGCGAATCGCGATGACCCGTCACGTCAAGCGTGGCGGTCAGGTCTGGATTCGCGTGTTCCCGGACAAGCCGATCAGCAAGAAACCGCTTGAGACCCGTATGGGTCGAGGCAAGGGAGCCCCGGAAGAATGGGTGGCCGTAATCCAGCCGGGCCGAATTCTGTACGAGATCGAGGGCGTTGACGAGTCGGTGGCCGTTGAAGCCATGCGTCTTGCCGGCCACAAGCTGCCGATCAGCACCAAGGTTTTGAAGCGTGGAGAGATCAGATGAAAGCGCTGAAGAGTGAAGAAATCCGGGCGCTGACCACGGAAGAGCTTGTTCGTCGGGAAGGACAGTACCGCGAAGCGATGTTCAAGATGCGGATGAAGCTCGCGACCGGCCAGCTTTCGCATGTGGCGGATGTTCAGGCCACCAGGCGTAACCTGGCGCGTGTTCTTACCGAGATGAACCGGCGTGCCGGTAAGTGAGGGTTGCAATGGAAAACGCAGTTCACAACAGGCATAAGCGGCAGTTCACGGGCACCGTGGCCAGCGTCGCGGGTGTCAAATCGGTGGTTGTGGTCGTCGAGAGGCGCTTCAAGCACAGGACCTATCACAAGTTCATCACCACGTCCGCACGGTACATGGCGCACGATGAGAACAGCGTGTGCAAGCCGGGCGATGCGGTCGTGATCGAGGAATGCCGGCCCATGTCGGCCCGGAAGCGCTGGCGTGTGGTCGTAAAGGACAACGCGGCTGCGAAGTGACGCGGAGTGGTTCGGCCATCGCGGCCGATGTTTTCAGGTCGAGGTAGACCATGATCCAGAAAGAAACGAGCCTCATTTCGGCTGACAACTCAGGCGCCAAGCGCATGAAGGTCATCCACATCCTGGGCGGAACCGGGCGCCGTTACGCGACGGTCGGCGACGTAGTCGTGGCCAGCGTGAAGGAAGCCATTCCGCGAGCGAAGGTCAAGAAGGGCGACGTCGTGAAGTGCGTGGTTGTCCGGACTGCCAAGGAAATAGGCCGCGCTGACGGAACGTACATCCGTTTCGACCAGAACGCCGCGGTCGTGATCAACCCTGCCGGCGAGCCGGTCGGTACCCGTATTTTCGGACCGGTTGCCAGGGAGCTCAGGGCGAAGCGTTTCATGAAGATCGTCTCGCTGGCTCCGGAGGTGCTGTGATGAGGAAGATACGCAAGGGAGATCAGGTTCAGGTACTCCGCGGCAAGGATCGGGGCCGGAAGGGAAAGGTTCTTGAGGTCCACGCCGATGAGGACAGGGCCGTTGTCGAGAACGTGAACATGATCAAGAAGCACAGCAAGAAGACGACGAAGAATCCCACTGGTGGCATCGTCGAGAAGGCCGCCCCGATTCCGATGAGTGCGCTTGCGGTGCTCTCCAAGAAGGACGGGAAGCCCGTGCGGGTCCATTTCGAGACTCGCGAGACCGCCGGAAAGGTCAGCAAGGTTCGTGTGGCTGCCCGGACCGGTGAGGTCCTGGATTAGACGCGCCTCCGGGCGCCAGTACAGGTGGCGGAAGATATGACGAACATTGAACGGAAGTACAAGGAAGAGGTCGTGCCGGAACTGCAGAAGCAGTTCGGTTACGGCAACGTCTTCCAGGTCCCGCGGCTGCTCAAGGTGACCGTGAACATGGGTCTGGGAGAAGCGACCAAGAACCCGAAGGTGATCGAGACCTCGGTCACGGAACTGACGGCCATCACCGGCCAGAAGCCCGTAGTGACGCGGTCGCGCAAGTCCATCGCGGCGTTCAAGGTCAGGGAAGGCAACGCGATCGGCGCATGCGTCACGCTTCGTGGCGAACGCATGTTTGAGTTCCTGGATCGCCTGATGAACGTGGCTCTGCCGCGCGTCAGGGACTTCAGGGGCGTGCCCACCCGCGCTTTCGACGGCCATGGCAATTACACGCTGGGTCTGAAGGAACAGATCATTTTCCCGGAAGTGGACTACGACAAGATCGAGAAGTTCAAGGGAATGAACATCACGATCTGTACCAGCGCCGCCAACGATGAAGAGGCGCTGTTCATGCTGAAGGCGCTCGGTATGCCCTTCCGCAAGGCCAACGCATAGGAGTAACTGCCGTGGCAAAGACGTCATTGAGAGTGAAGGCGGCCCGCAAGCCGAAGTTCGCTGTGAGGGCTTACAACCGGTGCCCGATTTGCGGTCGTTCCCATGCGTACATCCGCAAGTTCAACATGTGTCGTATCTGTTTCCGGAACGCAGCCCTTCGCGGGGATCTGCCCGGTGTAATCAAGGCGAGCTGGTAGGAGGCGCGAATTATGAATACCGATCCCATCGCGGACATGGCGACTCGCATCCGGAACGCTATTCTCGCCGGACATGAGACGGTCGAGATCCCGTCCTCCAGGATGAAGGTTGGAATCGCAAGGATCCTGAAGGAACAGGGTTACATTGAGGAATACTCGGTCATCGAGGACAAGCTCCAGGGAGTCCTGAAGGTCTACCTGAAGTACCGGAACTACGGCGTCGACGCTGTGTCCGGCGTCCAGCGTGCGGGAAGGGCCGGTGCGCGTGAAAGCGTCATTACCGGGATTCAGCGCGCGAGCAAGCCTGGTCGGCGCGTTTACGTCGGCAAGGATGCCATCCCGAGCGTGCAGAAGGGCCTGGGCGTGACGGTCATGTCGACGCCCCAGGGTCTGATGATTGGTGAAGAGGCCAGGAAGCGCGGCATCGGCGGCGAAGTGCTGCTGACCGTCTGGTGATGTGATGATGACCCGGTTGGCCGGGTCCAGCCCGGACCGGTGGCTGCCGGTCGGGAACTCGGAGGACGACAATGTCCAGAATTGGTAAGAAGCCCATCCCGATTCCGAAAGGGGTGGAGGTGAAGTTGACCGGCAAGGTGGTTTCCGTGAAGGGACCGCTCGGGGCCCTTTCGAGGGAGATTCCCGGTGCCATCGTCAAGATCGAACCCGAAATGGTTCATGTCCTGCGCGATGACGACCTTCCGAACGGCGAGGCCATGCACGGTCTCTCCAGGACGCTGGTCGCCAATATGGTCGAAGGCGTCAGCAAGGGGTTCTCGAAGACCCTGGTCATCACCGGCACCGGCTACAAGGTCGAGGCGGGTGGACGCGGTCTGATCCTCAGCCTGGGCTACTCGAGTCCCGTGGACTTCGAACTGCCGGGCCTGGTGAAGGCGGCTGTCGCCGAGAAGAATCTGAAGGTCACGTTGACCAGTATCGACAAGGAGATGCTGGGCGACACGACCGCGAAGATTCGCGCGCTCAGGCCCGTCGAACCATACAAGGGCAAGGGCGTGGCCTATGAAGGTGAAGTTGTAAGGCGCAAGGCTGGAAAGGCTGGAGCCAAGTAAGCGGTGGAGGCTTAACGTGGAAGTTCGCACTGCACAGTTCAGGAAGGCCGCCCGTCTGGCCCGGAAGATCCGCATCCGCCGGAAGATCAGCGGCACCGCGGGTTGTCCGCGCCTGGTTGTTTTCCGCAGCGGCAGACATATCGACTGCCAGGTCATCGACGATTCCGTGGGACACACGCTGGTTGCGGCCTCGTCCCTTTCCCCGGAGATCCGTCAGGAGATCGAACCTCTGGCCAAGATTGAACAGGCCAAGAAGGTCGGCCTTCTTATCGCGGACCGTTGCAAGGCAAAGGGCATCGAAAGTGTTGTCTTTGACCGTAACGGCTTTTTGTATCACGGACGCGTTGCTGCTCTGGCCGAAGGTGCCAGAGAGGGCGGCCTGAAATTCTGATCGGAGGTGACGTCTTGAGCGCCGAATCACAGCAGAGAATAGATTTGCCGGAACACATTGTTCATCTTGGTAGAGTCGCCAAGGTCGTCAAGGGTGGTCGCAGGTTCTCGTTCGCGGCCCTCGTCGTCATCGGCGACGGAAACGGACTCGTGGGCTACGGACTGGGCAAGGCTCAGGAAGTGCCCGAGGCAATCCGGAAGGGCTCCGAGCGCGCTCGCAAGACGATGATCTCCGTTCCGATCATTGACGGCACGGTTCCGCACGACATCATCGGGCACTTCGGCGCGGGCAGGGTCCTGATTCGTCCGGCCGCGCCCGGTACCGGCGTCATCGCCGGCGGAGCGGTTCGCGCGGTGCTCGAGGCGGCAGGCGTCAGGGACGTGCTGACAAAGGTTCTTGGATCCAGGAACCCGCACAACGTCGTCCGTGCGACCATCGACGCGCTTAAGAACCTCTCGTCGCCCGAGGAGGCCTTCGCCAAGAGGGGCCTTGAAGGCAAGGAGATCGCATAATGGCTAATGAACTCTCAAACCTGAAGCCTGTCCCCGGCTCGACTCACGCTCGCAAGCGCGTTGGTCGCGGCACCGGATCCGGCCTCGGCAAGACATCCGGTCGCGGTCACAAGGGCCAGGGCTCACGCACCGGCAAGGGCCAGCCGGCCTACTTCGAAGGCGGACAGATGCCCCTGCAGCGTCGTCTGCCCAAGCGCGGCTTCCGCCCGATGGATCACAAGGAATTCGCGATCGTCAACCTCGGCGACCTGGATGCCTTCGAGAACGGAGCGACCGTTGATACGGCCGCCCTGCGCGCCGCAGGTCTTGTTCGCAAGGTCGGACACGGCGTGAAGGTGCTGGCGAAGGGCGAGCTGACCAAGAAGCTGGATCTGGTGGTTCACGCCTGCTCCGCGGCGGCCAAAGCGGCTGTCGAAAAGGCTGGCGGTACCGTCAGGCTCGTAACGGAAGACGCCGGTGTCTGAGCCGGTGGAGGAATGACCCGTGGCCAACAGTCTTGAAGGACTCGGAAAGGTTCCGGA
>Ga0116174_10002308_pt1 | contig 16656 bp, 14 predicted proteins | sample AD_UKC087_MetaG_FD_89801 | JGI IMG/M metagenome (GOLD analysis project Ga0116174, IMG submission 89801) | Active sludge microbial communities of municipal wastewater-treating anaerobic digesters from USA - AD_UKC087_MetaG | ecosystem: Engineered > Bioreactor > Anaerobic > Digestate | place: USA...
CGTTCAGCTCTACCGAGGGCCAGACATCCACCGGGTGCGAGGGATTCATCCAGGCCGGGAACACCTCCCCGAGGACGGCGATCGTCCGCACCTCGAAGTCGGCAAGTTTCACCCCGCGGTCCGCCAGAAGGTCGGAGGTCACGATCCCCGCCCCGCCCGAGAACGTAATGACGGCCGTCCCCGCGTCCGAACCGCAGGGCGTCACCTTAGAGAAACCCCGCGCAAAATCCATCAGCTCATGCACGTCGTACACCTGCACTATGCCCGCCTGACGGAAGGCCCCCTCATATACCGCCGCCGAGCCCGAGAGGCTCGCGGTGTGGCTCATCGCCGCTCTGGCGCCCTGCTCGCTCCTTCCCGCCTTCAGCACGATTATGGGCTTGGATGTGGAGCGCGCGAGCTCCAGGAACTTCCTCCCGTCGACTATCGATTCCAGGTACATACCGATAACGCCTGTGTCCTCGTCGGCCACCAGGTATTCCAGGAGCTCCGTTTCATTGACATCACACTTGTTTCCGATAGAGCACACCTTGGCGATCCCCATACCGCCGCGCTCCAGTATCATCATAAGAAAGCCCGCCGAAAGCATTCCGCTCTGCACCACGAGGGATACATTCCCGGGCTTCATAAGCGTCATCCATTTATCCGAATACATGAACGAGAATACGTTGCGCGAGTGCCCGTCGAGAAGCCCCATGCAGTTGGGCCCCCACAGCCGTATGCCGAAACTCCGCGCGAGGCCTACCGATTCCTTCTGTAACATCCGGCCCTCCTCACCCACTTCCGAGAAACCGGCGGACTCGATGATGATCGCCTTGACACCTTTTTTCGCGCACGCACGGATGGTATCCGGAAGGGACTTCGCCGGGATGAAATATATCGCCAGGTCGAAGTCGCCCGGTATGGATTCGATATCGGGATAGCACTGTGTTCCGAGTATTTCAGCATACCTCGGATTGACGGGATACACACGCCCCCTGTATCCGGCCAGCGTGTTCCTTAAAATGTGGTAGCCGCCCTTCGCCGGGTTGTCCGTCGCGCCGATAATCGCGACGCCGTCGGGATGGAAAAAATGGTCGATCATGGAGTCCTCCGCAACAGCCTTTCCGCCTTGTCGTACTGTTTCGTTACGCGATAGAGACGCACCAGGGCCCTTCGGGCCTCGGCGCGAACCGGATCTATAGAATATGCCTTTTCAAGGGTCGCGATCGCCTCGGCCGTTTTCCCGTTTTTCTCGCGTGACAGGCCGAGATAAAGAAGCGTTTCGTAATCGTGTTTACCCGCATCGATCGCCCCGGTAAGACGCCGCTCGGCCTCGGCGAAGCGGCCGACCTGAAAAAGCGAAACACCGTGGACATACATCAGGTAGGAGTCGCCCAGCGATCCGTGGCGGGAGATTATTTCGGCGAGGTCCGCGTACTCCCCTTCCCTGAACAGTATTTCGATAACGCTTGCAACCGAAAGAAGGCCCTCGTTCTTTCGCAACGAGGAGATTACCATGCGCGCGCCTTCCGATTCGCGTCCGTTTTTTATCATGGCCAGCCCTTTCATGCGGCGCAGGTCGTAATCGGCCGGATAGAGCGTCATCATGCGATCGGCATAGCCCTCAAGATCCTCAAAGCGCTCTTCTTTTAAAAGCGCACGCGCCTTCTCTACCGATCTTTCCCGATTTTCTCCGAGGAAGCGCTGGTAATACGCGGCGAGGTACCACCGGTACAATTTCTGGCTGTTGTACAGTGAACCCGCCACAACCGCCACCAGCAGTATAACGACGATGTGCCGTATTCTCATCGAAGCACCCTCAACGCGAAAAGGAGATATCCCATGATATCTCCTTTATACGATCATCAATGACGCCTGCAATCGTGTATCAAAACGCGCCACGAGGGCAAGGCATTTTTTGCCCTAAATCTGCTTTTTCACCTTTTCCAGGAGTTCGTCGATCTTCACCGGCTTGGTCAGAAAATCGTTGACGCCGGGAAGGAAGCTCTGCCCCTCGTTAAGCGAAAACCTGGAATTGGTGACCTGATTTATCGCCGTCAGCATGATGATAGGGGTGTCCTTCACCTCCCGGTATTTCGAAGTGGGCCGCGCGCTGCGGACCTGGTAGGCCATCTCGAAACCCGCGGTGTCGGTCTCCATCATCACGTCGAGGATCATGAGATCCGGCCTCACTTCGAGGAGCCGCGCGAGGCCCTCGGCGCCGCTGTAGGCAACCGACACTTCATACCCGTTCATCGTAAGCGCCTGCGAAAGGCTGGCCACCAGGTCGCTGTCATCATCCACCAACAGTATCTTTTTTGCCATGTCTCGCTCCAGGGGTTATGGATTGCGGATTAAAGATTAAAAATTCAAGATTAAGGCATTCGCCTGGCGGCACATCCTTCCCGGCAAACCAGGCGTCATGCCGCCGATAATCATTAATCTTTATTCTTCTAATCTTTATTCTTCTAATCTTTAATCTATTAATCTTTAATCAACTCGTATATTACGTTGCGATCTTCCCAGGCCTTGTTGCGTTCGTACATGTCGATCGGGAATTCCATCTGCTTGAGCTCGATGGGGGCGACCTTCTTTTCGACCAGGCCGAGCGCGAGCGCCACCCCGTATATTATCGCCTCCGGGCGCGGGGGACAGCCGGGAATGTAATAATTGACCGGCACGGCCTTGTCCGCGCCGCCGGTCACGTTGTAGCAGTCGAACCAGCAGCCTCCACCGACCGCACACGAGCCGATTCCGAAGACCAGCTTAGGGGAAGGCATCGCGTCATACGCCTTCTTGACTATCGGGAGCGTCGGCCGGGTCACCGCGCCGGAAACAAGCATGACGTCCGCGTGCCTGGGCGAGGCCACCAGCTTCATGCCGAAGCGTTCGATGTCGTAATAGGGCGTGAGCACGTTGAGTATCTCGATATCGCAGCCGTTACACGCTCCCGAGTTGCAGTGATAGACCCACAGCGATCTGGGAAACGCCTTTTTGATCAGGTTCGCAAGCATGGCTATTCTCCCGCCTTTTCCGGCCTTTTGATTTTTTCGGTTTTTTCATACAGCTTCATGTCGAACTGCTCGGAGCTCACCGGCACCACGGCCCTCATCTCCAGGCTGTCGTATTTATAGCCTATCCTCGACATGCGGTCTATCGCGTTGGTGATCTCGTGGTCGTAACAGCGTCCGCAGCGCTGGCAGGTGGCCATGAAGAGCTCCATGGTCTCGTTTATGTCTTCCTTGTCGCCCGTCGCCAGCTCGTAACTGGTCGTCATGGTTATTGCGTCCTCGGGACACACGTCCGCGCAGCGGCCGCAGTAGGTGCAGCGCGAACCGTCGTAGACCATCACGCGCAGTTCCTGGCAGAGATCACGGACCAGTATGGTGCGCGCAGGGCAGTGGGCCGCGCAGCCGCCGCAACCGATGCACTTGTGGTGATCCCAGTAGGGTTGTCCCCTGAAATTCTCGGGGGCCGGACGCGGCTCGAACGGATAACGGAGCGTCACCACTCCGGGTTTCGCCACCATGAAAACCTGCTTTATCTTACTTGTCAGCCACACGGTGTTTCTCCTTGGTTTCAAGATTCAAGATTAAAGATTCGAGATTGAAGATTAAAAGATCTATGTAGCGGAAAATTATGTGCTCTGATCTCGGCCATCGTGCTGTCCATAATCTCTAATCTTCTAATCTTTAATCGCCTAAATTCCGTACGCTGTAAGACCGACCGCCACGAGCGAGGCGACTATGAGCAGGGCATAATATTTTACGGCCTGGTCGATACGCAGTCGCGGGTTGGTCGAGCCGAGCAGGGCAATCAGCACGAAGACCGCCAGAATTTCGACCAGCTGCACGGCGACATCGACGATATAATAGCCGGTGTTGACCAGCGGGACGAACACGGCAACGAACAGCGCCGCGTAGAATATCTGCTTGATCATCATATAATACTTGAAGAGGGCGAGCCCGGGGCCGCTGTATTCGATGAACGGGCCCTCCATTATCTCGACCTCTGCCTCGGCGATGTCGAAGGGCTGCCGGGCCACAAAAGCCTGAAGCGCCATAAGGAAGACGACCAGCATGAGAACCATCGAGACGCCGTACGAACCGTTTAGGGAACTGGCCAAGCTCGCGTCGATGGCCAGGCTCTTCGCCTTGAGCGCGCCCAGAATGAAGGTCATGGCAAGCACCGGCTCTACCATTATCATGGTGACCATCTCGCGGCTGGCCCCCACCATGGCGTATGTGTTCTTGCTCGAGAGCGCACCCAGCAGCACCGACACCCCGCCCAGGGTAAGAAGATAGATGATGGTGATGATGTCGCCGTACTGGGTCAGGAAGCCCGCCCTGTAACCGAGCGGCATGAGCGACACAGCGGTGATGATCGAGGCCAGCGCCATCATCGGGGCGATTCTGAACGCCCAGTTGCCGGCGGAAAGCGTTTCCTTGCCCAGGAGCTTCAGCAGATCGTAATAGGGCTGGACCACCGGCGGACCCATACGCGACTGCACCTTGGCGTAGAGCTTTCGCACAACGCCCTCGAAAAGCGGGGCGAGCGCCAGGAAAATCACCACGTTGATCACGGCTGTCAGGATATCCATACGCTTTCCTCTATCGTTTATTCCGTGAGAGCTCTTCAAGCTCGCCCTGCGAGGCGGTCTTCGCCGCGCCCGAGCGCAGGTCCACTATCTCCATCCGGTCCGTACAGGAGAAACACGGGTCTATGCTGCCGATGATGATCGGCACGTCCGCCAGCTGGTTGCCCAGCAGCATGAGCGGCACCCCCTGAAGATTGGGGTACGTCGGGGCGCGAACGCGCCAGCGCTCCGGTGCGTTCTCCTCGCCGGTGATGACGTAATGCACCACCTCGCCGCGAGGGGCCTCCACGGCGGCCAGACCGTGTTTGAGCGCCGGAATGGGCGCATCGAGCTCGGTGAGGATCGGCCCGTCGTTCGGCATCCTGTCAAGGCACTGGCGGATTATCTTGATCGATTCGAAGGTTTCCAGCAGGCGCACCAGCACGGTGGCCCACACGTCGTTGGAATCGAAGACCGGTACATCGAACTTCATTTCGTCGTACGCCGCGTACGGATAGTCGCGCCGCACGTCGATGTCCACGTTCCGCGCCCGGGCGACGGGGCCGACCAGGCTCCAGAGCTTCGTGTCCTCGGTCGAAACGTAACCCACGCCTTTGGTCCTCCGGTGTATGGCCGAGTCGCCCTGTATCGCCTTCTGGACCGTCAGGAGCTCCTCCTCGATTTTTCCGATCACGTTCAGTATGTCTTCCTTTATTTCGGGGGTGATGTCCCGGCGTACCCCGCCGATGACGATCATCCCGTAGGTCTTTCTGTTACCGGTGATCCGCTCGCCCAGCCACATGATGGGCTCGCGGATGCGCCATGACTGCATGAACACCGTGTCGAAGCCTATCAGATGCCCCGCGACCCCGAGCCACAGGAGGTGCGAATGGATGCGCTCGATCTCGAGCATGATGGTGCGGATGTACTCGGCCCTGCGGGAGATTTTTATGCCGGCGGCCAGCTCGACCGCCTGCGAATAGCTCGTCGCGTGGACGGAGCCGCAGATGCCGCAGATACGCTCGGCGACGAACGGAACCTCGTTATACGTCAGCTGCGTCTGGCACAGCTTCTCGATACCGCGATGGGTCATGAATCCGCGGTAGTCGCTCCCTTTAATGGTCTCGCCGTCGACGTAGACCGCGAAATGCGCCGGCTCGTGGAGGGTCGGGTGATACGGACCCACAGGAACGATGCTGCAGCCTTCCGGGCACTCGTCGAGCTGGTAGGCGACGTCCTCGGCCGCGGGCGGCATGAGGTTCCACGGAATGTCCTTGCGGAGAGGATGCACGCCCGCCGGCCAGTCGTCGGCCAGGATGAGTCTCTTGGGCTTCGGATGCCCCGTGAACTTCATGCCCAGGAGGTCCATGTACTCCCGCTCGGACCATCCCGCGTTGGGAATGTCGGGGGTGATGGAGTCCATCTCCGGTTTCGATTCGGGCACCGAGGTGCGCAGCGCGAGATAGACCCCGTCCCGGTCGAACCCGAAGGTGTGAATGAGTCCGAGTGTTTTGTCGCGGGCGATATTATCGTAGCCCACGCTGACAAGGTACCGCCCGCCCATCGCGATGATCGCGTTGGATATGTCGCGCACCTTCGCGCTTTTTATGTCCACGAACAGCCGCGTCGGGTTCTGCTCCTCGACGGAGACGACGGCGTCCTTAAAACTTTTCTTCAAGCCGTTTTTGATCTCTTCAATGCCTGGCATAGCGTACCTCGTTTAATAAGGATGGCCCTGTTTATTCCTTTACGTTCCCGCCGGTCCAATAGAGCAGGTTTTTAAGCGCGGCGAACATGCTCTTGTCGCGGTACCGGGTCTTGTCGTGCAGATCCTGGTAACCGCAGAGCCATGTCGGGACTTCACGCTCCTTCGAGCCTCCGGCCCTTCGCAGGAGCGCCACGATGACGAACGCCGCCGCGAAAACGGCCAGAAGCACCGCGGGCACCGCGATCGACGAGACCGAGGAGAGCCCCGGAATGCTTACCGACACTCCCATGGCCGAATTGAAGACGTGGTCCTGCACGTTTAGGTTCCTGAACGCCGCCGAAACGGCCGATCCTCCCGAACCGGCGAAAATGCCTATGATCGTCTGAAAGTAGAAGAACGGTATGAGCCCCTGGAGCAGGCACAGTGCGGTGAGGAAGAGTTTCGGGATGAGCATTCCCGCCGGGACCTCCTTCACCTCCTTTCCGACTCCCCACTCGGCGCCCGCCGAGGTGAAGGTCATGCCGAAGAATTTCACGTAGCACGAGAGCGTCACCGCGCTGGTAAAGAGCGCGACGATGCCGAAGATGACGAGGAAGAGCACCTCGCCTCCCGCCAGAAGCGACGTCGACACCAGCGTCCACTTGCTCGCGAAGCCGCTGAACGGAGGCACACCCGAGATGGACAGCGACGCGATTCCGGCGACGAACGCGGTGACCGGCATGAGGTTGATGAGCCCTCCGAGCCTGTTGAGGTCCTTCGTCCCGGTGCTGTAAAGCACGCTGCCGCTTGTGAGGAACAGCAGCCCCTTGAACACGGCGTGATTGAGGACGTGGTAGATCACACCGACGAGCGCGATGAGTCCGAGCATCTGAAGCGAGGGGCTCTCGGCGTTCACCATGAAGAGCGCCGCTCCGATACCGAAGATGATGTAACCCACCTGCCCTATCGAGGAATACGCGAGCAGGCGCTTGGACTGGCTCTGCTTCATGGACTGCACGGTGCCGATAAAGAGCGTCACCACCCCGAAGGAGGCGATGAGCGCGCCCCAGAAGGCCCCGCTGAAGTGGAAGGTCTCGGTGTGCGGCACCATCCAGAAGAAAGTGCGGATTATTCCGTATACGCCCGTCTTGATCATCACGCCCGAAAGAAGCGCGCTTATGGGCGAGGGCGCGATGGAGTGCGCGTCGGGCAGCCACATCTGCCCGAAGGGGAAGACGGCCGCCTTGAAACCGAAGCCCAGGAAGATGAGCCCGTAGATAAAGTACGGCAGCGCGCCATGGGTTTCGCCGAGGAGGCGGGTGACCGAATGCACCGAATCGCCCAACGAACTCCCGGCCGCCAGCGCCGCGATCACTATAAAGAGCCACGCGAGCTCCATGAGGACGAGGTATTTGTTGGCGGCCCTCACAATCTCGGGTTTTCGGTGCTCGAACCGCACCAGAAAATAACTGGTTATCGTCATCGCCTGCCAGGCGAGGGTGAAGCCCGTTGTGAGATCGTCGACGGTGACGATGCCCGCCATCCCCAGAACGAAAATCGGATAATTGGCGTAATAGCTCCTCAGGCCGTAATCGTCATAGTGCTCCATGTACTCTATCGAATAGAAGGCGCTGACGATCGCCATGATCGAGATTATCCCCAGGAAAAAGCCTGAAAAACCGTCCAGAAGGAAGTAGAGGTCCAGCGGCCCCACCGAAACGAGTTGCGTCGGGAGGGACTTCACGAATATTACACTGTAGCTGATCGAAAGTAAAATTGCCCCCGCGGCGGCGACGAAGGCGAAATTGAGCCAGCCCGCCAGCCTGCGTTTTTCGGCGATAAACGGCACAATGACCGCCGAACAGAGGAGTATCGCCATCGCGAGAATCAGTTTTCCATAAAGGTCACTCATACACATGCTCCTTCGGGGTGCTGTTTAACTGCTTCAAGTAGTATGCCGCCGAGCGTCTCGGCGCTCTTACGCACGGCCTCCGAGAGTCCCTCGCCGAAATCGACATTCCCGGGCTCGATGCCGAGGAGGAAGGTCTCCTTGCCGCTCCGCCGCCAGATGGACTCGGAAAGCCTGAGCGAAAGCTTGTGGGTCGAAAAATCGTTCAACAAATCACCGGTTTCGGAAAACGCCCCGAACATGACGTCTCCGGGACTTCCGCCGAAGCGCACGGCGTCCACCACTACCACGGTGTCCCAGTCGCCTTCGGCGATTTCGAAGGCATGGCTTTCGATGATGTCCTCGGCGTTGACCAGGCGCACGCGAGCTCCCGCGCCGCCGCATCGAAGCGCCTCGACGAGGACCACGCCCGCGCCGTCATCGCCGAGCAGGGTGTTCCCCACGCCCACGATGCAGGCCTTCCGCGAGAGAGCGCCGCGGATGTCGTCGACGAGGATCATTGCGTTCCGTTCTGCCATATGCGGTCCACCGCGCGCGGCGCGGCTATATCTCCTCGCCCAGGGTCTTGATCTGCCGGTAGGTGTATACCGGTCCGTCGGTGCAGACCAGGGTCCTGCCCACCGCGCAGTGCTGGCATTTCCCCACGCCGCACTTCATGTGCCGCTCGAGTGTGGAGTAGATGTTTTCGTCGGAAAGGCCCCGCTTCATGAGCTCGCCGATCACCGTGTTGAACATCACCGGAGGTCCGCACACAAAGGCGATGGTGTTTTCGATGGGAAGGTTCGCCTTGTCGAACAGCGTGTGCACGAAGCCCGTCTCCCCTTTCCAGTCCGGGGTCGGCACGTCGACGGTAATGTAGGTCTCGAAGCCCTGGAAGCTCTGCCACTCTTTCAGGTTTTCCTTGTACATCAGATCATCGGGCGTGCGCGCCCCGTGGAGCACCAGCACCCTGCCGAAGTCCTTCTTGTACTGGAGCGCGTGGACGATTGACGACCTGAGCGGGATGAGCCCGATACCGCCCGCAACGTACACCAGGTTTTTGCCCTTGAACTCCTCGAACGGGAATCCGTTGCCGAACGGCCCGCGAATACCCACCTTGTCGCCGGGAGCGAGCGCGTGGAGGGCGCTCGTCACCTTGCCCACTGTGCGCACCGTTATGTGAAACCGGTCATTCTCGGGGCTGGGCGGCAGCGAAACGGCGAACTCTCCCGCGCCGAAGACCGTGCACATGATGAACTGTCCCGATTTGTATTTGAAATTGTTCCAGATTTCCTTGTTGTCGATCGAAAGGTAGAAGGTTTTCACCTCGCGAATCTCGTCCCTTATCTCCTCGATCGTGGCGACCTCGGGCACGGTGATTATCTTTCCGTTCTGGATGTTCAGTACCTGGCTCATACGCTTCCCCTACCTCGTAATTTCCCTTCTGACATAGGTCACGACGTTCGGCAGGCCGATATCGCCGGGACACACCCAGGCGCAGCGGCCGCAGCCCACGCACCCCGGCCTGAGATATTTCTTCATCTGCGAATATGACAGCTTGCAGAAAAAGCGCTTGTTGCGCCGGTCCTCGACCGGTTTTCGCGGATTGTGCCCGCCCGCCATGCGCGAATATCCCTCATAGGAGCACGAATCCCAGGAGCGCAGACGGTCGGCGCAGCCCTCGCATTCCGGGTTGGTTACGTCGGCGATGTTGAAGCACGAGCAGGACGGGCACACGAAGGAGCAGGCCCCGCACTCGAAGCACTGGTCGCCGATGTATTCCCAGACCTCCTCCTTCACGAAGCCGGTGGTTACGCGGTTCATCACGCGCGAGATCCAGGCCTTTGAATCGACCGCGATGTCCTCGAAGAGAGAGATCGATTTGTCCACTATCTTCTTTTTCCTCGCCAGGTGCGAGTCGTCGGCGGCCGCAAGGCCGAGCCCGGCCGCGAATACTGCGCCCTTTTCGGAACCGGTCTCCACCAGAAACTCATCGCCTAAGTCCGTGAGGTTAAGGTCATAGCCCTCGCTTGCCGCCGGGCCGCTGTCCGTGCACACGCAGAAGCACTGCTTGAACGGCGCGACGCAGGTGTTGGTGACGATGAACATCTTTTTGCGGTGCGCGAGATAAACCTCGTCGACGAATTCCTGTCCCATAAAGAAGCGGTCCAGGCATAACATGCCCGCCAGGTCGCAGGGACGAAGCCCCACAAGGGCCTTGGGCTCGACCTTGTAATCGGGCTCGATCTTTACCGAATTTTTAGGCCTGTCATACTCGTAGGCAAGGACTCGTTCCATCTGCGGAAAAACGACCGATTTGGGCGGATTCGACGGGATGGGCGCCGAGAGGCTTATTTCGGACACATCGTCCGCCCGGTCGAAAAAGGTCTGTCCCGAGCCCTTCTCTATCATGGGGCCGTACACCTGGTGGTCCCGTGCGAGCTCCTCTGCAATTTTACCGACGTCGGATTTCTTGATAAGGAACATGGTCATACCTTCTCAATCCTTACTGGAATCGTTGCGTCTTCTCCCTGCCTTAGAACCTCGGTGTGCCCCAGCAAAAAACGCGATATCATTTCCTGTACAAAGTAGGGCGCATAGGCCGTATTGGGGCTCACGTCGTCCGAAACCCTAGCCGACACGCGCATCTCCCCGTGAGGCGATACCACTCGCACAGGCCAGCGGTCGCGCACCCCTATCTCCTTCGCGCTTTGCGGGCATATCTCGACGTAGCCTTCGGGATAATCCATCAGTGTCGCGTTATATTCGCGCATGGGGATGTGCGTCTTTTTCATGAGGTTGTTCTGGTGCCAGAAATGCTGCGCCTTGCCCACCATGAGGAGGAATGGAAACCGGTCGTCGGCCGATGGGGCCTCAAACACATCGCTCACCCCGTAAAAAGCGAGCTTTCGCCCTGCTTTGGCGAGGTCGAAGCGCCTGGTTCCGCCCGGGTTTTTATCGTCCACAGGCCACTGCAGGCCGAAACCGCCGGCAAGCTTTGCGTGCGTAACTCCGGCGTACGCAGGAGTAAGCCGGGCGATCTCGTCCATCACCTCCGATACCTTTGCGTATTTCCATGCCCTGCCGGCCTTCGCGGCTATCATCGAATACAGTTTCCATCCGGGGAGCAGCCCGTCTTCCGGTTCGATCTTTTTCGTTGAGAGCTGTATGCGCCGTTCCGCGTTCGTGAATGTGGCGTCCTCCTGTACGTAGGTGGCGATTGGAAGCACCACATGAGCGTACTCCGCAAATGGGTTCTTGAAGGCCCCTATGTATGCCACGAAGTCGAGCTTTTTGATGGCGTCGGCGTAGCGCACTATCCCCTCGTCGTGGTCAACCACGACAAGCGCCTTCAGTTCCGATGCCTGGTCCGCCAGCGATCGGTAGATCGGCTTTCCCGGTGAGGAGGGAAGTGCCGTCCCCCACTCCTTTTCGAATTTTTTAGCCGTCGCCGCGTCGGCAAGCGGCTGGAATCCGGTGAGGAGGTCCGGGGCCAGCCCCATATCGTAGCCGCCCTGAAGGTTGTTGAGCCCGGCTATCGGATTTACGCCGCAGCCCTCCTTTCCGATTTTTCCGGCCAGAAGAAAGAGATTGTAGATATACCCTATTGTGTCCTCATCGAGGCCCGAGATGCCGGAGGAGAAGAATACCATCGCCGATTTCGCCCTGGCCAGATGGCGGGCGACCGTTTTTATCTCGTCGGCCTTAAGGCCGGTCTTTTCGTATAATTCGTTTTCGGATAGCTTTCCGAAAGCCCTTCGGAACCCCTCGAAGCCTTCCGTATGCGCTTCGAGGAACGATGGGTCGTGGAGATTTTCCTCATATATGGTTTTAGCCAGGGCGAGGACGGCAAGCTTGTTTGCGCCGGGCCTCACCTGTAAAAATTTCTTCGATAGCCTGGCGATCTGGGTGCGCCGGCTGTCCATGGTCACCACCATGGCCCCCGCCCGCGCGGCCATGTGGATCTCGCTTCCTATTATGGGGTTCTGCCGGGTGATGTCTATCCCGGCTACAAGGATGAATTCCGCCCCGCGTATCTCCTCGATCGAGCCGAGCATTCCAGCCATACCGGTACCCGCGTGCAGAACATTGAGGCTTGCGCGATGGCCCGATTCGCTGTCCAAGCAGATGTTGTTGGTCCCGAAGACCGAACGGGCGAGCTTCATTAGAAGATACTGCTCCTCGTTGGAGGAGCGGGGCGAGGCGAGAAAGCCGATGGATTCCGGAGGGTACTTCTTCAACGAGTCAATTAGTCGGCCCACCGCCTCGTCGCAGGACGCCTCCACGAAAGGGCCGTCGGAACGAATCAGCGGTTTTTTAATTCTATCGGGAGTATCGAGGAGTTCGTGGATGTTCCAGCCCCGAACGCAAAGACGCCCCTTGCTTACGGGATGGTTTTGGGAGGGATAGACACGCGCGATCCTGTTGTTTTCGACGCCGATGAAATGGCCGCAACCCGTGCCGCAGAAGGTGCACACGCCAGGTTTCTGATTCATACCATAACACTCCACGCATTAGAATTTCCGTTGTCGGTCGCGCACAGCGCCGCCCGCAATTACGACCCGTTCAACAAGACAGGCCCATAAGCGCCGCGGACGGCTGTACGCAAACCGACAAGACCTAAAGCAGAGCTTACGGTACCCGTGGCGGGCGGCCTTGTGATTGTTGCGCCTCACACGTCTATCACGCGACAACCGTAGACCCGGCATTGGATTAGTCAATATTATTTTAATGCTAATGCGCCGTGATTTATTATTTTTTCTTAATCATACAATATTAGGATATTTAATATATTATTTTATACATCTTATAATATATGCATATAATATAATATGATAAATATATTATCAGATATTGCAGAACACCGGCCTCCGTGTTAGTAGTCAGCGGTAAAGCACACATGGAACACGGCGCCGCGGGGCGAGCTGGCGGAGCGGAGCATTTAAATCGTTGAACTATTATGATTAAAAATATTTTTCATGGGCATATATATATCGATTATTAGGGCTTCCCGGACAGGCGATCGCGTCAATCGTATACATCAGAGCCGGGGCGCGAATATCATCCGGCCGCACGGTGTTTTTCGAATCCGGAATGCGCACGGACGGCCGTTCCGGAATATCCCAAATCTCACCTCGGAAGGAAAATAACTGGACGGCGCGGGCGGGAATGTGCTAAGTGAATCGGAGAATATCGACGGCGGTTTGCGCCGTACGAGGCACAGGAACGGGGCCGTGAAGACCAAAAGCAGGGGCATGATCGAGGCGGAGATCAGCGAGGCGCTGATCAAGTTCGAAAAGGAATACATGGGGCGCGGCCCCATCGAGACGCGCACCTATATCATCGAAGACATGGTGATCGTGAGGATGAAGGGGGTCATGACGCGCGCCGAAAGCCGGCTCACCAGTAGTGGTGAAGGCCTTGACCTGATCAAGAAGGTGCGCATCAGGCTCATCGAGGAGGCGCGAGACATGCTCTCGGCGATACTCGCGGAAATCACCGGCTGCGCCTGCCGCAGCATGCACACCGATATCAGCACCGTCACCGGCGAGAGGGTCATAGTATTTACTATGGAATGCGACCTGGAGACCAGAATTAAAACGCTTGACAAAAGCTGACCGTCAAACTAATCGTTCGCTTCGTTTTAATCGATTGGAAGATTGCGGGAAGGCCCACTTCGCCTCTTGCGACGGGTGCTCGGCGCGGAAGGCGCGGAAACCCCGGCGGAAGCCGTAAGCGGGCCGTCGCTCGATAAGCCAGTATCGTTTTAACTCCCTCGCCATTCGGGAGAAAAGCGGTAGTGGCTTTTTTGTTGTCCCGGGACGAATGCCGATCGAATGTTGAATAAGGACCATCGCGCAATGGGGCCCGATGGAATTATTACGCCGGTCGGGGATTGAACTCCATCCCCGGACAGCCGGCGGATCCAATTGATACGGGAGATCGAGAATGAGCACACCTTTACGACAGGCCGCCCTGGCCCTCCTGATACTTGTGTCATCGGCCTGTTCCACCGCCGGCGCGGGAAGCGCCTCATCCGGGCGGAAACCCATTGCCGGGAATCCCATCGAGAACGCAAAGGAGCGGAATACGGTTTTCGAGCGTCCGCTGGTTTTCAAAGAGCTCTGGGGATACCTCATGAAAGGGGAAGAGAAGGAGCTAACAGGCACGGAGCCTCTCACCGATATCTGTTATTTCGGAGTTCCCATCACCCCCAAGGGCGTATTGGCGGCCGTGCCCGCGCCGCCGGTATTACCAGGCGCCCTGCGCGCCCGTGCGCGCTTGCACATCGTCATCACGGAGCTCTCCAATCCGGCCCTCGCCCATTTCTGCCTAAACCCGTCCCTGCCCTATCGAAAACGGCTCGCCGGCGACATCGTACGAGCCGCGGAAAACTTTGACGGCGTGCAGATCGACTTCGAGAGCGTGCCGGCCGACGACGCGAAATATTTCCACGATTTTCTGGGCGAGCTTAAAAAGGGCCTTCCGGCCTCGAAAACGCTTAGCGTCGCCGTGCCCGCCCGCAGAAAATCCGTTTCGGACGCGTACGATTACCGGGCGATAGCCGGCATCGCCGACAGGGTCATCATAATGGCATACGACCAGCACTGGAGCGCCAGCGGCCCGGGACCAGTGAGCTCAGTGATATGGCTCAAAGAGATACTGGAGTTCGCGAAGACCAGGGTCTCCGGCGGGAAACTCGTAGCGGGGCTTCCGCTGTACGGAAGGGCCTGGCAGGACAGGACCCTCGCCCGGGCGCTCCGCAACCATCATATCGACGAACTGATCGAATCGAAAAAGCTAAGCCCATCCTACAATCCCGAGAAGGGCTGCCATTTCGAATACGAGGAAAAAGTAAGAGTAAGCGTTTTCTACGATGACATTGAATCGACCCGGATGAAACTTAAGCTCTGCCGCGATAAAAATATCGAGGCCGCCGCCTTCTGGCGCCTTGGGCAGGGGTCGCGTGGCCTGTGGCGGCACATCCAGGTCCCGAATGAGCGCACTTCGCCCGACACGGCCCGATCACAGGACGACAGGGAGGAACAACTATGAACACGATGCGTTTCAGAATAATGGACAACAAGGTGATCATTTACACACGGGGGAAAGTCTGCGAAACCGCTGACGAGCTTTTTTCGAGCGAGCTTTTCCATGAAATACTCGGCCGCTTCCTCGAGATGCTTCGCGAGAAGCGCTCGCCCATCCTCGATGCCGCCGGCATTGACGAGCTTCCAGACGGAGGGGCGGTTGCTCTACTCGCGGAAACGATGCGCCACCTGGCCAAGCTTCCGGCACCGGTAGTACCGAACGTCGTTAAAGGGGCCGAGGTTCTCCTGCGCGATGTTCAGAATTTCAGCAGGCTCATCGAGCAGATGTATAACTTCTGGCGCTCGCACGACCGCTTCATCGTATGCGACTCCGAGGGAGACATCCTGGACAAGAGGCCGTACCGCACCTTCAACGACACCGTCGAACGGATGACGCACCTGGTCCGCGGCGCTTACCGGGACATCGACGAAAACCTCACCTGCACTCACCCCAGGATCTACCGCCAGCTCACGGCGGGCGCGCAGGTAGCCGCCATCTCGCTTCCGCGGCCGCTCGAGCTTCCGGGCGGACTCTACGAGAAGCTTTCGCGCATAAGGGTGATCCGGCAGGTGCTCATCAATCCGCCGCTCATCCTGAACCCGCCATCAACAAGCGCACCGGGCAGTTCATACGCGTAGAGCGCAACCCCCTTGAGGTAATCGATCCGGTCGACGACGAATGGCTGTGCTATCCGGCAAAGGTGGGGCCGCTCCTGATACTCATCTACTTCCATGCCAGGTTCTTCGAGCTGGGCTTTTCGCTCTGTAATCTCTTCGAAATAGCCTCCGACGAAGATCTTGCGCGAAAGCCCGACGCGCTGTACCTTTTCGGCGTGCCCGGAGACGCCATCGATACGCTGGCGGAGTTCCCCACGGTGTTCCACGAGGACAGGGAGGGCGGCATGCTGGTCGCCGCGGTACCGAATCGTGACGAGTTCGGCTACTTCGGCTATCTGAAGAAGATGGTGTTGACTCTCCACAACATACGGATGATGCAGGCGGGGCGGCTCCCGTTTCACGGCGCGTTCGTCCGTATCGTCATGGACGGAGACTCGCAGAAGAACATCCTGATCATCGGAGATACCGGGGCGGGAAAATCGGAGACCCTCGAGGCCTTCAGGACCATCGGCGGGGACGATATACGCGACATGACCATCATCGCCGACGACATGGGATCGCTGGACATCGACGACAGGGGCGACATCATCGGCTACGGGACGGAGATCGGGGCGTTCCTCCGCCTTGACGACCTGCAGCCGGGGTACGCCTTCGGTCAGATCGACCGCTCCATCATAATGAGCCCCGCGCAGGTCAACGCGCGTATCGTCATCCCCGTCACCACATGCGATATCGTCATGAAAGGGCACCGTGTCGACATGGTGCTCTACGCGAACAACTACGAGCAGGTGGATGACGACCATCCGATCATCGA
>Ga0116174_10002314_pt1 | contig 16619 bp, 9 predicted proteins | sample AD_UKC087_MetaG_FD_89801 | JGI IMG/M metagenome (GOLD analysis project Ga0116174, IMG submission 89801) | Active sludge microbial communities of municipal wastewater-treating anaerobic digesters from USA - AD_UKC087_MetaG | ecosystem: Engineered > Bioreactor > Anaerobic > Digestate | place: USA...
GCCAAAAGGCGTTCAGCCAGATGCGACCCGATGAAGCCGGCGCCGCCCGTGATCAGAATCTTCATTGTTTGCTCCAATTAAGAGATTGCGGGACTGTGTATTAAGTTAAAATCCCAGTAACGGTAACACTTATTTCATGCTTGAATCTTGTCAATAGAATCTTGGCGACGGAGGCTTTTGAAGCTTGGGGATTTTCAAGTTTTCGAGTTTTTAAGGTTTTGAAGTGGGCGTGAGAGTGAAGATTGTGTGTTTGTGTTATCCTCACGCGGATTACGCGGATCGCGCGGATTTTGAATGATAGAACGCAGATTGGACGGATTCAACTGATTTGGACGAATTCATGGATTTACAATTTACGATGTACAATTTGCAGTTGAGGTGTGCCGCGCACAGAAGTAAATGACTAATCTTTCATAGTTGTCTAAGACTCTGGGGGACAGTATAATTGGCAAAATATCTTGCTTTCTTGGACATATGATCTATCATGTGTAGAGAAAGTACCGTTTCTTTGGACAGATCAGTTTGCCTGTCCTAAAACTTCGATCGGCGCTGAGGATGCCTTATGCAAAAAGTCATTGATAAACTGCCTCCGGATATCGATCTGGAGACCAAGCAGATCCTTCGCAAGGCTGCTTCGGCCCATCGCTTTCTGGCCGAACTTAAAGGGATAACAGCCACTATTCCCAATCAGCTTATACTAATCAATACACTCTCTTTGCAGGAAGCAAAAGATAGTTCGGCAATCGAAAACATCATCACCACCCACGACGATCTTTATCGTGAAGACTTGTTTCCGGACTACGGCTTGAGCGTTGCAGCTAAAGAAGTAAGCCATTACGCCTCAGCCCTCAAGGTAGGCTACGCCCTAGTGGATAAAACCGGAATGCTCACTACAAACCACATTATCGATATCCAGGCGGAGATGGTAAAGCATAGGTCAGGATTGCGTAAACTGCCAGGCACGGAGCTGAAAAATGAACAGACCGGTGAAACGGTATATGTTCCACCCCAGGACCCTCAGGAGCTTGTGGACCTGATGTCAAATCTTGAGCAGTACATAAACGATAATGAGGCTGATATTGATCCCCTTGTGAGGATGGCGATAATACACTATCAGTTTGAAAGCATCCATCCTTTCTACGATGGTAATGGCCGTACAGGGCGCATTATCAATGTTCTCTATCTGGTATTGTCTAAACTCTTGGATATTCCTGTGCTTTATCTAAGTAGATATATTGTAAAGAACAAGGCAAGTTATTATCAACTGCTTCAGAAAGTTAGAGACGAGCAGGCCTGGGAACAGTGGATTCTCTTCATGTTGCAGGCGGTGGAAGACACTTCCAAACAAACGATTGCGATGATCGGTGAGATCAGAACAGCTCTTCAGGAATATAAACAGCAGATCCGGGCTAAGTATAAATTCTACTCACAGGATCTGATCAACAATCTGTTTTCACATCCCTACACCAAGATTGAGTTTATCATGCGAGATCTGGAAGTCAGCCGCCACACCGCCATGAAGTATCTGGATGCTCTATGCGATGATGGACTCTTGAAAAAGCAGAAAATTGTTCGCTCAAACTATTATGTTAATACAGCACTGTACAGCATTCTTACCAGGGAAATCTAGACGGCTGATTCGCTACTTACCACTTACCCCGTATGAACTTTGATCAATACCCGGGGCTGGGAATCCGGGCTGGCAGTGCATTCACGCTGCTCGAAGTCGAAACTGCATGTAACTGGTAGGCAGGCATGATCATAGGGAAGCAGTTTCAACTCCGAGGGAGACAAATTCACGAAATCGGCTTCTGACAATTGTTGATCAATATCAAGTTCTTTGGTTGCCAAGCCTAGCCCTGCAACCATTCACCTGGTCACCAAAGTCAAGCTTCATCAGCTCCGGTTTTCACCAAGGCAGAGAACCAAGTACTTATATCTCCTCGAGCCCTAAATCCTTCAGATACTCATAGGTAGAATTGTAGAATCTCTTTAGCCTGGTGTGGTCTTCATTGTCACCTTCAGGCACCACAATCACCATGCCTTGGCGTGCTCTGGTTAATAAAACCCTATAAGCATTTAGCAAGTACACCTGGCGTTCCTTCTTATTGATATGCTGCCATTTATCGCCTACAAAAGACCAATACTGCCAGCCCTCATTACTGTACCTGAAATCCGCATCCCAGGTCACGCAGGCCCAATCCAATTCCAAGCCTTGTACCTGAAACTCCGTGGCCACATCTTCCAGATAGTAGGACGAACGCACATCGTCTTTGCCGCTCAAAAACCAATGTACGGGATCCGTATTGTAGCGTACATCAATCGCCAAGGGCTTCAGGCGATAGGCTTGCGAGGATACCACCATGCCATAGCGTTCCGATCCCCGCGCCCTCTCTCGTAGCCATGCTTTAGCTTTCTGCAGATTTCTGCAAAGCACGATTGGGTAGCGATCTTGTAATAGCCGCAGGGTATCTTTCGCTGCCGGATCAATATCCAATAGCTGCTTTACCCACAACGACACATTCTCAGCTCTAAAGGAACGCATGGAAACGCCCAGATGCAGCTCCGGGAGTGTGTTCACATGCTGTCTATCAGCCAATCTTTCCAAAGCCTTGCCTGCGTCATACTCGCTATCCACAAGCCGATCTGACAGATACACATTCCACTCTGGAAAACCGGCTAAGATGGAATCTAACCATTGGCTGATCCCTGCTTCACCAGTATTGATTTCCTGCCCACCACCAACCAAGCAGATCACAACTGCCCAATCCTCATGTCTATCCATGCAAGAGATCAAAAACTCAGGCTCAGATTGTGAAAAACCCGGTCTATGCTTTTTGACCTTCATGAATTTGGCAGTCTGCTCGAGGTCCCAGGCTCGCTGTGCTTCATCAAAGATCGAGATGCGATTGTAAGGAGGATTGGGATCCTCCAGGCAATCATCACGAAAGTTATGCACGTTTTGCACAAAGGCTTTCACTGGGCGCAAGGAAGCCTTTTTTGTTGTTTTATCGCCTCTATCCTTGGCTCTGATTACCATATCTCTGGCCAATGCTTCTCTTAAGACCGCCACCAAAGGCCCATTTCCCGAAAGAAAAACCCCCTTCAGGTCATTCTCCTCTCCGATTCTTTGCGTGGCGATATTCAGGCCAACCAGAGTCTTTCCTGCTCCGGGAACTCCTGTAACAAAAAGAATCACTTTGCGCTTCAGGGTTTTAGCCTCATCGATGATCTTCAAAATAGAACTGGTGGTTGTCCCCAAGTTTATCGCACTGGCATCACTTCGTGAGATTTCCTCAACCGTATGCCCATTATAAAGCGCCAAAGCCGCTTCAATGATGCTGGGCGTCGGTTCATAACGTCCATTTTCCCACCATGTGGGATCGATCTCAGCCCCCTCAGCAAAGTCAAGAATGTTGAGCATCTGCTCCAGAAACACATCCTGATTGGTGAGTATCGGTCTAAATACTTTGTCATTATCAGAAGAAAGACTAAGCGTGGCCAGTAATGTTTTCGCCTCACTGGCAAAGAGCATGGGCGCAATGGATACATCGTGACTGGTCTCGTGGAAGTTCTTCAAATCCAAAGCATAATCCCACACCTGATCGATGGCCGCTTTCGTGTAAGATTCGCTACCCACCTTGAACTCCAACACAAAAAGCACCTGCCGAATCGCCAACAACACATCAATCCGCTTCCCCATCCTGGGTATCGAATACTCAAAATAGATCTTTCCTTCCAATCCAATCAGCAGAGGCCTTAGCAAGTCAATCTGCATCGCCCAGGCATCCCGCTGATTCTGTATGATATCAAAACCACTATTCTGAGCCAATACACCCAGGATCTCCTGCTTTGAGGCTGTACAAAAACTCTGGATAGAGGCAGAGAAGTAGGATCGAGTCATATCAAGCTCCTTCGCTTGTAAATAGGCTACTTACATAACTAATAAGCATCAAACAGGTAATCGCCGCAGCTTCATTTATACATGGCATTCTGATTAGATATTGTCCTGCAGGTTTGAGAAGCAAGCTGCAAATCGCATTTTAAAACACTTCAAAAATCCCTCCATAAACAGGAGGTTGATACTCAGGTGCGCAACGTTTGTCAGCTTCGATCTCTTCAAGCTCGGTTCTCATCTTAGTTTCATAGTTTCGAATCTGACTTTTACGCATGGTAATAATCTGGGTAGAACCATTATTTCGTGTCAGGTCATCAAGCAATTCTTGGGTTTTGGCGATTCTGCTGCTCCAATACAGGAGCTTGCTGTCCCTGCGCCTGTTTAGCATCAGTTCATGTCTAGCCTTGTAGCGATTATAATGGCTGAAGAATCTATCCTTGAATTTGTTAAAAGCTACTTGATGAGCTTCCCTCAGGTAGTCTTTATCGTCTATGGTGATACTTTGAATCGCTGGTTCGCCTTCTTCGATGGCCAAACCAATTAACTGCTCGCAAAGGTCGCTATTCCCGATCACCGCTAAGTCTTCATTTACGATAATTGGCATCAGAACGCTCGTTTCTCTGGTTGTAGTTATCCTTCCCACGCAAATGAAATAAAGATAGTAACCTGCGCTAAGGTTGATCTTGTTTTCTTCCAGAAGAGTTTTTCTTAGCCTGAAGTAATGGCAGCTATGGATTTGGTTTAGTTCTTTATACTGCATGGTAATTGCTTTAATCAAGGGATGCAGGATATTCAAAAATTGGGCATCCTCATTCTCGTATGCCACTTCTGAAGAGAATGTAACCTTCACTGGTCCATAGCTAAATATGTCCAGCTCACGTGAGTCGCTGATCCTATCTCTAATGTCTTTGCGAAACTCTTTGCACAGCTTCAAGCTACCCATCTGAGTTTTTGCATCATATCTAATCTCACTTTCTGGGTAATTCTTTTCGATGTGACCCGCAATGTACTGGTGCAACTGCTTGGGACTAAGATATCTTCTGTTCTTTTGAATATTATTCATCTCCCTGTCAAAGAACTGATCAAGGCTAAGCAATTCATTATTAGCCGTCTCCAAGTCCGCGATATCTTTTAGTCTATTTTTTATGATGCGCTCTTGCTCGTCCAGTTTTTCTTCAATCTCTTGCGGGCTGAGTTCTGTGTAGTATAAATGTTTGCTAATGTCAGACATCACTTCTTCCATGATCGGCTCGAGCAATCCAATCGTACCCTCAAACATTGCAATTCTTTCATACAGCCTACCCACAATCTGATCATCAATCGTGTTTAGCATTTCAAAGTTGTATATGTGAATTTTGGATGATTTCTGACCAATACGGTCTATCCTACCTATCCTCTGTTCTAACTCCATGGGGTTCCATGGTAAATCATAATTGATCAGGGTATCACAAAACTGAAGATCAATACCTTCACTCCCCACTCGTGAAGAAAGTAGGATACTAAAGCCGGTATTGTTTCGGAACTCGTTTATTAATTGAGAGCGTTCTGAGATGTGCACATCCCCATGGAGCATGTAGCATTGTACTCCATTTCTATGTAGGCGCTCCTGAATATACCTGAGTGTATCTTTGAAGAATGCAAAAATGATAACTTTATTGGTGTGATTCTTTATCAGGCTTAGAACTTCAATCAGCCTTTCATATTTTGAATCTCTATGCTCCCAAAACGCATGAGCAGGCGTCTTCCCAGTATTCTCATCATTCTCTTCAAAAAGTATAGATTCATCGCTAAATGCAAGGTCCACTTCATAGTTCTTTTCCAGCTTCGCTTTATGCGCGTGAAGCGATGATGATAGCATTTGTTTTGCTCTGCATAAAGCTAATACTCCTGTGAACATATCCCCATCAAAATAGTGCTTAATACCTTTAACAAGTTCATCATAGTTTTCTTTCTCAACCTGGGTAAATTCGACTTGAATCTTGTGTGGTACTCTTTTAGGTCTGGTCTTATGGACATCCTTCTTCAATGTTCGGTTATACATAGGACCTATAAGATGTAACTCACTTAGATTTCTCTGGATATCAACAATCGTATCAACAGAGATACCATTTTGAATGCCATCTTCCAATAAATGCACAATGTCCCGGTAAATTAGGTTATCGTTGTATTCGCTCTCAACTTTTTTTACGAAGTTAAAAACCTGCACCAAATCGGGATTTGCCCTAGAAATGGCATTCAAAGCGTAAACAATCGGTGCATTTGCAGCCAGCTGTTTTTGGAATGATGATAAATCGTCATATTGAGTATCATCCATGATGTTAAGGATATTGAATAGATTTGCTTCAGATATATGAACAGGTGTCGCAGTAAGAAATACTATGGACTCAGCCACGGAGCTAAGTATTTTCACAACCCCGTGTTGCTTGTTTTTGTTTCGCAGACTATGTGCCTCATCCACAATCAATAAATCCCACTTGAAATCAGATAATTCCAGCTCTTCTTTCACACTATCTGATCGAATTGACTCCAGAGAAACGATGAATCTGTGCTTTTTATATCTCTCGGCATACTTACTGTTGCCGGAAATGAACTCTTTGAACTCTCCAGCATGCAAAATATTGAAGTTTTCGCCAAATCTTTCGCTCATCTCAGACATCCATTTCACTCTGAGATTGGCAGGAGGAACGATAAGAACGCTGTTCAATTCTCCACGGGCATCCAGTTCTTTCATGATTAAGCCCGCCTCTATCGTCTTACCCAGACCCACTTCATCACAGATCAAGATTCTACGTCTGAATGAGCCTATGAATTTGATTAGTGGCTTATACTGGTATTCGTAGAAGATGGTTTTGGACGTGTTCATTGCGTACACATTGTTCTGAATGGATTCACTGTTATTGAGCTTTAAAAAAGTCATCGCCTTCTGAAAATCGTGGAATTGACCAAAGTTATTGGCTAATAGATCATCCTCCACATTGTTGCGTTTGATATAAGGCATGAGCAGCTCACCGGCAATGTACTCATATTCATTTCCAAATACTACTCCATACAAATAATCATCTTCAAGCTTGACTTCCAGTTTTTGAATTTCACCGATTTTATCAAGGTTCCTTTTGAGCCGAACCTTATCACCTACATGATACTCAGCCACGATGAAATCTCCTTTGGTTATACAAGATCTCTTCCTCAGATAGCTCTCGTTTTTTTTGCTCAAAGACTTCAACTTTACAGTCTTTGGGCAGTATGTAGTTATCTTTCAACTTCTTGGGATCTCCACTTAAACCATAGGCCACTGCGCAGCGGTAATAAGGAGCCTCATCGGATAACCAGCGGGGAGGGTTTGTTAGCACTTGTATCTTCTTAGCACCATGGCTTCCATCATCATCATAAAGCATTGGTTTGCTGAATACATCAAGCACTGTCTTGTGCAATGATCCTCCGCCGCTAGCTAAGATTCTCATCTCATAAACAGGTTTCATTGACTCAGGACCCGATAATTTGGATTTTACTTCCTTTAGTATTCCTGATTTCTGAAAATCATTGAAGATGCCCATATAGTGCTGTCGTACAATTGAATCGGAGTCATCGGCTTCTTTGATCTTTGCTTCAATATCCGAGAATCCTTTGTATATAATCTTGGCACCAATCATATCAGCCTTTTTTTGTTCCCTTGTTTTTAGTTTGAACACTGTCATATCAGTTGTCCCAGCGCCGAAGTCAAACAACGCATATAGTCCTGGCTCCTTAGCACGATTGTGAAAATCAGCAATTTCTGCTGCAGATTCAGCTATTACCTGACTGTAATCTCGTTTAATAGCTGTTCCCATTGATCTCATTTCAGCTAGTTGATCACTAACCTCTTGTGGATTATGGTAGCATTTCTTGTCGTTAATTGTCTCAGCTAGTTTAAGAACTAAATGCATGTTTTCTACTATTTTATTGTCATTCATCTTCTCTACCGGTAAACATACTGAGTATGTAAAGCGGTAGTTCGAAACAATGTGTGCTTCCGCTTTGATAAGTTCTTCGGTTTGATCAAACAGGAAGGCCAAATATGCCGCGCATATGATGATATCCTGATCATTAACAGTGTTTGATAGCAGGGACGTCTTTAGTTTGATATGTTTCGATTTAGTTTTAGCCAATAAAGCTTCATATCCGAAGAGAAACTTCCCATGAAAACTTGCTACCATGCTTGGTATAGTCCAATCTTCATATTCATGTTCGTAGTATTGCTTCCGCATACTGTGGAAATGCATAATCTTAGCAGTCTCGTCCACAGCTGTGCGATAGCAAATTTTCGTGCGGCTTGTTCCAAAATCTATGCCAACTGAGATTTCAATGCTACCCTTTTTGAATCTGCTCCCAGCTGATTTTGATTCAGCATCCTGGTTAGATTGCCTATCTATGCTGATCTGGCACAAATCATATCCGGCTGAGATAGTAGGCTTTAATGCACGTTTAACCACAGGTTTCAATTCGTTATTTGGCGAAGAGGACACAGCAGCTGCGGCTTTGTTTGACACAAGGACTGTCCTTTCTTGGGGTTTAAACTCCGTCTTAAGATACCTGATGAGTGTATTCTTCTGCTTCCGTTTATATGTATCTAGTCGCAAAGCATATAAGTCGTAACCCCCTGAAAACTCCATCCGCAGCATATGCATATTTGGATCATACGATAGACTTAGATATTCCTCAGATCTGTCGAAGTCTTCAGTGAGCATCGTCTGGCAACACTCGATTACTTCATTATCAAGCTTCCATATCTTCAGAGTTCCAACTGAATCTAGGGACGTAAAAAACTCATCCTTCCCCAAGAAACATACTGCGTAAATTGTACAAGCATGCCCTTGGGAAATCCTGGCTAGCTTCATGCTGCCTTGCTTGCCATACCAATACCTCATGTTGTTGCTGCTGCGATTGAATCGAATTGCGTATATGTTTCCTGGACTTACAACCAGGCTATTCTTGAACTTTCTTGACTTTTGGATTATGGCCTCAAGAGGAAAATCATGACGTTGCTTGTACAAAGTAACAAGATCTGTCGTTGCTGGATGCTCGCTAAGAATGTCTTCAATATCAGGCTTGGGATATACGCAGATCATATCTTCCGGCACGATGGGGATGCTGCGATTAGATGTCCGCAGTATTTTTTCCCCATTTGCGCCTTCACATATAGTATAAGAGCCTGAATAAAAGTAATGTTCACTATTCTCAAGGTGCTGATACTCACTCCCCTTATTCAACCATACCTCAGTTATCCCATTTTCACTGTTAATCAGCAGATCGCCAGCAATCTGGCAATGATGCTGTTTCATATCTCTTACCTTGCTAATTGTATGCATTTTCGGATTGTAAATCTTGGGGGTATTACCAATAAAGAATAGGGCTAGAGCTCCACTGGTTTTACTCTCCCACACGAATTCCAACTCACCCTTTACATGTATCTCTGATGATTTTGCGCGGTTGCTGTGAAATTCGCCTACTCGCTTTGCCGGTATATATACAAAATAGTAGCTTGGCCTTTTCAAGACAAAGTACTCATCCATAATTCCTCCAAATCATAGATTTTAGATCGGCTTTTTTAGTTCAATCCCCCACTTATCAGGACTTCTCTGTTGACAACAATGGTTTTATAGCACCTTGAAATCATAGCCTTATCTCCTCGAGCTTTGTATGCAATCTACGCATGCTTGCAATCATTTCTAGTTTAATGTTTCAGTCAAGTTTTTTATGCCTCTCCATGTTTGACAATTACCAACTCAGCACCAAGGCCTATCTCACTAACCCGTATCATGACGTCTTCCAGCAGCCCCAAGCTGAGTATTCGTCAATTCCCCCAACCCAAAAAAGCGGCCATTGATGCCCGCTTTACACAGGAGATTTCTAAGGTTCAGCTCAATCGAGCATTTCCTTGCTCAATCTGCCGAGCGATCGGTGGATCATGCGGAAAACACCATTCAGAGTATCTTTCTGGAGGAAATGGAAAGCTTCCCCGGGAACATCATTGTGACCACCAATCTCTGCGCGGAGATGGATGTCGCCATGTCCTGGCATTTTCATTACAAGCTGGAGATCAGGGTTCCGGATCGGGAAGCCAGAATGGAGCTCTGGAAACTTCATCTGCCCGGCAGCGGGCTCGGGATCCGGGAATGATGCCACTGGCTATGGAATGGCGCTCCGTCGGGGTGCTTACTCCGTTCATCACAAATAAGGTACATGGGATTTATCAACTGTCTGAGTCCTGTAAGGACGGCATTTTAGATTTGCCAACGCCCTAGTTTGGGGATCTGATGTATCTAAAATACCGTCCTGATGGGACTCAGGCGGGAGGCTTTGTCAACAGCCTGCGCCCCGAAGGGGCGTAACCAGCACGCAAGATATGTATAAGGATAATCAATCAGCTATTTGATGAATGTTAGCTTTCTAGTACTAACGTTTCTACCATTTACTTTCAGATTAACAAAGTATATTCCACTTGAGCATATCGTATTGTCTGCATCTCTACCATCCCAGTAGGTGATTTGCTCACCGGTCTTTGCGGGATCTAGCGTAATGCTTTTCACCTTCTGCCCTTTGAGGTTGTAGATGGAAATGCCGGCTTGTTCAATCTTCTCAGCTCTAGCTCCTTCAGATCCGGGAAAGTTCACTTTGATATTTGTAATAGTACTAAATGGATTGGGATAAGGGCGTTCCAAATGATTTACTGGTTCTGGGATTGACGGATCATCCACTGAAGTGTAGTTCTCATGGGATACTTCCAGCAGGTTTCCTGCACTGAGCATTAAAATGCGATTGGGACCAATGTAGAAAGAGTATCCACTGAAGAAGAAATCACGTTCCACACCCTGATAGTCCATAATCGTGCTGGGATTATGTATCAACTGGCTGATTAAGTAATTGTCATCGGAATCAAAGGATATAAAACATCCTGCTACTCCGCTTTGTAATGTGGCATCAGTATACATGCACACAAACGGATTATCCGGATCAGACACATCGAATATCGGAGAGTCAACGCTCCCGGTTATTATACGGTTATCATGCTGCAGAAGATACATAAAACCTGTGGCATAGAAACTGTCGATAAAACTAATTTCACCGGAATCATTGATGCGATAAAAATTGAGCTTCGGATCCGGAGTATCACGTTGAACAAAGCAAAAATGAGCAGCATCATAGAATAAGACATAATGGATATAGTCTCCGCCGCAGGTGAGAATGCCAAGCTCATTGGCAAATCCTGAGCTGATATCATAGGCCCTTAGCCTCCAATCTTCACTGTCTTCAGAATATGTAATTGCCACCATGGTATCATCCCACACATCGAGAGCATATATAGGCTCCTGTCCCAGATCGAAAGTGCTAAACTGGTGGTTTCCATTATCGTCAAGGCGAAAAATCATTGCCTGGTTATCGTTGTACAAACACAGGTCTTTGGAATCATGGCGCGCACTATTGATGATATCATATTTGATGAACTGAGTATCCAACCATGCTTCAGTTTGTAGATCATAGATGCGAAGGCCTTGGCTGCCAAAAATCCCCGATTCGCTGAATAATACCCAACGCCCCTTGAATACCTTCATGGCACGCAGCTCAGGAGCATTGGTAATAGTTTGCAGAGGATTAAAGTTACTATCAAAATACGTAAGTGTGTTCTGTGCCCCATCCAGATAACCATCGTTATAAGCAATCAGCCCCCTGCACGCCCAAGGGATGTCATATTCAAGAGTCCAGGCTCCATCAGATGGAATATAGCTGATCAGACGCCACTCGAAGGAATCCTGTCCACTTACTATACCTATAAATGACACTCGGTCAGGTTCTACTTCGTGGGAAAAGATATACTGAATGTTAGGAGGCAGCAAAATGGTCGAATCCCAGATTAATTGATGATCGGCCCCAGGGCTGTAGCGAACTACTCTTGATGGATTATTCTCGAGTAAATGCAGCTTACCATGCATCATGAATGTATAGTAAGTTTGTGCAATACTCAATGAATCTACCAGCAAGTTTGTCCGGTTAATCTGGGAGTAATCCTCGCAGTAAAACAATGTGTGATACATACCTACGAGGTAGAAGCCTTCATCCTGATGAATGATACCGATGATGGCCTCCTCGTAGGAGAGTTCATGACGATACATCAACAGCGGGGACTCAAGATCTGTGATATCATATACATCAAGGTAAGTATCAGCCGAATCCCAGTTTAGCGAGGAGTACGTACTCTTACAATGCACCAGGATATTGCCATCAACCCAAATACCAATGGTATATTCAAACAGATCATCGCTTGCTTGTACAGGGATTTCGCTAAGGTACTCCAAGCTGTAATCAGGTAGTATCCGAAAGCTGTGGATGTTTGCTGATTGAGTCGCCAGAAACAGAGTATCCCCACGAGTCTCAAGGAAGTGCCAAGAACCTGTCATGTCTGTAAAAAAGAAGGATTGCAGCTTTTGTAGACTTCCTTGCGAGAGCTCAAAAACCTCCAGGCTATGAGAACCAACCGAGTAGAACTTATTGTTCCCCAAGTGTGTTAGATAATCGAAGTAAGTACCACCTAAATCCCAGGTTTGTTCCAGGTTAAAATCAACCATGGCGAATAAGCCGAAGAACATTGAAAAATTACAAATCAATAAAGCAGCATAGACATGTTTCATGGTTACCTCTATTCCTAATATTTCATTTTTTCCAGACAATACAGATTAGATATCCTGTCAAGAGGTTTTCTTTCTTAACTGTTCCCCCATTTGATAATCCAGCCTTATCTTAAATTGCCAAAGATCTCGTCTTTCTTCGATGCTATGCCTTCGTTCACTTCACTCTTTTCTCCATTCATAAACGTTAGGTTCTATAGAACCAAGTACTTATATCTCCTCCAGCCCCAAATCCTTCAGATACTCATAGGTAGAATTGTAGAATCTCTTTAGCCTGGTTTGGTCTTCATTGTCACCTTCAGGCACCACAATCACCATGCCTTGGCCGTCCAATCCCCGCGCCCGCTAATCACCGTTCGCTATTATTCGAGTGTTAGATCTGAAGATGCTTCACATTCAGAGCCGCATGGGCATGGTTCCCGGGCCATAATCTATTGGTTTGCATATGAAGAATAGAAGGCTTTAACAAGTCAATCTGCATCGCCCAGGCATCCCGCTGATTCTGAATGATATCAAAACCACTATTTTCAGCCAATTCACCCAAGATCTCCTGCTTGGTGGCTGTACAAAAACTCTGGACCGTGTCCGAGTAGAACGACCTGTTCAAATTAGGCTCCTTATGGCAATAGCATTATGCTTTTGTCCCCATGCACTTCAACCAATTTTGATCTCCGCATCAATGTCATTATACTTTTCAATATATCTAACTTCTGTGTATCAGCTGCATCTGTCAATTAAAACGTGTACAATCGCATCGTCGGACATCCTAAACAACGATACACTGCATTACTTTCGATTCTTCTACGTAACTCATCTCTTTATCCTTCAAATTGCCAACAAACTACCGCTTGTGGTCCTTTCCACTCTGTCTGATTCAATATCATGCAACAGACACATAAGCTGTTCTTCTGATTATTTTTCATTAGCCCTGAAAAGCGTTTGTTCGCTTCATGGTTTTCAGGATTTCCACGCCTAAGGGCAGACAAGCATATAAGCATCTTCTGTCAATGAGAATATCTTGCTTATCTCTCGCTGAATGAAACCGCTTATACAACAAAAGCGGCCATTGATGGCCGCTTTACACAGGAGATTTCTAAGGTTCAGTTCAATCGAGCATTTCCTTGCTCAATCTGCCCAGCAGGGTATCGAGCACCAGGATAATGATCATTTCGAAGAAGTACTGTTCCTGCTCTTCGCTCACGAAGGGGATATTCACGGTCATGTTGATGCGCGTTGCCAGTTCTTTGGCCAGGGGTTTAATGATCTCGGTTTTCATTCTATTCCTCACTTATTCATGTTTTCATTACGCGACGTAATCGCATCCTAACGCTCCGCAGGAGCATCCTAACTTTAGCGAAGCTGCAACTTACATCTCAGCGTCGAGCAATTCAGCGCCCTCGACATTGGGCAGATAGCCGCTATCCACGGCACCCCCGACGGTCGTGATATCGGGGAACAGACTCTGAATGTCGCTGTAGGTGATGGTATCCAGGGTTACGGAGGCCTCATTGCCCTTTTGGAAGGCAAACATCATCTTGATGAAGATGCTGTAGGCATTGGGAGCCAGCTTGTCCTTCGCGGAATGCTCCTTGCCATACTGGTAGGCGTAAGTCTTCAAATCGGCCTTGTAATCCGTGCTGCACAATCCGTAGAGAGTGCTCAGGTTCTTGGCAATTGCGCTCATCTCGGTGTTCTGGTCGGTCAGCCGGGGCATCACCCACTTGCGCGCGATACACAGGGTGTCGTTCTTGTAGCTGCCGAAGGTGATGTCGTCGATGGTCCCGCTGTAAGTGGCGATTCCGTACTTTAGGGTTACTTTCATGGTTCTTTACCTCGTTGTTTTCTATTTGAGGTCATAGCGTCGTGGGCTGGTTCGACGATCGGCGACGTCTTTCCTCTCGCGAAGCAGCTTTGATACACTTGCCTCTATATTATACGGGCTACGCGGAGGGGGTTTTGGGCGGAAAAAATGACAAAAAAATGAAGAATCTATGATTTTTCCCCACGCGGATTACACGGATAGAATTGAGAATTGAGAATTGGCTGACGCATTTTGGCACGCGGATTACACGGATAGAATTGAGAATTGAGAATTGAATCCGCGTGAGGATAACACTTACACCCTATCCCCGCATTTACCACAAATCACAAGCTCTAAACAACAAAACTTTAAAACTAATTCCACCATTGTTTTACAAAGCTGATCATCAAAAATCCGGATTAGCCATCTGCAGTTGTATATCTCCAAATACAAGTCATTTGTGGATGAAAAGGATATGTCTAAGCCCTTGTCTTGTTGCTGTTTCGCCGCTTGACAAAATAACGGCCTCGAGATTTTCTCACTTCGTGTGGTGCACCGGCATCAAAGCCAAAAGCCAAATCTTTGCCCTGCAGTGATCAAGCCGATGATGTGGATAAGTTTGTGGATAAGTTTATTGGGATCATCGCGGCAGAGTTCAAAACTGGCGACGTAAACATATTAACGACAAGGCGTTGGAAAACCCTGTCAAGATACCAAAGGGTTTCCCGTCCTGCTGTGGATAAATACTTTTTTTACAAGGATTAGGATTAATGGATCAAGACATTTGGCAAAACATATTGGATAAATTGGAACAGAACATCAACGAACAGAGCTTCAAGACCTGGTTTTATGACACCAAATTGATAGATATGAGCGATACCCAACTTCTGGTGAGAGTGCCCACCCAATTCAGCGCCAATTACCTGAATCAAAACTATAAAAATCCCCTGGCCGAGATCTCTTATACGCTATACGGAAGAAAATACGATATCCAGTTTGTTACCCATCCTTACCGTGCCAACGAGGAGGGCGGCAAAGGCAGCATCCCCTCCGAAAAAGGTAACAAGGTAAACCTGAACGCCAAGCTGAACGAACGCTACAACTTCGAGGAATTTGTGGTAGGGCGCAACAATAACTTTGCCTATTCCGCCGCCAAAGCAGTGGCGGAGAGCCCGGGTTACACTTACAATCCCCTCTTTATCTATGGCGAAAGCGGTATGGGTAAGACGCATCTGATGCAGGCCGTGGGCAATTTCGTGATGAACGAAGGGCGCAATTGCAGCATCTATTACACTACCAGCGAAGCTTTTACAAATGAGATGATCGATAGCATCCGCAGCAATAAAATGCCAGAATTTCGCGCCAAATTTCGCAAAGTGGATCTGCTATTAGTGGACGATATCCATTTCCTCTCCCGCAAGGAAGGAACTCAGGAGGAATTTTTCCATACTTTTAATGCGCTGTTTGACAATAAAAAACAGATCGTACTGACCTCAGACCGTCCGCCCAAAGACATTCCTGATCTGGAAAAGAGGCTGGTTACCCGCTTTGAAAGCGGTCTGCTGGCAGATCTAAAGAATCCTGATTTTGAGACGCGTGTTGCCATTCTGCGCAAAAAAGCCGAGCCCGAGAATATCAGCCTCAGCGACGATACCTTCAATTTCATTGCGGAAAAAATCTCCTCTTCAGTACGCGCACTGGAAGGCTCGCTGATCCGCATCCTGGCCTATGCATCGTACAACAAGCTGAATCCCGAAGAGATAAATCCCGACATCGCACAAAATATCCTCTCGGACATGATCTCGGAAGTGAGCCGCGAAATATCGCTGGATGCCATTACCGATCAGGTGTGCAGCACATACAATCTCACCAGAGCGCAGCTTATGGATAAAAGCCGCAAGCCAAATGTATCCTTCCCCCGCCAGGTCGCTATGTACCTGGCCAACCTGCTGATCCCCTCGCTGGCGTTGAAAGACATCGCGGAATACTACAACCGCAAGGACCATACCACCGTTCTCCATGCCAAACGCATGATCGAAAATCAATTCCGCGACGATCTGGATTTTCGCAGTCTGGTGGAAACGATGATCAAAAACTTGCGTAATTGAGAATTGAGAGTTGGTGAACGGTAGTAAGATGGATATGAGTTTGCATGTAGCTCTGACACTACCAAGCGTAAATTGTACATCCTGCATTGTACAGGCGGTCGCCGTACCGCCTATGAAAAATAAGTCGGATTTTAGAAAAAGGGCGCTACAGC
>Ga0116174_10002324_pt1 | contig 16549 bp, 10 predicted proteins | sample AD_UKC087_MetaG_FD_89801 | JGI IMG/M metagenome (GOLD analysis project Ga0116174, IMG submission 89801) | Active sludge microbial communities of municipal wastewater-treating anaerobic digesters from USA - AD_UKC087_MetaG | ecosystem: Engineered > Bioreactor > Anaerobic > Digestate | place: USA...
AAGTCAAGTGAGGTTGAAAAATGAAGATGCTTAAGATTTTCCTGTGGTCTATTATGCTTTCAGTTGCATTTTTCTTATTCGCAGATAATGAGGCAGACAGCATCGCTGCATATTCCATTGAATAGAAATCTACAGGATCAAATGCTGTTATAGATTCAGTGTTTACGATTGATGTAACAGCAATTCCTGACACTATGACTTATAAGTTTGAAGGAAATGACATACCTATACCCGATGCACAAACTGGAGATGGTATTGACAATTCTCAGATAATTCGTTTTGATACCTCATTATTGTTAGTTGTATAATTGTTAATGCAACAATAATATACGAGGTGTTCATACTAAGTAGTATTTTATGCTATTTTTTTTGTCTCTCACTCACTTGGGCTCCTGAGAAAGATTAGTTGCTTAAATGGAAAAATGGTAAAACGAGTTGAAAAACAAATGTGAACGCATATAAATCTGCATAATATGTGTGAGAAAGCGAAATCTGTGTGGAACAAATCTAAACAGTGTATCCTTTTTTATTTGACACAATTCCACCTTCAAAATAAACTGACAAAAAAGGGACTAATGCATTAACCTTGGCTTGCAGAGCTATTTGTAAACCGAGTAACAAGGAAACAAAATGTTAGAGAAAGTACTAAAAAAGATATTTGGCGATAAAAACATTCAAGACCTGAAACACTATGAACCCGTTGTTCGGGAGATAAATGAGATATATTCAGGCCTTGAACAATATGAAGATGAACAGCTTATCAATCGCATTCAAGAGATCAAACAGGAAATAGCTGATAAATTAAATCCCCTGCGTAATAAGCTCTCCGATCTGGAAAAGGAGTATCGTGAAACAAGGGAAGATAATGAACGCAACCGATTAGACAATTCTATAGATACGACAAAAAAGGAACTGAAGCTTGTAACAAAAAATACAGTGGATGATTACCTGCCAGAGGTTTTTGCTATTGTAAAAGATACCTGTCGTCGTATGCTTGGGCAAAAATTTGAAGTTCGCGGCCATGAAGTTGAATGGAATATGGTGCCTTTTGATGTACAGCTTATAGGTGCGATGGCCTTGCATGATGGGAAAATTGCTGAGATGGCAACCGGGGAAGGTAAAACCCTCGTGGCTACTATGCCCTTATTTTTGAATGCCTTAGTTGGACGCGGTGTCCATTTAGTTACAGTAAATGATTATTTAGCAAGTCGTGATGCTGAATGGATGAGCCCTATTTTTAATTTTCACGGTCTTTCTGTAGGTTGTATAACTACTGGAATGGATTTTGATAGCCGTAAAGAGGCCTATAATTGTGATGTAACTTACGGGATGAACAGTGAATTTGGTTTTGATTATTTGCGTGATAATATGGCTGTTTCTCCTGAACAGTTGGTTCAGCGTGATTTTTATTATGCTATTGTGGACGAAGTGGATAGCATTTTAATTGATGAAGCCAGAACACCTTTGATAATTAGTGGTCCTATTGCTCAGGATAAGAATTTTTATAGAGAATTACGTCCTTTAATTGCTCAAGTGGTTCAAACGCAAAATGCTTTAGTGCAAAGGTATTTAAGCGAAATTAATGAAGATCTAAATGATAATAATCCTAATGCTGACAACAATCGCTTAGCAAAAAACCTTCTTTTATTGAAACGAGCAGCTCCTCGAAATAAAGCATTTATGAAATTGATGCAGGATGGTGAGCTGAAAAAAATGGTGAATGACATAGAGGGCATCTATCTTAGGGATAAAAAGATGAATGAATTGGACGATAATCTTTTCTTTGTGGTGGAAGAAAGACATAACAGCGTTGACCTGTGTGAAAAAGGGCGCGAAATGCTTTCCAAAAAAGATAAAGACCTCTTCGTGGTCCAATCCCTCGATGAAATTCTGGCTGAGATAGATAACAATGAAGCCCTTTCTGAAGAAGAAAAACAACAGCAGAAAGCAATTCAAACCAATCGCTTTATGGATAAAAGTGAGAAATTGCATAATATCAATCAGCTGCTAAGAGCTTTTACCCTCTTTGAAAATAACCAGGAATATGTGGTTATTGATAACAAGGTAATAATAGTAGATGAATTTACTGGTAGACAAATGCCGGGACGTCGTTTTTCCGATGGCTTGCATCAAGCTCTGGAAGCAAAAGAAAATGTGGAAATTGAGGCAGGCACGCAAACCTTTGCTACTATTACTTTACAAAACTACTTTAGAATGTATGATAAATTATCCGGAATGACAGGAACTGCTGTTACCGAAGAATCAGAGTTTATGGAAATTTACAATCTGCCAGTGATGGTGATTCCAACCAATGTACCTATTACGCGAATCGACCATGATGATCTGATTTACCTAAGCAAAAATGACAAATATCAGGCAATTATCAATGAAATAATCTATTGGCATGAAAAGCAAAAGCCTGTCTTGGTCGGAACGGTGAGCGTAGAGGTCTCCGAAATTATTTCCCGGTTGCTGAAACGGAAAGGAATAACTCATAATGTACTAAATGCTCGTCAACATCAAAGAGAAGCAGAAATAATTACAGAAGCAGGTCAACCTGGAGCTGTAACTATCGCTACTAATATGGCTGGTCGAGGTACTGATATAAAGCTTGGCAAAGGAGTTGTGGAAGGTCCATATGAAAGCTATGTGGGTTTACCGAAAACCTTAACGGAGGAATATCCCTATGGCCTACCCTTGGATGGACTTCATGTAATTGGTAGTGAAAGACATGAAAGTAGACGTATTGATAGACAACTTCGAGGAAGAGCTGGCCGGCAAGGTGATCCTGGAACTTCCCGATTTTATCTTTCTCTGGAAGATGATTTAATGCGTCTTTTTGGTTCTGATAGGATAGCTCCGATGATGGTGAAAATGGGTTTAAAATCTGGAGATGTAATTCGTCATCCGTGGATGACTAAAGCAGTGGAAAAAGCTCAAAAAAGAGTGGAAGAACATAACTTTGAAATCCGGAGAGAACTGCTTAAATATGACGAAGTAATGAATCAGCAACGCGAAGTTATTTATTCTTATCGTCGTAGTGTGTTGAAGGGTTATGACCTGAAAAATGAAATTTTGGAAATGATCACAGATACTATCGTAAATATGCTAGACGAATATATTCCACCTCATAGTTATCCTGAGGATTGGAATCTGGAACGCATCTGTCAGTGGTTTCAGCGAAATTTAAATCTGGGTCTTAATGTTAAAGATATATTTAGCGACCACTTAAATAGAGAGCTGCTGGAAAATACCCTTTTGGAATATGCGCTTTCCGCTTATGAAAATAAGGAAAGACAGATTGGATCAGAACAACTTAGAAATATTGAAAGACGAGCTCTTTTGGAAGTTGTAGATGATGAATGGCGCGATCATTTACATGAAATGGACCTTCTGAAAGATGGTGTATATTTACGGGCCTACGCAAATAAGGATCCATTAATCGAATATAAAAAAGAGAGTTATGACCTGTTTCAAGGTTTAATTGCCCGCATCCAGGAAAATGTTTCCCGAAAAGTATTTACTACTTATGTGTTATCTCGAGAACAAATGGAAAACTTTTTGAAGAATGCGAACTTAACTCATCAAGACTTGAATGCTTTTTTAAAAGCACAGCAAGAACAGCAGATGAATCAAAATATGACTGCCCCCCCTCAATATAATAATCCGGGTGGCGAAATAGAAAAAGTCCGCCCTGTTAAAGTAGCTCCCAAAGTTGGAAGAAATGATCCCTGCCCTTGTGGAAGCGGAAAAAAATATAAGAAACGCTGCGGAATGTATGATACAGAATAAGTGAGATAGTAAGCGTTAATTGGTAAAAAGGAAAGATATGAGCAAAGGACTAATTATAGTAGAATCTCCTGCAAAAGCAGGAACAATCAGCAAATTTCTGAAGAATAAATATAATGTAAAAGCATCGATGGGACACATCCGTGATCTGCCAAAGCATGAATTGGGAGTGAGTGTTTCGCAGAATTTTAAACCTGATTATATAATGGATAAATCCAAGAGCAAAGTTATCTCTGAATTAAAAGAGGCAACTTTGGCTGCGGATAGTGTTTTTCTGGCAAGTGATATGATCGTGAAGGTGAAGCTATAGCTTGGCATTTAACAGAAGCACTAAAGAAAGAACTGCAAAATAAACCTGTTTATCGGATTGTGTTTAATGAAATAACTTCACAGGCAATTAATGAAGCAATTAAAAACCCCGGCAAAATAGATATGGCAAAAGTGGAAGCTCAACAGGCAAGAAGAATTTTAGACCGTCTGGTTGGTTATGAAATAAGCCCTCTGCTTTGGAAAGTGATAACTAAAGAGCTTTCTGCTGGAAGAGTTCAATCTGTTGCTTTGCGATTAATCTGCGAAAGGGAAGCCGAGATCAAGGCATTTGTTCCTAAAGAATTTTGGAAAGTTGAAGGGGATTTTTGGAAAGATAATTTGCCACCTTTCAAAGCTGTTTTATAAAAAATCAATGGTAAAAAAGTGGAAATTCCCGATGAGAAAAGTGCCATAGAAATTGTGGATAGTATCCAAAATGCAGAAACAAAACTAAAGGAAATAAAACGCAGTAACCGTAATATTGATCCTCTTCCTCCTTTTATAACCAGTACTCTACAACAAGAAGCAAGTAAAATACTTGGTTTTCAGGCACAAAAAACGATGAGCATAGCTCAAGTTCTTTATGAAGGTATTGATTTGGGAGGAGAAAGTACTGGTCTGATAACTTATATGCGAACCGATTCTACCAGAATGGCTGAAGAAGCTGTAACTAAGGCTAAAGACCTGATTAAAGAAAGGTTTGGTGCCGATTTAGTTAATCCTAAGGTGCGGGTTTTTAAAAATAAGCAAAGTGCTCAAGATGCTCATGAAGCAATTCGCCCTACTGATCCTTTTAGAACTCCGGAAAGCATTGCCCAGTATTTAACCAAAGAACAACTGAAATTATATACTCTTATCTGGCAGCGTTTTATTGCCACTCAGATGAAACCTGTAAAATTGCTTTCTACCAATGTAAAAATTAGTATGGGCAATGCTGAATTTACTTCTACCGGAGCTCAAATTATTGAAGAAGGTTTTCTGAAAGCATACTCATACATAAATATCCCGTTGGGGGAAAAGATTCATCCTGATTATACCAAAGATGATGAGTTACAGCATAATGCGTTGGAAAAGACTCAACATTTTACTACTCCTCCTTCCAGATTTACAGAAGCATCTTTGATCAAAGAACTGGAAGCAAAAGGGATTGGACGTCCCTCTACTTATGCTTCCATAATTGACACTCTTAGAAAGCGAAAATATGTAAATATGGAGAAAAAGTCATTTATCCCAACTCCCCTGGGGAACGATGTTAATCGTTTTTTGGTAGATAAATTCGATTGCCTCTTCAATGTAAAATTCACCGCTGAAATGGAAACCAAACTGGATGAAGTGGAATACAGTAAAATTGCTTGGAATGATGTAGTGAAGGAATATTATGATCAATTACAAGCATTGATCAATCAGGTAGATATTAAAAAGGAAAAAAACAACTTTATTCAGGATACAGGCATTGCTTGCGATGTTTGTAAACAGGGAACTATGCTAATCAAACATAGTAAAAGGGGAGAATTTCTTGCCTGTAGCCGCTATCCCCAATGCAAAAACAGCAAAAGCTTTACCCGCGATGCAGATGGAAATATAAAAATTGTTGTTCCTACTCCTTTAGAGGAAAAATGCCCTGAATGTGGTTCGCCTTTAATGCTTAGAAACGGGAAATATGGAGAATTTATCGCTTGTTCCAATTATCCTAAGTGTAAATATTCAAGGCCTAAAACTTTGGGAATTAAGTGTCCGGAATGTGGTATTGGAGAATTAACAGCCCACAAATCAAAAAAAGGACGTCCTTTTTATTCCTGTAATCGCTATCCTGAATGTAAATATATAACTAACGATAAACCACTTCCAATCAGCTGTCCTAAGTGTGGAAATCCTTATTTGGTGGAAAAATACAGCCGCGAAAAAGGTAAATATAAAATGTGTCCCAAATGCAAAACCGAGATGGAATAGGCAATGAACATAAAAGATGGCATCAATAGTGCTTTCCAAAGCATTTTCAGCCATAAACTTAGGTCTCTTTTAACTCTTACCGGTATAGTTATTGGTGTGCTTGCCGTCGTAACAATGTTTTCCAGTGTTTATGCCATTAAAGGACTAATTAAAAAAAATATGGAAGGTATGGGCTGGGATAATTCCATCATTATTTACCCAAGTGTAGGCAATAGTGATAAAGAAATAGGGAAAAACCGCAGTCATATAAGGCGACCTAAACAAAGCGTACCCTTTCTAAATTATGATGACTATCTGGCTCTGAAAGAAAACCTGAATTATAAATGTATTTACGGGTCAATTTCCAAACAGAGCTTATACCCGGTTGGGAATAAAGTAAATAACATTATCCTGCGTGCTACGGAAGTAGATTTTTTTAAAAATAAAAGTTATCCTATTGGCAAGGGACGCTATTTTAATGCCTACGAAGCAGAAAACAATATTCCGGTTGCTGTTTTGGGTTATCAATTTGCCGAAGAATATTTTAAAGATAAAGACCCTATTGGACAGGTTTTAGCTCTGGGTTCGCATCGTTTCACAGTTGTGGGTGTTTTAGCTCCTGATGTATTGAATTCAGGCAATGGAATGAATTTTAACCCCTGGGAAAGGCAGTGGGATCTGAAAGCTGTATACATACCTTTGAAATATGGAGCTACTTATATAGAAACCAATAAGATTATCCACCAGATCTATCTACAATCATATTCCACCGAGGATTATCTCAAATTAAAAAATGAAGCTAGACAGATAATGCTTGCCAGACATAATATGTATCCTAATTTTCAGTTTATGGATATTGGCGATATGATCCTGAAAATCACTTCGGAGATTAATAAATTTATGGATAAGTGGAATATAACTCTTATTGCCATTGCTTCCATTTCTTTAATTGTAGGAGGAATAGGGCTATTTAGCACTTTACTCATCAGCATTCAAGAAAGAATGACTGAAATTGGCATTCGCAAAAGCATTGGAGCTACAGAACAGGATATCTTTTTCTATTTTATTTTTGAAGCACTGGCTTTGGCTTTTACAGGAGCTGTTATAGGAGTTATCCTTGCCTGGATATTGATTACGCTAATAGCAAGCGCTATAAAATTTCCTCTTTATCTGCCTATGCAAGGAGTTGTTGTAGGAATTGGTTTCTCTCTGTTGATAGGTTTTCTATCTGGACTTTATCCTGCTTGGAAAGCAACTGGAATTGATCCTATCCAAGCAATTTACTATCGAGAATAAAAATAGGGAAGAATCAACTTGTCGTTTTTTTCTCCGAACTTATTTTTGGGTAGCCGGAGGAGCTGTTCCTCTGCAAAATATGAAAAATGTGTAGCCGGAGGACGCCGTTCCTCCGCAAATATTAAAAAGGAGAAATCCGAGTGAAAATAATCAACAAAATAACAATGTTCTTGGCAAAAAAGCGATTGCTAATTACCAGAGTTCTCTGCATAGCCGTTATTTTGGAATTCATTCTTAACTTTCACTATCGCATTGAACATATAATAACAAATCCTACCGCAATCATAATCAGTATAATTCTGATTGCTTTGGGTGCTTTTATCCGTTCTTGGTCTGCTGGAATAATTGAAAAAAGAAATCGGCTTGTAATGGAAGGACCTTATGCTTTATGTAGAAATCCTCTCTATGCAGGCAGTTCTTTAATTTTATTGGGAGCTGTTTTATTTGTGAATGATATTTGGGCTTGGTTGCTAGCTGGTCTGTTGATTTTGGTTATCTTTCCGTTTACAATTAAAAAGGAAGAATTAACCTTAAGTACAAATTTCCCTGAGGATTGGAAGAATTATACAGCAACAACTGGAAGATATTTTCCTAAAAAATTAGATTGGCAGCGTTTGAAGCAAAAATGGTCGTTTCAACTGTGGCTTAAAAATAGAGAGTATAATATGTTTCTGTTTTCGCTTCTGCTGATAATCATTATATGCGTTCTTGGTTTCTAAAAAGGAAGTGGGGAAAAGGGAATTTACGCATAATTTTGTAAATAGATAGCTGAGGCAACTTCCTTTTCAGGGGCGAGTTTGTTTCTTGATTAATTTTTATCGAAAGTATACGGTTATGCCTCTCGGCAAAATTCCCCGAGAAGTTACTACATATATACTGTATTTCATTAAGCAACAATTATCCCTGTGTACTATATTATTTATGTAATCTACAAAATTTGGGTGAACTAATCTTCCAGTCCCAAGCTTCGTATTTCTATAATTTGCTCTGGGCGGATTAAGCTTTTAATTTGGTAGAAAGAAATTTAACCAAAAATGCTGGCTGATAAGATAATTTGGCCTGTCTTAAACCTTCCATACCAAGATCTTGCTCTCTATTCAGATATTTATAACGATTTTGTAAATGGCGAGCTGTTTCCCAATTAACAATTTGTGCTGAACCTTTTTTATCCGGGTCAAATTTTTCAAAATGTTCATCTGCCATATCAGGGGTTTGAGGTGAAAATATAGAATAGGCAGCAATTTTATCGTGCAGACAAATAATAATACCTTCGCAGGGTAAAATATCCCACATTGCTAAAGTATTTTCTATAGCCTTAAGTTCCGTCATCAAATAAATACCTTCGGCACTACGCTCTCTTTTCCATTTATAAGTAAAACGCAATAATGCATCCAATTTATCATTGGTTACAGGCAAAACCTGATAGTCAGGATAAGCACGGATAAATTGAGAAATAAGGTTCTTTTTCTTAGCCAGTTTCTTACCGGATAGTTTTACTAAGCTATCTATCTCGTAAACATAATCTGCCCAAGCTCTATCATCGCTCACCTCAAAATAGTTGTCCAATTCTGGAGTTTGAGCATAATACTCTTCCGGAACAATTATCAATTCCGCTTCCGGGTATTCCTGCTTAAAAAGACGAACCAAATTTGCTAACTCCGCAGGCGTAAAATTATCTCCTAAAGGGAAACAGACATTTTGGTATTTGGGATTGAAGATAACTAAATTATCCTGCCAAAGCAGATAGTGATTTCGGTAAATTGTCCCCCAAGCAAGAAGATTGGTAACATTAAAATCACAATTTCTTCTTGGATAGCGGGTTAAAAAATCCTGCAAAAGAGGTATATGCTCTTCTGTAATTAATTGCAAGCCATTCATCTATGTTTCGCTATATAAAAATGGAGTGTAGGAGGCCATCACTTTAAAGCCCAAGCCCTGATAAAAACCCTCATAACCTGGCTCACAAATTAGCCCTATCCATTGCAGTTTATGTTCCTTTAAAAAGCTAACTAAAGTGCGGATTATTGCTTTGCCGATTCCTTGCCCTCTAAATTCCTTTTGAACGGTTACATCTTGAATATAAGCATCACTTATACCATCGCTTAAAGCTCGCCCCATACCGACAATCTGGTCATCTAAAGTAGCAATAACAAAACAAAACGAATTAGCTACAATTTTTGTAATTATCTCCAAATCGGAATCTTTGTCTTCAGTTGACCACCATCCTGCCTGACGATAGAGTGCCAAAATGGCTGTTGCATCTGTTTCTTTAACAATTTTACAGTTTATCTGTGTCATAATTATATGTTTGCCCTATATACATTGTGTAGGGTCTTTCCTTAAAAAAACTATCTGGATGAAGGGGGATTTTTGTCAAGCACGCATTTTAAAGAAGAAATTGTTTCTTGCAGATTACGCAGTTTTCACAGATGTATTTTTTAGCCATCGAAAACACCGAACAAAGAAAGAAATACTTAGCTTTGAGCTCCCAAGCTATATATTTTGCTCTTCAACCCAACCCTCTTCTTTTCAGTTTGAGGTTGACAGAATATATATATTCAGCTATTATTGTATAATGAGAATAAAAAGGATAGCAGCATAATGATAGATGATGAATTGATTTTTGGCAGCGATTTTTTTGATCTGGAAGAAGAGCTTGCTCCTACTTCGGATAAGCTTCACTTACGAGAAGGTGAACTTAGGGAAGTAACTGTACTTTTTGCAGATATACATGGCTTTAGTAGTATATCCAATCTTTTTGATGCCGAAACCATTCACCGCAGAATGGATGAAATTATGAAAATATTTTCACGCTGCATTAGTTTTTATGGTGGTTTTGTAGATAAATATATGGGAGATGGCATAATGGCATTATTTGGTGCCAAAACTGCAACTGAGCAAAATACTGAACGAGCAATTTTAGCAGCGCTGAAGATGCAGGAGCAATTACAACTATATAATAAAAAACTAAAACAGCAGCCAGATTTTGAAAATGTAGATTTGGGGGTTCGGATTGGGATTAATGCTGGTCTTGTATCTGTAGGAAAAGTCGGCGAAGATAGAGAGGGAGATTTTACAGTGTATGGTCCTGAGGTTAATTTAGCTTCAAGGATGGAATCCAATGCTCCAGTGAATAGAATTATGCTTCCGGAGAAGACAATGCTGGCAGTTCAACGCAATTTTGAATTTGAAGATGTAGGTTTAAAAAGTGTAAAAGGTTTTTCTGAACCGCTTCCCTGTTATTTAGTAATAGGCCCCAAATTGGATAGTTCTTTACATCGCAGGAATTTAAGTACTCGTTATATCGGCAGGATAAAAGAAATAGATCTGCTGAAAGAGACCTTTTCTGAAATTGGCAAACAACAGCAGATTTCGGTTGTGGCTATTCAAGGGGAAGCAGGAATAGGGAAAACACGCCTGGTTTATGAATTTGAAAGAACCTGCGCAGATAATACAATTTTCTTACAGGGTGCTTGCAGTGCAATTAGTCCCACTCCTTTAAATTTATTCACTTCGCTATGTGAAACACTTTTTCGGTTGCAGATAAATGAAAAACCTGAAGTTAAGCGAAAAAAACTGGATAATGCCTATAACATATTGTGGGATATAGCTTCAGAGGAAGAAAAGGAATTGCTTTCTGATGGGAAAAACCTGATTGCCTTTTTGCTGGAATTGAAGAGTGAAGATAGCCGTTTAAAACAGAGCGGAGCAGACCTTTTACAGCATCTTTCTTTAGCTATTGAAAATTTGATAATGGCTCAGATTAATTATGCTTTACGCAGTAACCGCAAGTTGGTAATAGTTTTAGATGACTTGCATTGGCTGGATGAGGCTTCTGCAAAAGTTATGGAGAATTTATTGAATAAAATTGCCTCTGCAGGAGCGCTTCCTCCTTTGATGCTAATATTGATGTTCCGTCCAGGATATAATTTGGCTTCCTATTTTCAGGTTCTAACCCAAGTGAAGATTATCGAGCTAAATCCTTTAGCAGCAGAAGAAATTAGGGAATTAATAGCTGCCCAAGCAAAGGATAAACATCTTTTAGAAGATACGGTAGACAAGGTGATTCAACTCTCTCAAGGTAATCCTTTCTTTGTGGAAGAATGGTGTAATTATATTGAAGACTTACCCCTAGATGAATTAAAGGATATCCCGGTTCCCGCTAATTTGTATAATCTTATCTTATCGCGTTTAGATAAACTGCCTGTCTCTTTAAGAATGATGTTACATAAAGCTGCAGTGATAGGTCAGGAATTTTTTGTGGAAATTTTACGCTATATGGAAAAACGCTTGCAGGATAATCTGGATGTAGATGCCACTTTAAAATCTCTGGAAGATCAGTCCTATATTTTACATTCTTTGGGGTTTGACTATTCCACTTACTTCTTTAAGCATATTTTAACCCGCGAAGTTGCCTATCAAACTTTACTGGCAGAAAACCGTAAAGTGCTTCACCGTTTATGTGGAGAAGCAATTGAAACCTTGTATCCAGACCGTTTGGACGAATTTTACTATGCTTTGGCAGAACATTTTCATAAAGCAGAAGTTATAGATAAGGCCATTATTTATATAGAAAAAGCAGCTAATAGTGCAGCTAAGGTATATAACAATCAACAGGCTTTGCGTTTTTATCAACTACTTTTAGATTATCCTGATTTGCAACCAGTGAAGCGTTTGGAAATTACAATGCAAATTGCCGACATTATGTGGCTGACAGGCGATTGGAATAATGCTCTTAAAATAGTTTACGATTTGTTACACGAAGCCCAGAAAATAAATGCTGAAAAAGTATGTTTTGAAGCATATCGTTTTTTAGGGATTGCTGCGTTCTATCAAAATGAAAAAGATGAAGCCCTAAGTTATTTTAAACTTGCTTATGATCTTGCTAAAAAGTTAAATGACCCTGCTCTAATCTCTATTGCCGTAGGGAACTTAGGAAACTGGTATTTTAGAACCGGAGATTTAACTCTCGCTTCCCATTTGCAACAACAGGATCTATCTATATCTATAGATAGACAGGATAGTAAACGCCAGGCAAAAGCATATAGTAATTTGGGGCTTATATGCTTGGAAGAAGATGATTTGGAAAAGGCAGAGGATTACTTTTATAAGTCCCTAAAAATAGCAGTAGATAACCGCTTTCTAAAAGAACAATCTATTGCTTTAGGGAATTTGGGTTACACAAAAATGCTGGCTGAAAACTATGCAGAGGCATTCCCTCTTTTGCAGCAGAAACTAAAAATTGCTACAGAAATGAATGATAAGCTCGAATTGATCAATGTGTTAGGTAATATTGCTATTTACTATATGGAAATCGGAGAAAGAAATATGGCAATGGAGAACTACCATAAAATTGTGGATATTTATCATTATTTGGGAGACGAAAAAGGAGAACAAGAAATTAGAGATTATATTGCTCTGCTAAATTCAGAATTAAAGTAACATATTTTGCGCCAAAAAGTAATAAAACGGTAAGCACTTGCACTGTTTATTTTTATCTTGACATATCTATGCAATATTAATTAAAAGAACCTATATGATAGATGAAGAGTTATCTATGTAAAATTCTGAATCTAAAGGAATTATATTAGATCTACAATACAGGGTAAGGGTTATGAAGTGATCTTAAAACCTTAAGCACAAGGAGGCGGATATGAAATATATAGTAACTGCATTAATGATTGTTATTTGTTTATGCCCTCTGCAAGCTATGCGAAAAGCGTTAGTAATCGGAAATGCTAATTATGCGGAAGGCATTTTACATAATTCCATTAATGATGCAACAGACATCGCTGCTACTTTAAAGGACTTAGGTTTTACCGTATCGTTGCATAAAGATCTTAATCGTGAAGGTTTTTATAAAGCAGTGGGGGATTTTGTTTCGGCACTTGTTTCTTCAGATGAAGCGGTCTTTTTTTATAGTGGCCATGCAGCACAAATTGAGGGCACAAATTATCTTATACCCATAAATGAACATATCGATTCTGCAACGCGCTGTGCCTATCTTTCCTATAATACTTCTATGCTTTTGGAGGAATTAAGCAGAGCTGCTGTTAGTATTGTTATTCTTGATGCCTGCAGAGATAATCCTTTTGAATTTTCCAGGTCTTTACGAAGTGGTTTAGCTCCAATGAAAGCTGCCGCAGGAAGTCAATATGTAATTTTTGCAACCGAGGAAGGTAAAACTGCCGTTGAGGGTGAAAACCGCAACAGTCCTTTTACAGAATCTTTATTAGCCAATATGCGAACACCTGGTTTAAAAATTACAGACTTTGTTCAAATTGTAAGTAACGAAGTTGCTATAAAAACAAGGGAAAGGCAAATTCCCTATAGCACAGGTATTCTCAGGCAGGATTTTTATTTTGCTAAAGCTGAACCAATAACACCTGCCCCCCGAATTTCTGATAATCTCCCTGTAGAAGCCAAAACTTTTACCCCTCACGGTGTTGGCTCAATTATTGTAAAAACCTCTTTAGGAGGCGATATCTATCTTGACGGCAATTTTATCCAGAGTTTATTTGCAGGAAATCAAGCTACCTGGACAGATATTCCTGTTGGGATTCACGAAATTAAATTAGTTAATCCTCGGGAATCCGTTATCCGTAATCTGAAAGTAGAATATAATCAAACTGCGGTACTCGATTTTGATACGAAGGAGATAGCTAAAGACAAAATCGAAGAAAAACCTGTGCTGGGATCTATAAACACAAATTCTTTATCCCCGGAACCGCATTTTGTAAAAGAACCGCCTTTACCAATTGTAAATAACGCAACTAATGGAACAGGAACTTTGATTATTACTGCTGCCTACGAATGCGATGTATATCTTGGGGGACAGTTTATTGGGAAAGTGGAAGCTGGGCAAAAATGTAAATTTGCCAAAGAGAATGCTGGTGTCTATACTTTGGAATTAATGCATCGCAGTTTATTCTGCCGTAGAGAAATTAAAATACATAATAAAGAAACCCTTAATCTTATTCTGACGACATCAGATTATATTCCCTATCCCGATGCTCTACTATATGTTTCTGGAGGAACTTTTCAAATGGGAACCTATTTTATTAACCGAAGTAGTGAAGAACATCCCCGTCACGAAGTTCAGCTTTCTCCATTTTTGATGAGTAAAACAGAAATAGAGCAAAAACTTTGGACTGAAGTAATGGGCTATAACCATTCTGAGATAAAGGGTGGAAATTTCCCTGTAACTAATGTTTCTTTTTATGAAGCGCTGGAATTTTGTAATGAGTTAAGCGTTCGCAATGGCTTAACTCCCTGCTATATAATAGATAAGAAATTACTTGATCCCAATAACCTCTGCGTTTTAGATACTCTTCATTATACTGTAGTTTGCAATTGGAAAGCCAATGGCTATCGTTTACCAACGGAAGCTGAATGGGAATATGTATCTCGTTGTGGAGATAGCTATAACAAAGTGCAATTCTCTGGTAGCAACAATATTTCTAAAGTTTCTTGGTATTCCGACAATAGCGAAGACCGCATTCAGGAAGTGGCAACAAAAGAACCTAACGAATGGGGATTCTATGACTTAAGCGGTAATGTTTTAGAATGGTGTTGGGATTATTTTGATGCCTATAATAAACAAAAACAGGTTAATCCTAAGGGTTCCGAAAAAGGGATTTACCATATTGCCCGCGGCGGAAGTTTTTATAGACCAGCTGATGCAAGTACTTGCACAGCACGTTTTGGTTTTGCTTCCCATCATAAGAGTAATGAATTGGGTTTTAGGATTGTGCGTAATGTGCATTAATTCACTGCTTGTAACCATAATGAGTAAAATTGGAGTTCTTACTTTTTGTTGACAGGAAGTTGCAGTTATATACATAAGTATAAAAGCAAAATTTACTATTGAGGTGAAGACAATGAAAAAGCTGTATCTTATTTTAATTGTGCTGGTTGGCACAACTCTTTTAGCAGCTGAACGCGGCTTAACTGTTAACGAAATTCCAGTTTCCGATGAAGTTACTACTGTTTCTACTCCTGTTCCTGCATTTTTTAATAACGAATCCAAAGCTAACAAGAGCAAATTGGAATTTCCCAAGAGCTGGGATACACTGCAAGAACTGAATTTCAACTATCGTCTTCCCGCTAAACAACAAGTTGGTATGCAATTTATGAATTTAACGCATAATGTTCAGCCCTTTGGTTACCCTTATTCCCTTTCGGAAACGGCTTTTCAGGCAATCAACAAATCCCCTGAATGGCTGCAGGCAGAACTTTCTTCTGTTTTAGCACAACTGGAACCGGAAAAACAGTTGCTCTGGTCAAATTTGATTCTTTCCACGCAAGATCCTTATGTGGATGAAATTGCTTTTTGCATTGCTTATTCTTCACCTCAATATTTAAATTCTACTTTTGCTCTACCGGAACTCTTTACGGAAAATGCAACCGCTATTTATTCCCTTGCCACAGAGCTTCCTTATGTGGAAATTATAGATACGGGAAATTCTGCAACAGGTGGAAATTATTATTCCACAACCCGTTACTTTAAAAAGAACACCAATGGAGAAATGCAACAGGTTACGGTCCCTCAAGAGATATATTATTGGTATATTGTTCATCCCAAGCTTACCGATGAAATAGCCGCCTACATCAATCCTACGGTTATAGAAAATAATTCTAACCATAACAATAACATAGCTGCTCCTCCCACAGGCAAATTTTGGAGAACCTATCTCTATAACCTTCAGGAAGGTGACTATCCAGTTCTAAGCGATACCTTAGTTCAATGCCAAACTCTTTTTAATAGGGATGGAACTGGAAACGATGCTATCCGCACAATTCAATGGTGGATAAATCAACAGATGAGTTTCACTTCCAATAACGAAAGACCTCATCAACCAGTTAGAATTATCACCAAGCATTTTGGACGCTGTGGAGAATATGCAGATTTAACTGCTGCGGTAGCTCGTCTTGCCTTGATTCCTTGTACCAGTATAATATCCATATCCACAGATCACACTTGGAACGAATTTTGGGATGAGAATTGGGTTGCCTGGGAACCGGTAAATGGCTATATAGATGATCCTTTGGTTTATGAAAACGGCTGGGGCAAGGTCTTTGGCAGCGTTATCGAAATTCGCTCCGATGGTTTATTTACTCCTGTAACGGATAGATATTCCGAAGGACTTTGCCATATTACCATTCAGGTTGTGGACTCCAATCAGCGCCCTGTGGATGGTGCCAGAGTAGTTCTTGCCATTTTGGA
>Ga0116174_10002327_pt1 | contig 16537 bp, 19 predicted proteins | sample AD_UKC087_MetaG_FD_89801 | JGI IMG/M metagenome (GOLD analysis project Ga0116174, IMG submission 89801) | Active sludge microbial communities of municipal wastewater-treating anaerobic digesters from USA - AD_UKC087_MetaG | ecosystem: Engineered > Bioreactor > Anaerobic > Digestate | place: USA...
AGTATTGTTTTTATGTTAGGTGTATTTTCGATTAAAGATAAAAATAAATGCTCTATTTCGACGTATCTGGAGTTATTTTCTTTTGCCATTTGAAAACTGTAGTTTATTACTTCAGTTTTCTGAGGTTGGGGTTGCTTGACAATTTTTTCAAATAATTTATCTCCTTCCAGCTCCGCTTTTTGCAGTAATTTTTTGATATCTTTGTTTGAAAATAATATTTCTATCAGGTTCGTCCCGGTGTATTTTTCGACCGAATATTTAGCTTTCGGCCTAAAAGAAAGTATTTTTTCTTTATCTGATGTTACTTCGGAAACTCTTATTTTGGGTGTATTTAAATTTTTTAGTACAAATACCAAATATAAGAGTATAAAAAATAAAAAAACGTAAAGGATACCTGAATTTGTATAAATAATATAAGGAATTAGCACCCATATTATCGGAGATATCAAGCACGCTATTATTAGAAAAATCATTACCACCAAACCTGCAAAAATCATAATCACTCTTGTTAAAAAGCTTACAAGTCGTCCCGTAAAATTAGTCAATCCGAACATAGGGACAAAAAGGAGTCGTATATTGGTAGTGAATGAGATAGCGTTATTTGTCGTCGCAACAATAACCTTGCCCATCTTTAAAATTTTATGAGGTGCTTTTATTACCCACCAAAAGAAGAAGTTCCAGGGCAGTTTAATATTGTAGGGCATATACTAAAAGAATATCAAAAATACATTTTTTATGATACTCCTGTTAGTTTGAAACAAACTTTTTAAATAGTTTTCCCGACATCAAACCGCTGAATAAACTTAATAAAACGAACAGGAATTTACTGTTTGTTATAAGATTACCAAGGTCTCCCAAAAACGGTATAGAAAAAAAGTATTTGCCTATAATTTCTGAACCGGACACAGGGTAGGGGTCGGGAGCTTCGTTAGCGTCGCCCTTGAAATTAAAATAGTAATTATCCTGTAATTTAAATATTTTAACGATTCTGTGAGTTAAGATTTTTTTACCGGATGATGTTTGATAGGATGCAATATCCCCGATTTTGAAATTGTTATCTTTCTTAATAAAAACAAGACTTCCCTTTTTGATTTCAGGTTCCATAGATGATGTGACTACTTTTAAAACCCTTATTTGATAATAATCAAGAAAAAAGAAAATGCAGATTAAAAAGATAGTTATTAAAAGGGTTTCAATTTTTGTTTTTTTGGATTTAGGCATATTAATCATGGGGCTACGGCTGCCCTTCGGGCAGCCGTAGCCCTTTCCATTTCCTCCGGTATTAATAAATCAACTTTGAATAGAGTTAAATTCGAAATCAAATACTGCGGAAGCTCCTTGTTTTGATTCACTAATTGTCGGCGCCGAAAATCTAAGAATTAATTCCATAGTTTGTCCGTAGTTAAGATCTCCCAATGTGAATCCTTCTGTTTTCCACTTTATGATATTTTTCTTTCCTACAACAGGACCTTCCTCCCCAGAATCCACTACTCCGTTTTGGTTTGTGTCATACCATTTTATTATTTCAACTTCAATGTCGGATCTTAAACTTTCAGGGTCGTTTACAGTTTCGTAAAAAGCGTTTGTTGAGACAGTTATTTTTGAAGAAGCCATGCTAATCAGTTTAACAAGGTAATCCTGAGTCCAGCCCGGACCTATATTTGTAAATGTCGGTCCCTGTAGTTCATCCCTGTAATTTGACGGGTTTGTTCCCATAGACAAAGATTCTAAAAACATCAAATTCGCGCTTCCTACACTGAAAGAGGACCCTAAAACCTTTGCTTTATCGGAGAAAGCTGCGTATGTTATACCTGCAATTAAAGAGATAATAATTAGAGACGAGCCAATTAGATAAAACAGTTTTTTATTTTTCATTTTTTTTCACCTCCTTTCCGGATAATTAAATACTTATGAGATTTTGTGCTTTCATGCTGGTAAAATCGTTGTCGGTTACTATCAGGTGGTCTGTTAAGGGGATTCCCATATCTATCCCGGCCCTAAATATTCTTTTTGTTACCTTTATGTCCTCGTCGCTTGGATCGGATTCGTTTGAAGGATGGTTATGAACAAGAATTATCGAGTATGCATTTTTGTTCAACGCTTTTTTAAATATCTCCCTTGGATGTATTAGCGTTTCGTTAATAGTTCCCTTGGATATAACCTCTTTTGATATCAGTCTGTTCCTGCTATCAAGACATATTAAGAATAGATATTCTTCCTCTTTATTAATAATTTCTTTCCTTATTAAATCGTAAACATCCTTGGGACTTTTTATTTTTGCGGCCTCTCCTCTAAACGGAGTCAAGTATCTTTTACATATTTCTTCGACGGCTTTAATCGAGGTTGCCTTTGCAATATCGATATTTTTGAAATTTGTCAGTTGTGTGATATCGGCTGTCAGGACATTTTTTAAATTTCCAAATTTTGATATAAGTTCTCTTGAAAGATTCGTGGCAGAGTTATTTTTTCCTCCGGACCTAATTATTATCGCTAATAACTCAACATCCGTGAGAACTTCAGAACCCTTTTCAATCATTTTTTCTCTTGGTTTTTCTTCTTTTTGTAAATCTTTAATCTTCATATTATCTTTCTTAGGTACAATCTATACCACCACTAAGGTTGCATCAATGTATATTGTTCTATTAAAAATGGAAAATGAATAAAAATCCTGAAATAGCTAAAAAAATTAAAGAGATAAGACTGGAAAGAAATCTTTCCCAAGATAGGTTCGGGAAGAAGATAGGGGTGTCAGGTAAAACTGTTTCTGCCTATGAGAACGGTAAGTGCACTCCGACATTTTCAGTACTTGATTCCATATCTCAGGTTTATGACGTAACTTTTTTACATCTTAAAAAAAGCAAGGAAGAACAGCTTAGAGAAAAGATACAGAATGTAAGAGAGATAATAGAGGATTTAGAATCAACACTCTTGAGTAGTAGTAAAGAGTAAGGAAATGAATTATCTCTTAGAGTATTGAGGTCTCTTTCTCGCTTTATGAAGGAAAGGTTTCTTTCTTTCAACCATTCTCGAGTCTCTGGTCATAAAGCTCTGTTTTCTTAGGACTTTATCGAATTCCTCATCTATTTTGGATAGAGCTCTTGAAATACCCAGAATTATCGCGTCCATTTGTGAGGGTTTTCCTGATCCCGAAACTTTAATGGTAGCCGAGTATTTTGCTTCCGGGTGTGATATTCCTATGGCGTGGAAAGGCTTTTCCCATTTTGCTTTATCTACATTCGATTCAAAATAGTCATTTATACTCATACCGTTGACTGTAAACTCTCCCTTTTTATCCCACAAAAAGACTCTTGCGACAGCTGTTTTTCTTCTCCCTGTTCCTATAAACAAACCTTTTTTGTTGGATTTCGTACCACTTACTTTTTCTTCTACTTCTGTTTTTTCCTTCGTTTGAACTTCCGTTTGAACTTCTTCCTTAGCTTCTTCGGCTTTCTTTTCTACAACAACCTTTTCTTTTTTAACTTTTGTCACCTTAGGCGCTGAGGTTTTTTTTGTACTTACTTTTTTCTCTTTTTTATCTTTTTTTTCTACAACCATTTTATTTATTTAATTGTGCTTGATGCGGATGATTTTCACCGGCATAAATATATAAATTATTCAATCTTTCTTTTTTCAGTTTGTTTTTTGGAAGCATTCCTGTAACAGCTTTTTTCAGGACTTCAGTAGGTTTTCTTGAGGAAAGCGACTCCAGGCTCTCTGTTCTTAAACCGTGGGGAAAACCTGTGTTGTGAATGTATTTCTTATCTTTCATTTTTTTACCCGTAACCTTAATTTTTTCAGCATTTATTACAACTACTTTATCACCCCAATTTTGAGTCGGTGTATATTCGGGTTTATTTTTACCGTTCAATATCAATGATATTTTCTCAGCTACTTTCCCCAATGTCTGATCTTTAGCATCTATTAAATGCCACACTTCTTTCTTTTCCTCAATATTTAAAAATGTGGTTTTATTTGGTTTTGTCTTCATTTTTCTTTACCGCCTTTTTCTTTAATTTTTCTTTGGTTTCTTCAAGACCCGAAACCAGTTCAATTCTTGCTGTGGGTGAGTTGTCCCCGTCTCTATTGCCTGTTTTTATAATCTTTGTATACCCGCCCGCTCTTTCTGCAAACTTAGGAGCTATTTCTTCCATAAGTTTCTTTACTATTTCTTCGGATCTAAGACTTTTTCTTAATGCTTTCACAGTGTTGAACTTAAAAATCTTATCATCTGATTTGTGAGCCTTGATAGCTTTAGTTATCATTTTTTCAATCTTAGGTTTCACATACTTAGCCTTCGCAAGAGTTGTATTAATTTTTCCGTTTTCAATGATTTGCGATGACAGATTTAGGGCCAACGACTTTCTGTGGTCCATATCTCTGTTTAATTTTTTCTTTACAACTCTATGTCTCATTTTATATTTTCCTTATTTTCTATAACCTTCCTTGTCCAAAAGATCTTTAATTTCCTGTAATGATTTTTCTCCGATATTCTTAATGTCTTCTAATTCTTCATTAGTCTTTTTTGCTAATTCGTGAAGTGTCATTATCTTGCTCTTCTTAAGTGCGTTTATGGTTCTGGTTTGAAGAGGAAGCTCCTCAACCGATACGTCGTCTCCCATTTTTACACTTGCCTTTGGTTTTTCCTTTACTTCTTCTTCAGCTTCAGGTTTCCATTCCTGAAAACTAATATAATATTCTTTTAATATTCTTGAGGCTTCTTTAATTGCGTCCTTCGGAGAAATACTTCCGTCGGTTTCAATTGTGAATGTAATTTTATCCAGGTCCGTTCTTCCTCCGAATCTTGTCGGGACTATTTCGTAATTAGCGCTTACAATGGGGGAAAACAAAGCATCCAAGACGATCACTCCCATTTTTGATGTTTGTCTGTCTTCCATAGGTGAATATCCGACACCTTGTTCTACAACCATTTCCATTTCCAATTTTGATTTTGAATCGGCTAATGTGGCGATAAGTTGATCTTTGTTCATAACTTCGACATCGGATGTTGTTTCAATATCTTTACCGGTTACTTTTCCGGGACCTTTTTTATTTACGGTTACCACCACCGGTTCATCGGTGTGGCTCTTAAATCTTAGTTTTTTTAAGTTTAAAGTTATTTCCACAATATCTTCTTTCACACCGCTTATAGTTGTGAATTGATGTGAGGCTCCTGCTATTTTTACTTGTGTCACAGCAGAGCCTTTTATGGATGACATCAAAACTCTTCTAAGAGCATTTGCTAAGGTGTATCCAAACCCTGTCGGTAAAGGTTCGTAAGAATAAACTCCAATATTTCCTTCTTCTTTGATGGTGTTTATTTTTAAATTTTCTATAGTAACTTCCATATTTTCCTCCTTAAGACTCCGCTCCTGCGGAATTTAAAAAATTTATCTCGAATAAAACTCAATGATTGATTGAATGTCAATCTTTTCCTGAAGATCCTCCTCTAGGGGGAATCTTGAGAACTTAACACTTTTTTCTTTAAGATTGACTTCAAGCCAATCGGGCATAATAAAACCTTCTCTCAAACTGATTTTTTCAAAACTTTCCGGTTTAATTACGTCCCCCACTTTTATTTGCATTGAAGGTATAGTGACTTTTTTGCCGTTAACCGTGAACAAACCTCTTCTGATGTTTTGTCTTGCCTGCGCCCTCGAAACTGCAAACCCGCTTCTATATACCAAATTATCGAACCTTGATTCAAGTTTTTGCATTAAAATATCTCCCGAAATACCCTTTGCTCTCAAAGCCTCATTTATGTAATTTCTGAATTGTCTTTCCAAAAGTCCGTATGTTCTTTTGGCCTTTTGTTTTTCTCTCAACTGCATTCCGTAAACCGACAGGGCCTTTCTGCTTGTTCCGTGCTGGCCGGGTGCCTGTGCTTTATCGTTTAACGGACATTTTTCACTCTCACATCTCTTGCCTTTGAGGTAAAGTTTCACGCCCTCTCTTCTGCACATTCTGCATTTAGGTCCTATATATCTTGCCATCTTATACTCTCCTCCTGTTCTTTGGCCTGCATCCGTTATGGGGCATCGGCGTTTGATCGGAAATTGAAACTATATTTAAGCCTGCTGTTTTTAAAGCTTTAATAGAAGAAATTCTTCCCATTCCAGGGCCCTTTACGAAAACTGCAACCTCCCTAACTCCGGCGTTAAAAGCCATTGCACCTGCCTGCTCCGAAGCTTTGGTAGCAGCATAAGGAGTTGATTTTCTGGATCCTTTGAAACCGGATTTCCCCGAACTTCCTGAAAACAGTGTGTTTCCCATATCATCAGTAATTGTAATTATTGTATTGTTCATACCGGCTGTTATAAAAGCTTTTCCGGTAGACGGTATTTGTTTTTCTTTCTTTTTTCTTGCCATATTTTTTATTTTTATAAATCTTTTACAAAAGCCTTATTTCTTACTTCTTAGCTAATTTTTTCTTCTGGCCTCCTACGGTTTTCTTTTTACCCTTTCTTGTTCTGGCATTGGTTCTTGTTCTCTGACCTCTCACAGGAAGACCTAAATGATGTCTAAGTCCTCTATAGCTTTTTATTTCTTTTAATCTCCTGATGTTGGATGTAACAATTCTTCTCAATTCACCTTCTATAGGAACTTCTAAAGCGGAAATTGCATTATTAATTTCAGCAATTTCAGCGTCCGTAAGGTCTTTCGATCTTTTGTCAGGATTTACCTTTGCAATTTTCAAAATATTTCTGGACGTAGTTAAGCCCACACCTTCTATGTAAGTCAGGGCGTATTCTATTCTTTTTTCATTTGGTATATCTACACCTTTAATTCTCGGCATACTAACCCTGTCTTTGTTTATGCTTAGGATTTCTTTTACAAATGACCCTAAGGACACCTTTCCTTTTAACTATTTTACAATCTTTACAGATTGGTTTTATCGACGTTCTAACCTTCATGTTTTTTTTTAATTATAACTAAAGGGAAGCAACAGTTGCTACCTTGAAAAAAAGAAAACTTAGGTCTTATCTAAGTCTAAAAGTGATTCTTCCTCTCGTTAAATCATGAGGGGAGAACTCAACTTTTACTCTGTCTCCGACTAAGACCCTAATATGTTGTTTTCTCATTTTTCCGGATATCATTGCAAGAGCGTTCGTTCCATCTTCAAATTGAACTTCGAACATCCCGCCCATCAATGTTTCTGTTACTTTTCCTTCTTTTGTTATTACTTCTTTAGTAATCATCCTTTAAATGACGCGCTTGATTCTATCAGAACAATTTTTCCAGGTCAATAACCGTGTTCTTTTGTTTTTTTGCTTCTTTTGGAAACATATTACCCGGCAAATGTCAGATAATTTATTCTAACGCAATCTTAGACACTTATATTACCATCCCTTATTGAAAAAGCAACGAAAAAGATATTTAATGAAACAAATGTTAGACATAAATTTCATAAAGAAAAACAGCGAAATTGTAAAAAAGGTAATTTCCGACAGGAATATCAAAGGTATTGATATCGATAACCTGCTTAAGATTTATGACGATTACTTGAATTATTTGAAAAAATCAGAGGATCTCCGCAAATCAAGAAATGAGATTTCTTCGGATATTTCAAAAGTTCAGGGAGATGAAAGAGAAGCTTTAATCGCCAAAGCCTCCGTCATTAAAGACGAGTTATCCGCGGTTGATTTGAAATTAGACCGGTTAAAAAAAGATATTGAACAAATTTTGCCGGGTGTTCCAAATATTGTTTCAGAGGAAATGCCGGTCGGTAAGGACGAGCATGATAACTTAATTATAAAAGTATGGGATCCTGTAAAGGGCTACCTTAAATTAAACGAGCCTTTAAAGTACGATGATATTTCTTACGCCCCGGAACCTGCTTTTGACTACAAAGATCACCTGGAGCTGGGGGAGAGTTTGGATATTATTGATATAGAACAAAGCGGAAAAGTTTCAGGAAGCAGGTTTTGCTATTTAAAAAAGGAAGCTGTTTTAATTCAGGATGCCGTTTCCAATCTTTTGAAAAAAGAATTACTCAGGCGAAATTTTATTCCCATGATACCGCCTCTTTTAGTGAAGGAAAGATCTTTATTCGGAACTTCTCATTTTCCTGAAGGTCGGGCTCAGGTTTATGAAATTAAAAATGAAAACGTGGAAGATAATAATTCTTTGTTTCTGGTGGGTTCTGCGGAGCCTTCAAATTTTTCATATTTTATGGATAAGGTTTTGAAAAAAGAAGATTTACCTGTTAAGGTCTACGCTCAGACCACTTGCTTTAGAAGTGAGGTTGGTTCCTGGGGCAAGGATGTCAGAGGAATTAAAAGAGTTCACCAATTTGATAAGTTAGAAATGAATTGTGTTTGCACCGAAGATCAGGAGAGAGAAGTTTTTGATGAGTTTCTGGAAATTAATGAATGGCTTTTTCAACAATTAAAAATTCCGTATAGGATTGTTAACAAATGTACGGGGGATTGCGGTTACAACGCCTCGTATTTTCAATACGATATAGAGGCTTGGAGACCCAAAGAAAAAGAGTATATGGAGTTAGGCACCAATACGATGACAACTGACTACCAAGCACGAAGGTTGAATATTAAATACAAAGATACAGATGGTTTAAAATTTGCCAGGACAGTTAATGATACCGGCGTTGCTTTTGGAAGGGCAATAATTGCATTGTTGGAAAATCATCAAAAAGAAGATGGTTCGGTGGAAATTCCGGAAGCTCTTTTTCCGTATCTTGACTTTAGAGTTATTCTCCCAAGGGTTTAATTATGATACGATTTAGTAAATGAGTATTTTTGACGGGCTTAAAATGCCCAAAGTTATTTTTGAAACGGATTCAAAATTAAACGGGCGTATCAGAATTGTTGATGTCGGTAGTACCAGAAAAATGATAGTCGGAAACACAATTCAATCCATTAATCCTGATTCTCCTTCGTGCCCGAAATTGTACTGGGGACAAATGGCAGACTCTATCAAGGAGCGCTTTACTGAAATTCAAAATATTTTAATTTTGGGGCTGGGCGGAGGCACTTTGGCTCATTTATTATCAAGAGCTTACCCTGAAGCCGTGATCACAAGTGTTGAATACGATGAGGTTATGATTCAAACGGCTAAGGACTATTTTAATGTCGATAAGATTCCAAATCATAAGATAATACACGAGGATGCCTTGAGATTAGTAGTAGAGCCGGAAGAAAACGGCATAATCCCCGGATCTTTGGATTTAGTTATAGTTGATATTTTAAATGGTGATAAATTTCCCGATCTTGGCAAAACAGGGAATTTTATTTCTGCTGCAAAAAGATTAATTAAGCCGGGAGGACACATCGTGTTTAATAGTATATATACGGAATCTTTTCAGGAAGATGTAAATATCTTTGTGAACAGTTTGGGAAATTATTTCAACGACGTTGAAACCGAGGTTGTGGCCGGTTACACAAACTCAGACAATTTATTAATTTTCGGAAAGGTTTAAAAATGCCTTTAATCAAAGCTCTCGTTTTAGGGATATTTCAGGGTTTGACGGAATTTTTGCCCATTTCTTCTTCTGCTCACCTCATCATTTTTCCCGAAATCTTGGGTTGGGAAGAACACTCATTATCATTTGACACCACGCTTCACTTGGGAACACTGACAGCACTCCTTGTTGTTTTCAGAAAAGACATTGTTTTGATAATTAAGTCGCTTTTTTCGGATATAAAAAAACATAAAAAATCCTTTAATCATTATTCTTCAAATTCCTGGTTGGCTTTTAAGATTTTAGTCGCATCTATACCTGCAGGTTTAATAGGACTTTTATTCGAAGATATTTTAGAAAATAAATTTAGAGGAATCGGATTCGTAATTATATTTTTGTTAATAGGAACCTTAATAATGTATGTTGCCGAAAAAAGATTTAAAAAAAGATTGATTGTTAAAGATGAAATATCGGTAGGCAAGAGTTTTAAAGTAGGAATTTTTCAGGCCTTGGCTCTTTTACCGGGAATATCCAGGTCAGGCTCTACCATATCAGGAGGAATGTTATTCGGTTTAAGCCGTAAGGAGGCGGCCAGATTTTCGTTTTTACTATCAATACCTGCGGTTTTAGCAGCCGGAGTTTCTCAGATATTTTCATCTTTTGACTATTTAAATATGGCGGAAATTGCCCCCATGATAGTTGGTTTTCTTTCAAGTTTTTTGGTGGGTGCATTAGCAATAAATTTTATGATGAAGTTTGTTAAAAACAACAAACTCTATCCTTTTATATTTTACAGACTGGGTTTAGCGGTATTTTTAATAATCCTATTCTACATTTAAGCAAATCTGCTAAAATCACCTTGATATGTTCGGTTCAATATTTGATTCAAATGAAAAACAATTAAAGAAAATTTGGCCTATCGTCAAGGAAGTAAATTCTTTTGAAGAGGATATAAAAAAATTAAGCAAGGAAGAGATTCAGGAGAAGACAAAGAAGTGGAAAGAAGAGCTGTCTAAGGTTGATGAAAAGGATCTCGATAATTATTTGAATAAAATACTTCCCGAGGCTTATGCCCTGGTACGTGAGTCGGCTGGCAGAACGGTCAATATGAGACATTATGATGTTCAGATATTAGCAGGAATAGTTTTACATCAGGGAAAAATTGCTGAACAAAAAACAGGTGAAGGAAAAACTCTTACCGCGACGCTTCCCATTTATTTAAATTCCCTTAGCGGGAAAGGTGTGCATTTAGTTACTCCTAATGATTATTTATCAAGGCACGGAGCCGGATGGATGGGCCCCGTTTATGATTATTTGGGTGTATCCGTCGGTGTAATTATGCAGGAGAGGGCTTTTAAATACGACAGCTCTTTTGAAGGAACGGAGTTTGAGGACTCATACTCCGTGCATCTAAAAGAAGTGACAAGGCAGGAAGCATATCAATGCGACATCGTCTATGGAACAAATCATGAGTTCGGGTTTGATTATCTAAGAGACAACATGGCAAGATCCCTTTCCGATATGGTTCAAACTAATCCTAACGGAGATTGGGGTGTCCATAATTTTGCGATAGTTGATGAGGTTGACTCTATATTAATAGATATGGCAAGAACGCCTTTGATAATTTCTACTGCAGATGCGAAACCCAGTGAGAGGTATCATCAGGCAAACGAAATTGTTAAATCTCTGATTAAAGATACTGATTATGAGGTTGAAGAAAAATATAAAAATGTAACTCTAACGGATTTGGGAATTAGAAGAGTTGAAAGACTTTTGGGAATAGAGAATTTATATGAGCAGGATTTTGAGATGGTTCATTTAATAGAGCAGGCACTATCCGCTAACACCCTTTACGAAAAAGATAGAGACTACGTTGTTAAAAACGGAGCAGTTGTAATAGTTGATCAGTTTACGGGAAGACTTCTCCCCAGCAACAGGTTTTCTAACGGACTTCATCAGGCAATCGAGGCTAAAGAGGGAGTAACCATTCAACAAGAATCAAAAACTTTGGCTGAAATTTCCTATCAGAACTATTTTAGAATGTACAAAAAGTTAGCAGGTATGACCGGAACTGCTGCAACAGAATCCGAAGAGTTTTTTAAAATATATAAATTGGAGGTCGTAGTTATTCCTACCAATAAGAAAAATATTAGAAAGGATTACAATGACGTTGTTTATAAAACCGAGTCGGGTAAGTTTAAAGCAGTGGCTGATGAGATTGAAAAAAGATATAAAATAGGTCAGCCGGTTTTAGTCGGCACCACGTCGGTTGATAAAAGTGAGCTTCTTCATAACCTTTTACAAAGACGTAATATTCCTCACGAAATATTAAATGCTAAAAATCATGAGAAGGAGGCTTTGATAATTTCACAGGCAGGCAGAGAAGGTTCCGTTACTATTTCCACCAATATGGCAGGTCGTGGGGTGGACATAATTTTGGGAGGGGATCCTGTTGATTTAGAAATGCAAAAAAGAGTGATTGGTTACGGTGGTCTTTGCGTTATAGGTACAGAGAGACACGAGTCCAGAAGAATTGATAATCAGCTTAGGGGTAGGGCCGGGCGACAGGGTGACCCCGGTGAGTCAAAATTCTTTGTTTCTTTGCAAGACGACCTGATGAGAATTTTTGGAGGGGAATCTGTTTCAAGGATTATGGATAGGTTTGGTTTGGATGAAAACATTCCTCTGGAAGCAGGTATTGTTTCGAAGTCTATTGAAAACGCACAGAAGAGAGTTGAGGGGTTTAACTTTGACAGAAGGAAACAGTTGGTTGAGATGGATGACATTATGAACACACATAGGGAGGTAATTTATAAGTTAAGGAGAAGAATACTTGAGCTGGGGAGCGGGGTCGAAGATTACAAAGAATGGTTGATTGATAAATTTTCTGAATTTTCATCTTTAACAAGGGAGGTGTGGGATCAACGGGAAAAAGAATTCGGAAAAGAAATTTGGTTTCAAATTGTCAGCGGATTTGGCTGCCCTGTTATAGATTATCTATGGATGGATCATCTTGTAGATATGGACCAGGTTAGAGAAGGAATCGGTCTAAGAGGTTACGCTCAAAGAGATCCTATTGTGGAGTACAAAAGGGAGGGTCACGAAAGATTTGAAATTCTTATTAACAAAGTTTATTCGATGGTGGGAGACAGGCTGGCATCTATTTCCAAAGATGCTGTTCCGGAAAAAAGTTCCCAATCAGACGCTTTCAGAAAACTTACGTACCATAAAAGCGAGTTGGAGACCGGAGTTTCAGAGGAAAGTATGATGATGAAAGAGAGAAAAGTAGTTGATGACACCGGGAGAGAAATGAAGGTAGAAAAGGTTGAATCCGGAAAAGAGAAGATTGGCAGGAACGACCCGTGTCCCTGCGGCAGTGGTAAGAAGTACAAAAATTGTCACGGGAAAAGTATCTGATTTCTAAATTTCTCAGTGCGCCGCAATTTATGCATCACTTCGTAATGAAAAAATTGTCACGAGGAAAATATCTGATTTCCAAATTTTACGACACGCCGCAATTTTGGGATTATTCCATATCTTAATAACTGTTATGCCGGGGATTAACTATTGAGCCAACATTTGATTAGCGGTTTGAAGACCTCTGTTGCAATCAACATTTGTAGGTTCATACTGCAGACAGGCTTCAAAATATTTCTTAGCGTTTTCAAAATCCTTTTCTTCCATATAAATGACTCCGAGTTTGTAAGCTGAAGGATATAATCTTGGGTTCATCTGCAATGATTGTTCCAAATATTTTTTAGCCTGAGGGATATTTCCCTGTACCATATAAATGTGTCCGATATTATGAACGGCATCTGCGTAGTCGGGTTTTAACGCGTATGATCGTTTAAAATTTTCCAGAGCTCCTTCAAGGTCCCCCTCGTTTGCCAGAACATCGCCCAAATTGTTATAAACTCTGTAGCTGTAAGGAGCCGTTTTTTTAGAAGCAATCCAAAGGTTTTTACTATTTCTCAGGTCGTTGTTTCTAAGGACTGTTCTTAAAGAATATAAAAAAATTATTATAATTGATGCATACAGAGCAAAGTTATTTTTTTCTGATTTCCTTTTAATTTTTCCTTGCTTTTTATTTTTCTCATTTATTTTATTTTCGAAATAAACTAAACCTATGCTAATTATTGCCGATGAAAATATGGAGGGTATGTAGAAGTATCTTTCAGCGGATATCCAGGCTACTATCACAGGACTGAAAGAAGGAAGAACCCCGAAAATTATCATTAGAAGAAGTCCGGATATCCTTCTGTCTTTTTTCATAAAATAAAATACAGCGAAGATTACAGCAAAAGTTATAAAAACCATAAATGTATATTCGGCCGGAGTTATGTATCTCCCTTCATGGTAAATGCTTAGCGTTTTGGGGTAAAACAACGTTTTGTATTCCGTATATATTGTATAGGGTATTCTGTTGATCAAAGGTGTGGCTGTTTCCGTATCTACGTAATAAAGAGTTTCTAAACTTTCGATTCTTTCTTTAACAAATCCCGGCAACAAAGCAGCTGCAAAAGCCAGGGATGTAAGTAAGTACGGCAAGTATTGTTTTATGTTTGAAAATTTAATCTTTTTCTCAATTATAAATTGGTCCATTAGTACGAGAAGGAATGGGGTGATTAGAGTCCACCCGCCTTCTCTGTAAAATATAAGAGAAAACACATAAATTGCAGTTGACACAAATAAGAATGATTTTTTTGAGGTTTTTTTGTACAGAGCAAAGAAAATTAGGGTTGGTATTATAACCGAGGCTCTTGCCGCGTAATTAAACCCCGCATGCCAGCTAACCACCTCCACGTTTGTCGGGTGCGCTACAAACATAAGCGTTCCCATCATGGATATTCTTTTTCCGAATAAGATGTATAAAAGAAAAAATACCAGAACACCGTTTATCATATGGAAAAGTATCGAGAATATATGAAACATTGATGAACTCATTCCAAAAATCTGTATTAATGCGGACATCATAATAGTAAAAGCATCAAAAGATTTTAGCGCTAATCCGAAGTCTTTGAATTCCGGTGCGGTGAAGGCCTTGGAGTAGTCATCTAAGTTGACATAATCACCGGTAATAATGTTGGCATAAATTAATAATGTGAATAAAAGTATTACAAGAATGAATCGTTTATTATCTTTTAGAAAATTTTTGAAACTTTTAAAATCATAAAAAGGAACATCTGAATTATTTGTTTCCACGACCGGTTTTTTTTCTCTGTCTTTTTTCATCGGAATCCATTTTACTATACAATTTAAAATTCTTCACTTATCATTTAAAGATATTTGGATTATTATTTGTAGGATTATGAAAATAAAAAACTTTATAGGTGAGATAATCGAGACCGTTTTGCTTTCGGCCGCAGTAATTTTAATGATATATCATTTTGTCGCGTCCGTTGAAGTTGTGTGGGGGCCTAGTATGGAACCGAACTTTCATTCAGGAGAAAGAATTTTGGTTGATAGGATAACACCTAAATTTTCTGAATTAAAAAGAGGTGACGTAGTTGTTTTTAATCCGCCCAACGATGATTCCAAACACTATATAAAAAGAGTAGTAGGAATCCCGGGAGATGTTTTTAAAATAATTAATTGTAATGTGGTAATTTCCCGGGATGGGAAACACTATGTTTTATCTGAAAATTACTTGGAAGATGGTGTTTGTACTGAAGCAGGTTCCGTAATAAAAGAGGGAAGGTCAATAAAACTATCCGACAACCAATACGTTTTTTTAGGTGATAACAGGTACCAATCCCTTGACTCTAGAAACATCGGTGTTATAGATAAAAACAGGGTAGTAGGCCGCGTTGTATTTAGATTTTGGCCAATATCAAAAATTGGTTTTTTAAAATAGGTATTGACACCTTTTTGTTATTATGGTAAGTTTCGCACTGTCCCAAACACGTTCGCAAAAAATAATAGGTGCAAAGATACCCGGTAGGGATGGGTTTCTTTTTATCTATAATTTGGTTTGGTACTTTCAAAAAATTTATATTTCTTTAGTTAATTCTTTACTTGAAAAGGCTTATAATTAAAACTTAATGCGAGAAACTTTTTTAAAAAGAAAAATAGCTCTTCCTCTACCAAATTTAGTTGGGGTGCAGCTTGAATCATTCGATTGGCTTAAGAGGGTTGGTCTGAAAGAGGTGTTAGATGAGCTTGGCACTATAGAGGATAACTCAGGAAGAGGATGGGTTCTTACCTTATCTGATCCAAGAGTTGATAAAGAAAATATTACTATAGAGGAAGCGAAAAGAACCGGAAGAACTTACGATGCTCCCTGGTACGTACAAGCATCTATTGAAGATCCAATTTCCAAAAAGAAAAAAGTTAATGAAATTTATATGGGAGATATACCCCTGATGACTGAACAGGGGACTTTTATTATTAATGGGGTTGAGAGAATTATCATCAGCCAATTAATAAGATCGGAAGGTGTTTTGTTCGGCGGCGAGAACTCTCCCGTTACGGGACAATTCCTAGCCGCAGCCAAGGTACTTCCTAAAAGTGGTGTTTGGCTGGAATTTGAAACTTCCAGAACCGGCGTTATTACTTTAAGAATAGATAAAAAAAGAAAAATTACCGCCACAACATTATTGAGAGTTTTTGGTTTGGAATCAGATGATGATATAAGACAGGCTTTTGTAGGTGTGGAAACGAATCCTGAAATAAATTATACGGAAGCTACTTTGGAAAAAGATCCCGCAGAAGGTTTTGATGATGCGTGTTTGGAAATTTATAAAAAAATGAGACCCGGAGAACCTTTGGTTCTTGATAACGCCAGAGCATTGGTTCACGCTATGTTCTTCAATAAAAGAAGATATAGTTTGGGATCTATAGGTAGATTTAAAATAAACCAAACCTTGGGTTTAAATTTTCCTAATGATCCTAAACACAAGCTTCTTCAACTTGAGGATCTTATAAAAATTATTTCAAGAATAATCGAACTTAATAACGGTATAGGAGATCCCAGCGATGTGGATTTTTTGGGAAACAGAAGAGTGAAAAGTATGGGAGAGCTTTTACAATGGCAAATGAGAGTAGGGTTTTTGAGAATGGAAAAGAATATTAAAGAGAGAATGAGTCTGGCCCCGAGGGACAGGTTACCTGAACCTTCCA
>Ga0116174_10002330_pt1 | contig 16526 bp, 13 predicted proteins | sample AD_UKC087_MetaG_FD_89801 | JGI IMG/M metagenome (GOLD analysis project Ga0116174, IMG submission 89801) | Active sludge microbial communities of municipal wastewater-treating anaerobic digesters from USA - AD_UKC087_MetaG | ecosystem: Engineered > Bioreactor > Anaerobic > Digestate | place: USA...
GCGGCCCGGGCGGCAAGGCATGAGCTGACTTCTTTGCGGTGGTCGGCCGTGTCGCGGCACTGTTCCCCGAGGGGAAAGTTCTTGTAGTAAATCACCACCCTGTTCGGCCGCTCTTCGAGAAGCCGCTTGAGACCGGTGTTCATTCGCGTGCAGCTCGAGCAGTTGAAATCGCTGAAAACGACGATCCGTACCGGTGAGCCCGGATTCCCGTCGAAGGGTGCGCCCTCGATATCGATGCGCGATTCGAGCACGGACTCGTAGCGCTCAATGAGGCGCGAAGCCCTTTCGTCGCCCCCGAAGCGCGCCATCGATTCGGCCAGGCTTGAACGCGCGGCGAGGCCGAGCCCCAGGCCGACGGCGGCGATAATGAGGAGGGCCGACCCGTGGGTGACGAGACGTTTCCGGAGGTAAATAGCCAGAGAACGGAGCATCCCGCCCGATCCGGTCTCATCCATTCCTGCCTTGCGGTATCTCGGCAATGCCAGGAGTGCAGCCGCCAGGATTAAAAGGGTGGCGACATAGCTCGCCATACAGAGCGGGCAGTACGCCCGGATAACCATCGCCGAAAAGAAAAACAGAAACAGGTCGGCGGTCAGAGCCGGAATCGACAGCAGTGCGGTGAGCACGAGCGGGGCTTTCCCGCTCCGGGCACCCGACCCGAGAGCGACAGCGAAAAGCAGCGCCGCATAGCAATAATAGATAAAACCGAACAGCGCGGTGGGTATATCGCCGAGAAGCGGCAGGCCCCGTATCGCCGCGAAGGCGCTTTTCGCGACCGTGCGGCAGGCGTTTACGCCGCCGTCGGAACGGCAGACGGCCTCGGTAAGGCTGAATGAGATGCCGAAGTATTCCAGAATCAGCGCAGCGCTGATAAACGCGCCCGCCATCGCCGATGCAAAACCGATGACCGTGATTGCGGTGAAAGTCCGCGTGCTTCTTCCGTGTTCCATCTGCTTATCCTGCCTCATCCTCTCAGTTCCTTTTTCCGGGCGCGCTCCTTTCCTGACGTGCCCCGCGTCGCAGTGAATGCCGCGTGCCGGATCGCACAGCCGTCGCGCGCACCGTGAGACGAACAACGGATCGCTCCGGGTCATTGGAACGGACGATCACCGTATGTGCGTATTCGCGTGTGGTACGTCCCTCGGGTACACGGCCTATTTCCATCTGGATCTCGATCCTTCCCTCGCCGCCGGCGGGGATTTCCTTCCTTGACAGAAGGACGGGGGTGCAGCCTCAGCCGGCGCTGACCCGCTCAACAACGAGGGTCGCCGAACCGGCGTTGCGAAACACGAATTCGCACGATTGCTCGCTGTTTTCCGGGACCTCGCCGAAATCGTGCTCCAGCCGGTCAAACTCAATCGATGGTTTTCCGAAGAAAAAGGCCGTGGAAAACAGTATCGCGGCAAGGACTACAACCGATCGTTTCATTGCGATTGCCCCTGAGTTTCAATTGTCTCGTTGAACTTGTCCGGATGCTACCCTTTTGCTCTCACGGTTTACGTGTTCCCGCCTAGAAAAAGGCGCCGAATATCATACCGCTCGCGGTCGCCATGATCACCACGAGAGCGCAGAATACAATCGTCTTGCGGGTCCCGATGTAGCTCTGGATGACCAACATGTTGGGCAGTGAAAGAGCCGGGCCGGCGAGAAGCAACGCGAGCGCAGGGCCTTTGCCCATGCCGCTTCCGATAAGCCCCTGTACGATCGGCACCTCCGTAAGGGTCGCGAAATACATGAAAGCCCCGACCAGGGCAGAAAAAAAATTAGCCCACAGGGAGTTGCCGCCCACGAGCGTCGCCACCCATTCAGAAGGGATGATGCCCTCAACTCCGGGGCGCCCCAGGAAGAAACCGGCCAGAAGCACGCCGAAAAGGAGGAGCGGCAGGATTTGCTTGGCGAAGTCCCAGGTGGAGGCGAACCAGTCTCCGCCCTCCCCGCGGTCGGTGCTCGTTATGACTGAAAGACCGATGGCCCCCGCGGCGAAGGGAATCATGGGTTCGTGCGGGAAAATGTATCCAAGAACGGCCACGGGGAGCGCGGCGAGGACCATCTTCCACCAGGCCATTCCGTACCAGAGAATGAGGACCGCGGCGAAGACCGCCGCCGAGAATGATGTTATGGCCCACTTATTTGCAAACATGAAGTGCCAGAATCCCTCCGATTCCGCCGGTTTCCCCCAGTTGGCAAAGACGAGAATCGCGATCATGGAGGTGAAGTAGATGATATCTTTCCAGAGTGGGCGTTTAGGTTCGGTCTTCGGGAGCTTCATGGCGGCGCTCACCTTTTCCATCTCCTCTTTGCGATATATAAAATGCATGATGGCTCCGATTACGATGCTGAAAGCGACGGCGCCGACAGCACGGGCGATCCCGAGCTCCGTTCCAAGGACCCGTGCGGTCAGTATGATGGCGAGCACGTTGATGGCGGGCCCGGAATAGAGAAAGGCGATTGCGGGGCCGAGCCCCGCCCCCATGCGGTAGATGCCCGAAAAGAGCGGGAGCACCGTGCAGGAGCAGACCGCGAGGATTGAACCGGAGACCGAACCCACACCGTATGCGACGAGCTTGTTCGCGGCCGGCCCGAGGTATTTCATAACGGCTTCCTGGCGCACGAACACGCCTATGCCGCCGGCGATGAAAAACGCGGGGACCAGGCAGAGGAGAACATGCTCGCGCGCGTACCATTTTACGAGCTGGAATGCCTCCAGCACGGCGCTATCGAAGCGCGAACTCCCCACGGGAAGGAAAAAGGCCGCGAGAAAGAGCGCAACGATCCAGAACAACGGTTTCCATTCGGATTTCCAATCAATATTCATTATTCAATTCTCCCTGCCGATGACCAGTTGATGCCCTGAAACGGCCTGCCGGTCATGAAATGTCGGTTCAGCCGGATTTTTTACAGCATTTCATAATTTCCGCATGATGCGCGGCGTTCGATGCCATCACCTCCTCGACGCAACCGAGAAAGCCCAGAATACAGGGTGTTTTTAGATAGTAATAGATATTGGTTCCCGCCTTACGGTCGCCGACAAGCCCGGCGTTTTTCAGTACTGAGAGGTGCTTGGATACGGTGGACATGTCGGAGCCGATCATCGTGGTGAGTTCGTTCACGCATAGCTCGTTTTTATCGAGCTCTTCGACGATAAAAAGACGGGCGGGATGGGCGATGGCCTTGATTATTTTTGCTCGAGCCTTATAGAGCTCGGACCTGTGTGCGGCATCAAATTGTACCGTTTCTTTCATATTTGGCAATATAGCCAAATATGATTCGGATATCAATCATTTTTTCTTTTTTTATTCGACTGAGTTATCCCAGCAGAGGGTGACGGCTGGCCGCCAGGCGGACCAGGCGGCTTCCGAGCTCGCCATAGGTGAGTCCCATATGCTCCGCCGCGCAGGCCATGCTGGCGTCGGAGCTGATATCGGGATTGGGGTTGATGTCCAGAATGTAGAAGATCCCGTCACGAAGACGGATGTCGAGCCGCGCATAATCGCGGCATTCAAACGCGCGGAAACAATCGAAACATGTCCGCTCGAGGTCCCCGTACTCTCCCTCGCTGAGGCTTGCCGGGACGAGGCTCGTTATGATCTCGTAATGCTTGGAGCCCGGGATGAACTTGGCGTCGAAGGTGCACAGCCGGTCGTGGATGTCGCTGCAGTCGGAAAAGTCCATCTCGACAGGCGGGAGCATGAGGAGAGAACCGTTGCCGATAAGGGACACATGAAATTCACGGCCGTCGATAAAGTCCTCCACCAGGGCCGGCTGGTTGAAGGTGTCGTTGATAAACCGTATCTGGCGTTCGAGCTCCTCTCTGTTGAGCACGACCGATTCGGAGCTGATGCCGAGGCTGCAGTGTTCGTTTGCCGGCTTGACGATGGCGGGAAAGCAGTTCCATTCCGGGGCGTACGGCCTCTCGTATACCCGCCACAGGGGCGTCGGAAGCCCGCGGGCGGAAAGTGTGTGTTTGACGTACTGCTTGTTTTCGCAGTTGCCGATGATCTCCGGAGGAGAGCCGGTATAGATCATGTTCCGCTTTTCAAGCGCGTGGGCGACGGCGGCCTCGCTGTGCGGAACACCGGGTATTTCCTCGCAGAGATTCATCACGATCCAGTCGTTGGGCCTGTAGCCGGAGAGGGTGCGGTGCAGGGTGTCGCCGTTGATTTCGAGACGGGAGACGGGATGGCCCAGCTCCTCGAGCGATGAGCTCATAAGCTCTATTTCAGCTTTCTGGCCGTTTTTGTCTTCCTGCTCCCATCCCGCGTCGAGATTATACATAACAAGAACCGGAAGTTCGGCGGCGACCCTTTGCGAAGGCATTTTCCTCCCGACGCGCCGGACCGCAACCGTCAGAGGAATGGGATTAGCGCGTCTTTTTTAAAGCGACATAATGTCACTTTATATTGTGAATAGTTTTATATGTCAAGGTTAATTGAATGATCGTCACGTTTTTAACGCATTTTTTTTGCATTTACAGTATGAACTTCTACAGACGCTTCTCGTACGGCCGGGCCGGCTGGTCGTGCTCTCCACATTTCTAAAACGTTTCACCAGTGAGTGAAAAATCCTTGAACAAGCGTGTGCGCCGGCGTATCGTCGGCACGAGGAGAGTTGCCATGCTTTCAGTCTATTCGAAGGTCGAACGCGTCGCGCTCGATAAAAGCGGAATGGATCTGATGTATCCGCCGCGTGAGAAGACCGGCGTGATAGTGGTCGAGAGCTTTCCCGCGCTCGGGCGTCTCGCCGCGCTCCGCTTTCTGGAGTGGGTACAGGGCAATCCGGAAGGCCTTATCGCTTTACCCACGGGTAAAACGCCCGAATTTTTTATTAAATACGTGACCCGCTACCTTTCGTCCTGGGAAACGACTGGAACCGCGCGCGAGCTTGAGGATGGCGGCGTCGATCCCTCCGCGCGGCCTGATATGCGCGGTGTGCGCTTCGTGCAGATCGACGAATTTTACCCGGTCGAACCGTCCCACCATAACAGTTTTTACCATTACGTGAACAAATACTATATAGGCGGTTTCGGGCTGGACGCCGGCCGCGCGCTCTTCATCGACTGTTCGAGGATCGGCCTTCCCGCCGGGATGGGGCTCGACGAGATATGGCCCGGTTCCACGGTGGACCTCTCACTCCGGTTACGCCATGCGAAGACCAACCTCGAAAGGCTCCAGAAAGAAGCGCTTCTGCGCATCGACCAGTGGTGTCACGATTACGAGGAGCGCATCCGCGCGCTGGGAGGCATAGGATTTTTCCTCGGAGGAATAGGGCCGGACGGTCACATCGCTTTCAATATGCGCGGGTCGGACCACCATTCGACCACCCGGCTTACGGAAACCAATTACGAGACCCAGGCCGCCTCGGCGACCGATCTGGGCGGAATCGAGGTTGCGAAGAAGCGGCTGGTTATCACCGTGGGGCTTGCCACCATCACCGCCCGAAGTGACTGTACGGCCGTCATAATGGCCGCCGGAGAGGCGAGGGCCGGCGTGGTGCGCGACGCGGTGGAGGCGGAGACCGGGCTTCTGTATCCCGCCACCGCCCTTCGCGCCCTGCCCGGGGCGCGGCTGTACCTCACCGAGGGGGCGGCCGTGGGGCTCGAGGAGCGGCGATTCCGCCATTTCGTCGCGATGGAGAACCCGTCTCCAGCCGAAATAGAACGTGTCGTGATCGACCTTTCGCTTCGCCTGCGCACGCCCGTCGATGGCCTTTCCGCGGCGGACCTGTCGGCGGACAGGTTTACCGCGCTCCTGCCGGGAAAGACCGGGATGGAACCGCCCGCGATAACCCGGTTTGTCACCAACCGCCTGCGCGAGAAGATCGCCTTTGGGGCCCGGGTCGTTTCGGGAACGCGCTTTCTCCATACGGCCCCCCACCATGACGATATCATCCTGGGGTATCTCCCCTACGCCGTACGCCATATTCGCGACGCCTCGAACAGCCACCATTTCGCCTATATGACCTCCGGTTTCAACGCCGTTACCAACAGGCACGCGCTCTTGCTCGTCCGAACGCTCTGCCGGTTCCTGTCGTCGGGACGTTTCGATGCCCTGATCCGCGAGGGCTATTTCGATCCCGGCAACGTCTACGGGCGGCGGCGTGACGTCTGGCAGTACCTGGACGGTATCGCCGAGGAGGACTCCGAAACGCGCGACGAGGGCGCCGCGCGGAGGATGCTCCGCAACCTGATGGAGATCTACGAGGACGACGATATCGAAAACCTGCGGCATCGCATCAACGAACTGGTCAATTACTTCGAAACCCAGTACCCCGGCAAGAAGGACCTGCCCTATATCCAGAAGCTCAAGGGCATGATCCGCGAATGGGAGTCCGACTGCAAGTGGGGGTATCTCGGCTTCGACAGCTCTTCCATCCACCACCTTCGTCTGGGCTTCTACCAGGGGGAGCTCTTCACCGAGGAGCCTCTGGAGGAACGCGACGCGCTGCCGGTGCTCCGGCTTCTGAAAGAGATCAAACCCGACGCGGTGACCGTGGCCTTCGATCCCGAGGCGAGCGGTCCCGACACCCACTACAAGGTGCTGCAGGCGCTGGCCGCGGCCCTTCGTCTCTACGAGCGGGAAAGCGGAAGGACCGACATCCGTGTGATCGGTTACCGGAACGTATGGTTCCGGTTCCATCCGTCCGAGGCCGACCTCTGCGTTCCGGTCTCGCTCAACATGTTCGCCGTTTTACGGAACACCTTCGAAAACGCCTTCGTCTCGCAGGCGGACGCCTCGTTTCCGAGTTACGAGCACGAAGGGACCTTCGCCGGGCTCGCACAGCGGATACAGGTGGAGCAGTACCGGATGCTGAAAACCTGCCTGGGGCGCGGTTTCTTCCACGAGCACGAGAGCCCTCTCCTGCGCGCAACGCGCGGCTTCGTCTTTTTAAAGAACATGTCGCTTCCGGAATTCTACGCGTCAGCGCGCGCCATACGGCGCTCCGCCGAGATCGGGTCATGATGAAACCGGTAACGGCGGTACTTATCGGCGCGGGAGACAGGGGCGCGATCTACGCGGCATACGCGCTGCGACACCCGGAACGACTGCGCGTCGTCGCCCTGGCGGAACCGGTTGAGAAGCGGCGGACGCGCATCGCGCGGCTTCACGGCATGCCTGAAGGCAATGTATTCCGCTCATGGGAGGAACTGCTGGGCCGACCGCGGATGGCCGATGGCGCGATCATAGCCACCCAGGACACCCTGCATACGGCCCCGGCGGTGGAGTCCCTGCGGGCGGGGTATCACGTGCTTCTCGAAAAGCCCATGGCACTCTCCGAAGAGGAGTGCCGCGCGATCGTCGACGCGGCGGAAACTTCGGGGCGTAGCCTCTGCGTGTGCCACGTATTGCGCTACACGGCCCTCTTCCGCGCCGTTAAGGAGCTGCTCGATAAAGGGGAGGTTGGCCGCGTCCATACCATCCTGCACGCCGAGAACGTTGCCTATTATCATATGGCCCATTCCTTTGTGCGCGGCAACTGGCGCAGGAGCGATGAATCCTCGCCGATGATTCTGGCCAAATGCTCACACGACCTGGACCTCATCCAGTGGTTCGCCGGTGCCGCGCCGGTATCAATCGCCTCGTTCGGGGGGCTGGACCACTTCACCGCCGTGAACGCGCCGGGTGGCGCGCCCGGGCGCTGCACTGACGGCTGTCCTGCCGCGACCGCTTGCCCCTATGAGGCGGTAGCGACCTATCTGCACGGTGTACCTTTAAAAAAGGCTCTGGCGATGATGAACGCCGGACCGATCTCGGCCGCGGCGAAGCTGCTTCTGGGCGCGCCGGGGCTTTCGCGCTTTATTCCCGGTCTGCGCTCCTACGCGCGCTGGAAGGAGTGGCCGACATCGACCATAACCGACGACCTCTCGGAGGAGGGCGTACTTCGGGCGCTCAGGGAGGGGCCCTACGGGCGCTGTGTGTACCGCTGTGACAACGACCAGGTCGACCACCAGGAGACGATTGTCGACTTCGAAAACGGCGTCAGCGCGGTTCTGAGAATGCACGGGCTTTCCGCGCTCGAGGGGCGGACCCTCAGAATCGACGGGAGCGAGGGAACGCTGAGAGCGCGGTTCGGCGCCGGCGGAGCGCTGGAGCTCGGCAGGCACGGAACCTCCCGCGTCGTGCGCTATCCGGCGCGTACCGATCTGCTTGGCCATTCCGAAGGCGATGAGGGGATAATGGAAAACTTCGTATCGGTGCTCGCCGGCGGAGAGAGCCCCACCTCGGCGCGCGAGTCCCTGCGCAGCCACCTGATGGCCTTCGCCGCGCACCGCGCGCGGCTGGAGAAGCGCGTCGTACGTTTATAGAAAGTCGGCGTCCGCGCGGACGGTCGGTTCTCAAAATCGAACCACGGAACGACCTGATTGCGGAAATGCCTGGTTTTGAATCGTAACATTGTTATCAAATAGTATATTTATCGTAACATTGTTTTCTTATTGACAGTTTCACGATAGTGTAGTATCGCAATTACATGCGCGGATTTCCACACGCGGGGGTTCTTCCTCTCCGTCTCACATCGAGCGCCGCGGAAAGGTGGTGAGTTACAGGAGAATGGCGGCAGGAAAGACCGGTACCGTCGTGATATGCATCATACAGAAAAGGAGGATCGGATGGACTGGAAAAAGCTTGAGCTGACATGGCAGTACGTCGAAAAGTGGGCCGCCGAAACACCCGATGCCGAGGCGCTCGTTTTCGAGGAGACGCGGCTGTCCTGGGCCGATTTCAAGAGAAATATGGACCTCGTCGCGAAGGCCTTCATGGAGGCCGGGGTGAAGAAGGGAGACCGGGTGGCACTGCTCTCCATGGCGCGCACGGAGTTTCCGGTGACCTACATGGCCGCCAACAAGATAGGGGCCATATGGCTGGGGCTCAATCCCAAGTTCACGCTGGACGAGCTGCGTTTTCAGGTAAGCGATTCGAAGCCCGCGGTGCTCGTGGCCGTGCGGGATTTCATGGGGAACGATCTCTCCGAAACGATACGTACGCTCGCGAAGGAATGCCCCTCGATTAAAAAGCTTCTGGTGATCGGAGCCCCTGTCGAGGGCGCTGAAGACTACGCGGCATTCATCGGGAAACCGCGTGCGGACCTGGACGCCGAGCTTGATAAACGCGCCGCCGCGGTTGATGGGAAGGACAGCGCCCTGCTCATGTACACCTCCGGGTCGACCGGCAAGCCCAAGGGCGTGGTGCACACGCATTACAGCATTATCGAGAACATCAAAGTCGAGATAAAGAAATTCTATTTCCGGCAGGGAGGAAGGGCGCTTCTGCATTTTCCGATCAACCACGTGGCGGCCGACGTCGAGATAGGCTTCGCCGCTATCATGGTCGGCGGATGTATCGTCTGCATGGACCGCTTCGACCCGGCCGCGTCGCTCGCGATGGTGGAGAAGGAAAAGCTGAACGTGATCGGTCAGGTGCCGGTGATGTTCCTGCTCCAGATGATGCAGCCGAACTTCAAGGATGTGGACTGGTCGAACATCGAGCTCTTCGCCTGGGCGGGCTCCGCCGCGCCGAAGGCGATGATCGACGCGCTCTCGGCAATCTGCAAAAAAACCGGCGCCAAGCTCATCACCGGATACGGGAGCACCGAGGTCTGCGGGTTCGTAACCTACACGGAGAAGGGCGACGACGACGAAACGCTGCTTTCCACGGCGGGGAAGATCGCGCCGCCGTTCGAGCTGAAGATCGTGGACCACGCGCGCAAGGAGCTTCCCGACGGGGAGGTCGGGGAGATCGCGGTGCGCGGCGCCTTCATGTTCAAGGAGTATTTCAACAACCCGAAGGCCACGGCCGAGGTGCTGGACGCTGAGGGATGGTATTACACCAGCGACCTGGCGTTCAAGGACAAGAGGGGATACATTCACATCACCGGAAGGAAGTCTGAGATGTTCAAGACCGGCGGGGAGAACGTCTACCCGCGCGAGGTGGAAGAGGTGATCGAGTCCCAGGACGCCGTCCTCTTCGCGGCGGTGATGGGCGTACCGGACGAGCTCTACCAGGAGGTCGGCTGGGCCTTCGTGATGCCGACGCCCGGCAAGGCCGTCACGGAGGATGAGCTCCGCGAATACGTAAAGCCGAAACTCGCCAACTACAAGCAGCCCAAGAAGTACTTCATCCGTCCGCTCCTGCCGCTGCTGGCGAACGGCAAGGTGAACAAGCTCGCGCTGAGGGACGAGATCAACGAGATGCTGAAAAAATAGGCGAACGCGCCGGTACGGGCCGCGCCCGTACCGGCATGACCCGCAGGGCACTGGAGAAGGACATGAAGCTCGATTCTTCGTTTACCGGAACACCGCTCAGAGAGCTCAAAACGACCGTCACCTGGCGCGCGACGATGAACTACGCCGCGGCGATCGATGATGTCAATCCGCTTTACTTCGACGACGAGGGCGGCACATCGGTCATCGCGCCTCCCATGTTCGCGGTGGCGGTAACCTGGCCCGTTTCGGAGCGGATCTGGGAGTTCATTGAGGATAAGAATTTTCCCGTTGATATCATAAAAACACAGGTGCACTACACCGAGCACCTGGCCTTTCACCGTCCGGTACGGCCCGGAGACGATCTGACGATAAAAGGACGCGTCGCGGCCATCATGCCGCACCGCGCCGGAACGGTGACGGTGATCCGCTTCGACGCGATGGACCGCGACGGACAGGCCGTCTTCACCGAGCACATCGGCGCCATGATGCGGGGGGTTGAGTGCGTCGGCGAGGGCCGAGGCGCGGAGGACATCCCGTCCGTCCCCTCGTCCGACGGGACGGGGCCGGCGCGCTGGGAGAAGGTGATACGGATAGACCGCATGCGGCCCTTCGTCTACGACGGCTGTACGAACATCTACTTTCCCATCCACACCTCGGTCGGGTTCGCCCGGATGGTGGGCCTTCCGGACATCATTCTTCAGGGTACGGCAACTCTCGCCTATGCCGCGCGCGAACTTGCGGACAGGGAGGCCGGCGGGGACCCGCGGCGCCTGAAGGAGCTCTCATGCAGGTTTACGGGCATGGTGGTTCCGCCGGGCGATATCCGCGTGCTGCTCGCAGGGAGGCGGGAGCGCGAGGGCGGCGCCGATCTCTTCTTCGAGGTGCATGGCGAGGCGGGGCGCGTCCTCTCGAACGGCTACGCGCGCGTCGGTAACTGATTTTCGCGAAAAATCCCGTTGCGGCCGAAAAGAGGGTTGAGACTTTCGGCCGCGGGACGGATAGTTCGCTCCATGAAAAAATCCGCGAAAAAAAAGGCGGCCGCCGGCCGTCCGCTCGAGGCGCCGTCGGCTTTCCCCGAGAAGCTCAAGCACCGGCTGTACCCGGCCGTGCTCGAGCTTTTCGCCGACAACGACTTTCACCGGGTCAATATCCGCGAGATATACCGCACGTCCGGAATCAGCCCCAGCACCATCTACCGGTATTTCCCTTCGAAGGAGGACCTGCTGTTCGCGATCCTCGACGAGAAGATCGGCGAGATCGGCGTTCTGGTGCGCGAGCACGTCAAGGGCATCGAGAGCGCCAGGGAAATCCTCAGAAAGATCTTCTGGGTGACGATGGACTATTACGACCGCAATCCCGGCGTCGCAGTTACGGCCTTTATAACAGTTCCGATGCGCGCATGGATGAAGGAGCGTTCGTACCGGAGGGAGGACGCCTCGGCCATCCTTGCCGGGGTTGTGAAGCGCGCCCGCGAACGCGGAGAGATCGATCCCGCCATCCGGACCTCTCAGATATTGGACCAGTATTACATGCACTGCTACCGGCAGATCCATCTGTGGTATTTCAACGGGATGACGACGAAGCTGGTGGACCGCATCCCGGTGTTCTTCGACATCCTGTGGAAAACGCTCAGCCCGCCCGCCCCAGGCGGATGATTCCATCTTATTTCGCTCACGACAGCGAGGTACTCCATGAACGCAGATGCAAAGGATTTCAGGCTTCCTCTCATGGTGAGGGGCGATATCGACGGCTTCATCGGCCTTTTCATCGATAATCTGGTCAACCTGCTCCTCATCACCGGGCTCTGCCTGTCGCTGGGCATGGGGGCCGATCTCGTCTTCGGCCGCATCCTCCCGGGTACGGCTCTTTCGGTCCTTGCGGGTAATATCTTCTATTCCTGGCAGGCCAGAAGGCTCGCGAGGAGAGAGGGCCGAAACGACGTCACGGCGCTTCCCTACGGCATCAACACCGTGAGCCTGTTCGCGTACTTTTCGTTCATCATCGCCCCGGTCTACCTGCAGACGAAGGACGCCTCCCTGGCCTGGAAGGTGGGCGTTGCCGCCTGCCTTGTAAGCGGCGTCTTCGAGGGGCTCGGGGCATTCGTGGGCGAGCGGCTCCGGCGCATCACTCCGCGTGCGGCGCTCCTTTCGACGCTCGCGGGGATCGCCATCGCCTTCATCGCGCTGAATCACGTCTTCCCGCTCTGGGAGAAGCCGCTCATCGCCTTTGTTCCGCTGGCCTTCATTCTTATCGAGTACTTCTCGCGCGCCAGGCTGCCGTTCGGCGTTCCCGCAGGCCTCTACGCGCTGGTGTGCGGCGGGGCTATCGCGTGGGGCATGGGAGCGATGGACGCCGGGGCGCTCGTTCGCTCGCTCGACGGGGTGGCCCTGTGCCTGCCGTCCCCCGCGATCGCGGAGATGGCCAGGGGTCTGGCCGACATCCTGCCTTACCTCGCCGTGGCGATCCCGATGGGAATACTGAGCTTTTTCGGCACACTTCAGAACATCGAATCGGCCGCGGCCGCCGGCGACGAGTTCCCCGCCACGCCGGCGCTCGCCATGAACGGCGTCGGCACCGTCGTCGGGGCGCTTTTCGGTTCGCCCTTCCCCACCACCGTGTACATCGGGCATCCCGGCTGGAAGGCGCTGGGAGCTCGCTCCGCGTATTCAGTGATCAACGGGACGGTGATGACCGTCCTCTGCATGAGCGGCCTCATAGGCGTCATCGCGAGCCTCATCCCGCTCGAGGCCGGCTACCCGATCCTCCTGTGGATCGGTATCGTCATCACGGCGCAGGCGTTTCAGTCCACGCCGCGGGAGCACGCCCCGGCGGTGGCGCTGGGACTTCTGCCGGCGATCGCCTCCTGGGGGCTTTCCCTGCTTCGTCAGTATGCCGGGGCCGGGGGAAGCCGGCCGGCGGCGGAGGTCGATACGCTGATAGCCTCGGCGCTTCCCCATCTGAAAGGCATTCTGGCTTTCGCCGAGGGTCCGCTCCTTTCGGCGATGTTTCTGACGGCGGTGGGGGTGTACCTGATCGAACGCGATTTTCTGAAGGCTTTCTACTGGACGCTTCCGCTGGCGGTATGCTCGTGGTTCGGCCTCATACATTCGCCCGCCGTGGGTTTCGGCGTGGGGGGATGGGTGAGCACCGGCTACGTCCTCTTCGCGCTGGTGGTCCTGGTTACTCACGCGTACCGTTCGAGGAGCGCCGGGAATGTATAGGCCGCTCCGGGGGAAGGAGCATTTTATCTTGTCTTGATCGGGCGCGTACGCTAAAATATTCTTGTCAGCGCCGAGAAATCCGCCTTTTATGACCTGTCCCGGCCGACGCAGGCCGGCGATTTTATTTTTTAAGGATACCGCTAATGATCGAACTGGACTTTGAGAAGAGCGGCGGGCTCATACCCGCTATCGCTCAGGACTACAGGACCGGCGAGGTCCTCATGATGGCCTTCGTGAACAGGGAGTCGTGGGAGCTGACGCTCTCCACCGGGATCGTCCACTACTGGAGCCGTTCACGCAACAAGCTGTGGAAGAAGGGCGAGTCCTCGGGCAACGTGCAGAAGGTGATGGAAATTCGCGTGGACTGCGACAACGACTGCGTGCTTCTGAAGATCGACCAGATAGGAGAGGCCGCGTGTCATACCGGCTTCAGGAGCTGTTTTTACCGCGTCGTGAAGGGCGATTCGCTGGTTGAGGACGGGGTCAAGGTGTTCGATCCCGAGACCGTATATGGAGACAAAAAATGAGCGACAACAAGCTGAAGCTCGGCATCCCCAAGGGGAGCCTCGAGAACGCCACCATAGAGCTTTTCCAGAAGGCCGGATGGAAGATCTCCGTTTCCTCGCGCAACTATTTTCCCTCGATCGACGACCCGGAGATATACTGCGCCCTCATACGCGCTCAGGAGATGGCGCGCTATGTCGAGAGCGGGGTGCTCGACGTCGGACTTACCGGCCTCGACTGGATCCTCGAGCACCGCGCCGATGTGGAGATCATCTCGGACCTTATCTATTCGAAGGCGAGCACGCGCAAGGCGCGATGGGTTCTGGCCGTCCCGGAGAACTCGTCTATCGGGAACCTGGAGGACTGCGCCGGGAAGACCATCTCGACGGAGCTCGTGGAGTTCACCAAGGGGTACTTCGCCGAGCGGAACATCCCCGTTAACGTCGAGTTCTCCTGGGGCGCGACCGAGGCGAAGGTTGTGGAGGGGCTGGTCGACGCCATCGTCGAGGTGACCGAGACCGGAAGCACCATCCGGGCGCACGGGCTTAAAATCATCCATACGCTGCTCGAAACGAACACCAAGCTCATCGCCAATAAAAAGAGCATGGCCGATCCGTGGAAGCGGAAGAAGGTCAACCATATCGCGATGCTGCTCCGCGGCGCGCTCAACGCCGAGAACCTCGTGGGAATCAAGATGAACGTCCCCAAGGGGAACATCGACGCGGTGGTCGCTCTCATCCCCAGCATCACCGCGCCTACGGTTGCCGAGCTCTACAAGGCTGAATGGCTTTCCGTGGAGTCGGTCATAGGCGAAGACGTGGTGCGGGAGCTCATCCCGAAGCTCATCGAAGCCGGGGCGGACGGCATCATCGAGTACCCGCTCAACAAGGTGGTGGGGAAGAAAGACCTTATTTTTTAGTGCTGTCGACCGCCGTGGCCGGGTATTAAAATTTGTTTGATATCCGCCGGCACGGACGTACACTGTCTGCGGGACTGTATGATCAAGGAGAAGATACGGATATTCCGCGAGACGGCCAGGAAGATCGCCCTCTCGGCCGAGAAGCCGGTTTTTTACGACGAACGAGCGCTTGAGATCGCGTATGCCGGATGTCTCGATGATCGATCGGAGCATGCCGCCATGGCACGAAGGGCGATACGCGAGAGCGGCGGTTCGCTGGGACACGGTCTGGATCACGCGCACCGTGTGGCCGTAGAGGCGGCCGCCATCGTGCGTTGCGAGATCGGAAACCAGCCCGACTGGGACCGGCTCGCCGAGGACGCGCTTATAGCCGGTTATCTTCACGACATCCGCCGCGGCGAGCGGCGTCATGCCGAAGCCGGGGCGGAATACGCGGCGGAATTCCTGCGGGGACTGGTCGATCCCGCTGATCGGGAAATCATCGTGTTCTCCATCCGCAGCCACGAGGCGTTCCGCGACAGCGAGCCCGCCCCCACCGCGGAGGCGGGGCTGGTTTCCGGGGCGCTCTACGACGCGGACAAGTTCCGCTGGGGCCCGGACAACTTCACCGATACCGTCTGGGACATGGCCGAGTCGATGCGCATCGATCCCGCCATGATCATCGAACGTTATGAAGAGGGTGTCCGCGGAATTGTCCGGATCCGAGACACATTCCGCACCGGGACGGGCAGGCAGTATGGTCCGGACTTCATAGACAGGGGGCTTGCGATAGGGGAGCGGCTTGTCGCCCGCCTGAGGGAAAATATGGACGGATTTTCATGATGTTGATAAGCTGATGGTGCCGGTTTCCGCCGGCGAGAAATGGGTATATGGAAGACCTTACGGCAACAACCACCGACGAGCGGCAGGCGGGCAGGCGGCAGGGAAGCATTCTCATCGTCGACGACGAACACCTTGTGCGCAAGGCGCTGTCGCGCTACCTGGTCAAGATGGGATACACCATCGACACGGCGGAGGACGGCAACGTGGCGATAGCGAAGCTCGAGTCCGATCTCTACGACCTGGTCCTTACGGATCTCAAGATGCCGAACCTGGACGGCAGGGAGCTTTTGACGATGATGTCCGAAAAGTTCCCGGATATCCCCAAGATAGTGCTGACGGGTTTCGGCACCAACGACGACATCATCCTCGCGCTCAAAACAGGCGCCTACGATTTTCTCACCAAGCCCATCATGGATTTCGCGATTCTTTACCACGCAATCGAACGGGCGCTCGACCGCAAGCGGCTCAACGACGAGAAAAACCGCTATGTGGAGCAATTGCGACAGATCAACGATATCATAACCATGCTCAACCGGGGGAAGAAGACCGAGGAGATATTCATGATGCTGAACACCTCGCTCCGAAAGATCATCCCCTTCAACCGGCTCTCGCTCCTGATGATAGACGAGTCCACCGGGGAGGTCGTCACCAAGCTGGTGGAGTCCGACAGGGAGGTCGAGTACGCCGGCATGAGGAATTTCAACCTGAGCGATTCACTGCTCAAGGAGGTCGCGATGGGCAAGGAAGTGCTCCTCATCGGCGACCTCGGTGAATACCTGGCGGCGCATCCTCAGTCGAAGCGTACGGAGACCCTGCTCGAGGAAGGCTTGCGTTCGACGATGATGGTGCCCCTCATCATCAA
>Ga0116174_10002331_pt1 | contig 16517 bp, 21 predicted proteins | sample AD_UKC087_MetaG_FD_89801 | JGI IMG/M metagenome (GOLD analysis project Ga0116174, IMG submission 89801) | Active sludge microbial communities of municipal wastewater-treating anaerobic digesters from USA - AD_UKC087_MetaG | ecosystem: Engineered > Bioreactor > Anaerobic > Digestate | place: USA...
AGGTAAATCTGCACGTGCTCGCCGTCTTCCTCGTCGGTGACGTCGATAATCTGGGAAGGCTCGTCAGATTTCAACAGCTCTGCCAGCATGTCCGGGTCCATGCCCGCCATGTGCGGGCTAAACTTGGCGCCCATGCGCATGCCGGCATTCACAATGGAAATGGGAACGCGAATATCTGCAATGGATTTTCCATCAATAATGCGCGTGACTTTGACGTGCAGGAAGCGCGGCTTTTTGGCGGCTTTGGCTTCTTCCGCCGCGGGTTTGGCGCTTTCGTCCAGTGCTTGCAGCAGCCGCGCCGCTTCAGAAGCGTCGATTTTTCCTTCCTGCAGCATGGATAGAATTTTGATGCGTTCGTCGTTGGTGGTCATGGGTACCTCAGATCGTCTTCACTTGAGCGTCTGGAGCGACTCAAGCGCTTCATCGATGCTTATTATACCTTTCTCAAGGTTTTCCAAAATTTCGGCGCGGGTTTGGGAGGGCGGAGGAGCTTGTTTTTCTGTCTCAAAGCCCAGCGCGTGAATAATCTCAATCAGGCGGTTTTTGAGGGTGGGATAGGAAATTCCGAGGATGTCCTCCATGCGGTTCAGACGTCCTTCCGTGCGCACGAAAGTAAGCAAAAAATCGCGCTGGTCTTTTGAGAGCACTGCAAAGGGGTCCGTTTGGAATTGAAAATAGCCTTCCAGCGACGTTTCACAGGCGGGGCAATACGCGCGGGTGATGACCATCTCTGAATGGCAAATCGGGCACGATTCGGGTAAATTTGGCATGGCACTCCTTTGTTGGAACGGCGCTTGTTTTTTACAGTATAAACGAAATTATCAAGAATATCAAGGGCGATATCATATTAATTAATATTCTATTTGATTATATTAAAGAATGCGCGAAAAAAGATATATAAAATCAATAACGATAATAAGAAAAGGTTTTTGCCTATAGGGGAATAACCAACAAGAGAGAAAGCTCCGGCTTGGTATAATCAGAGCAGAAAAGCGCCTGGAGGAAAAACATGCCAGTGAAAATTGTTGAATGCATCCCGAATTTCTCGGAAGCCCGCCGACCCGAGGTTGTGGACCAGATTGTTGCCGCGCTGCAGGCTGTGCCCGGTGTGGGAGTTCTGGACCGACATTCGGACCAGGACCATAACCGCACCGTGCTCACCTTTGTTGGCGAGCCCGCCGCTGTGGAAGAGGCGGCTTTTGCCGCCATTGCCAAGGCTGCCGAGCTGATTGACCTGGACCAACATCAAGGCCAGCATCCGCGCATCGGCGCGACCGATGTGGTGCCATTTGTGCCGATTTCCGGCATGACCATGGTGGAATGCGTGGAAATGGCGCGCCGTCTGGGGAAGCGCGTGGCGGACAGCCTGGGCATACCGGTGTACTTTTACGAAGAAGCCGCTACACGGCCGGACCGACGCAACCTTGAGGACATACGCCGGGGGGAATATGAAGGGCTGAAGCTTGCCATCCAGGAAGACCCATCACGCGCCCCGGACCTGGGACCCGCGCGCTTGGGCAGCGCCGGCGCGACGGTTATTGGCGCGCGCGAGGCTTTAATTGCCTACAATATCTATCTGACTACTTCTGATGTAAGCGTTGCCGAGAAAATCGCGCGGAGGGTGCGCAATTCCTCGGGAGGTTTCCGCTACGTAAAAGCCATGGGCGTCCTGGTTGGCGGCCTGGCGCAGGTATCCATGAACCTGACCAACTTTCGCCGTTCGCCAATCGCGCAAATAACAGAAATGGTGCGGCGGGAAGCAGCACGTTACAGCGCGGGGATTCATCACTCAGAAATTGTCGGTCTGGTTCCCAACCAGGCGCTGGTGAATACTGCCCGCTGGTACTTGCAGCTGGACGGATTTGAGAACGAGCAGCTGCTGGACAGCCGGCTCTTTGCCTGGCAGAGCGAACAGGTCGGGACCGCAAAAACCGAGGGGTCTGATTTTCTGGACCAGGTAGCCGAAGGCACGCCTTCTCCGGGCGGCGGCTCTGCGGCGGCGCACGCCGGCGCGCTCGCCGCGGCACTGGTGGCAATGGTCGCGCGGCTGACGGTTGGCAAACCCAAGTACGCCGATGTGGAAGCAGAAGCCTGGCAGGTCATCGCGCGGGCGGAAGAGCTGCGCAAGACACTCACCGAAGCTATTGAGCTGGACGCGCGCGCTTTTGACGGCATCCTGCAAGCACGCAGGCTGCCCAAAGCGGACGAAGCGCAGCAGCTGACGCGCAGCGCAGCCATTTACAAGGCCACCCTGCACGCGGCGCGCGTTCCGCTGGAAACTGCAGGTGAATGCCTGGCGGTACTGCGGCTGGCAGCGCGCATGGCTGAAATTGGCAACCTGAACGCGATTTCGGATGCAGGCGCGGGCGCGCAGCTGGCCGGGGCTGCCTTCCGCTCGGCCGCATTGAATGTGCGCATTAATCTTTCGGGTCTGGAAAATGACGCTGAACCCGCGGACATCCTGGCTGATTTGGTTCAATTGGAGCGGGAGGCCGCGCTGGCGGAAAAGTCAGTGGAGTGCTCTTTGAAAAACCGCGCCGGACTGAGTGCCGCAGCCTTGTAAATAATATTTTTGCCAAGATTTGGCTGAACTGACAGATACATTTTGAATACATTGGAGCGATGAATGGGACTGAAACCGGATAATTGGATTAAAAAAATGGCACTTGAACAACGCATGATTGAACCATTTGAGGAGGCGCAGGTGCGCGAAGGGGTCATTTCGTTTGGCACCTCATCCTACGGATATGATATTCGCGTAGCCGATGAATACAAAATCTTCACCAATATTTACTCCGCAGTGGTGGACCCCAAGCGCTTTGACCCGCGCTCTATGGTGGATTTTAAGGGCGATGTATGCGTTATTCCGCCCAATTCTTTCGCGCTCGCCCGGACTGTCGAATATTTTCGCATTCCCGCCAATGTGCTGACCATCTGTCTTGGGAAGAGCACCTACGCCCGCTGCGGCATCATCGTGAACGTGACCCCTTTCGAGCCGGAGTGGGAAGGCTACGTGACCTTGGAAATTTCCAATACCACTCCGCTGCCCGCCAAGATTTACTCCAACGAAGGCATCGCCCAGGTGCTCTTTTTTGAAGGGGATGCGCCCTGCGATATCACTTACGCGCAGAAGAAAGGCAAGTATCAAGGCCAACAGACCATCGTTCTGCCCAAGCTCTAAACCAGGTCAGGCTCTGGTGATACGCGTCGCGGTTGGGTCCACAAATCCAGTTAAGCTGGAAGCAGTAAAGGCGGGCTTCCAATCAGTCTTCCCGCAGGAAACCCTCTCACTTGTGAGCGTGGATGCGGCTTCGGGCGTATCAAATCAGCCTATGGGTGATTATGAAACCCGTAAAGGAGCGGAGAACCGCGCGCGGGCAGCCTGCCGGGCGCTGCCGGACGCTGATTATTGGGTCGGGGTGGAAGGCGGCACAGAAACAGCGTCGGGTTTGCCAGAAACAATGCTCACGTTTGCCTGGGTGGTAATTCTAGGCGCCTCGCGGCGCGGCCAGGCTCGCACAGCCTCCTTTGAACTGCCGCAATCTGTGGCAAAGCTCGTGCGCGGCGGAATGGAGTTGGGAGACGCTGATGACATTGTTTTCAGGACCAGCGACTCCAAGCGCCGCAACGGGGCGGTTGGTCTGCTGACGGGAGACTTAATCACGCGTGAGGGTTTGTACACCCCCGCGGTGCAGATGGCCCTCATCCCTTTTATCCGGCCGGAACTTTATGGGCCGGTAGAGGGCAGCTCTACGCCCAAACAGGAAGAGTAACCATGACCCTTGAAATTGAATTCTGGAAGAAAAAAGACCTGACGGCTATGAGCCCGGAAGAGTGGGAAGCGCTGTGCGACGGCTGCGGAAAATGCTGCCTGTTCAAGTTTACGAATCCAGAAGAGGAGACTGTGCGCTTCACGAATGTAGTATGCCGCTACATGGACCTGGAAACCTGCCGCTGCACGGATTACGACAACCGGCATGTGAACGTCCCGGATTGCATCTATCTGACCCCAAAAACCGCCAAAATGGCAAATTGGCTGCCGTCTACCTGCGCCTATCGGTTGCTCGCTCATGGGCAGGACCTGCCTTGGTGGCATCCATTGAAGAGTGGGAACCCAAAAAGCGTTTTTTTGGCAGGGGAATCCGTGCTTGGAAAAGTGGTGAGCGAGGAAGAAGTCGATCCTGACGATATGGAAGACATGGTTGTGGACTGGTTTAAGTGAAAAACGTATTCCTCAGAGGTAGAATTCGAGTAAAATAGGAAGTGAAAACGCACAAGGATGGATGCGATGGACGCTGAAAAGATGAAACTCATCATAGCGGTAATCCAGGCCTCCGACAGCGATGTGTTGACTGAAGTGCTGCAGGAGCAAAATATTCCTTTCACGCGGCTTCCCAGCGTGGGCAGCTTTTTGCGGGAACGCAACGCCACCTATCTGGTCAGCTGCAAAGAAAGCGATGAGGCTGCTGTGCGTGAATTGCTGACCTCCACCTGCCAAAAGCGCATTGCGTTTATTGCCACCCCTATCGAAAACGCGCCGCTGCCAATGCCATATCCAACGGAGACTGTGGTGGGCGGCATTAACCTCTTTTCGCTTGATCTTGAGCACTTTGAGGAGCTATAAGCATGAAACTGATCATTGCCATCATCCACGACGAGGATAACGATCGGGTATCAGAGATTCTAAACGCTGAAGATATCCGCGCGACCTTCATTGCCTCAACAGGCGGCTTTTTGCGCAGCGGCCGCAGCACCCTGCTGATTGGCCTGGAAGATGAAAAAGTGGCGCGCGCGCTGCAGCTCCTGCGGGAAAATTGCACGACCGGCAAAGAAGGCAAAGAAAAGAAAGCCATCGTTTTCGTACTAAACGTCCAGGATTACGTCCAGTTATAGTTTTACGCCAGCCATCAGGGCAAGAAAGCCTGCGCTGGGCATTCAATTGAAACAGAAAGAAGGAAAAATGAATTTCGGGAAAGCTTTTACCTATATTTTTGACGATCCAAAATGGCTTGACAAGATTATCATCCCCATTCTCTTCAGTTTGATCCCAGTGGTGGGTATGTTCGTGTTGATGGGCTATGTGTTGAGAACCACGCGCAACGTGGCGGAAGGCGTGGAATATCCGCTGCCGCAATGCGATTTCGGCGATGATCTGGCGCTGGGATTCAAGTTTTTTGTGGTCAACCTGGTGTATGCTGCCATCCCATTGCTGCTGGGTCTACTAATGATCCCCTTGGGCATAGCGGCTGATAACAGCGCCTCCACACCTGTTCTGCCAATCATCGTGATCATCCTCATCACTTTTCTCTTGGTTCTTTATGGCATTGCCTGGTCGCTTATCATGCCGGTTGTACAGGCAAATTTCGCCGTAAAAGGAACCATTGCAGCGGGAATTGATATTAAGACCATATTTAAGATGTTCATGAAAAACATCAGCGCCTGGCTGCTGGTTTTTGCCGGTCTTATTGTGGCAGGGATTATCGCTCCGCTTGGGAGCATTGCCCTCTTCATTGGCGTCTTCATTACCAGCATGTACGCCCAATTGATGACAGCCCATCTCGCTGGTCAGGCCTACGCGCTTACCAAAAACTAAGCCAATTAACGAGAGCTTTCGACCGGGGTGGTTTTACCACTCCGGTTTTGTTTTAAATTCCTCAACATGGTAAATCTGCACATCCAGCGCTTTCTCTCGCCAGAGATTCGCGCGCGCACCCATTTTTGCGCACAGGTGGCTCAGGAATTCTTCCACTTGTGGAAGCTGCTCCCAAACCTGGGGGAGAAATGTGGCGCGGCGGATGCCGTCTGAGAGGATTACCCCATCCTGGCCAGGTCTAAGAAGTTGGGGCAAATCTGTTGGGACCTGGTATTCCAGGGGCTCGGGTTGGGTCAGGCGGGATATCTCAATCTCGATCATAGGCAGTTCCGGCGGACTGAGTGGCGGAAAGCGCGAATCCTGAACCGCTGCTTGGTAGGCGCGCAACTGGACGTCTTCGGCCAAGGGCTGCCAGGCCTCCAGGCTGCCGATACATCCACGCAGCTGGCCGGACTTGGTAAGGGTTACAAAAACAGCGCCCTCTTGCCGCAGCGCTTCGGGGAGCATCGCAATCTGCACGGCCTCCGGTTTACGCCTGTGGGTCGCGGCGAAAACCGCATCGGAAGCGATGCGCATCAGCGTGTTCCAGTCGTCGGGGGATAGATTCTGTGGCATAAGAATTGCACCTTTCTTCCATACGTTTTTTGCTCTCTATCTATTATAGTGAGCGCCTGGTGATTTACAAAACCGGAACGCAAAGAAGCGCAGACATAAGGTAAGATTAATACTATGAGCAAATCCATGCATGAAATTGACGATAAACCTGGGATACAGCTTCCGTTCCGGAAACAGGAGCAGGTAAACATTCCGGTTCAAAGTTCCGCGCCAAAAGCTTCGGAACCCAGGCAAAAAACTGGCACAACCTGGCTCGCCCTGCGGATGATGCTGGGCGGCGCGCTGCTTGTTGCCACGCTCTTCACGTTATGGACGCCCTCCAGCCTGCTGGCGGAAAGCTTGCAGGAGAAAATGGCAAAAGCACTGGCAGCAGGCGGAAATGCCAGCCTGACCCAGACCGCGGCGGCTGGAATGCCGGCGGGTTTCCCTGCCAATAAGATTGGCATTGTCGTTGGGCACCGCGGAAACGACAGCGGAGCGGTTTGTTCTAATGGGCTGACCGAAGTGGAGGTGAACAGCAACGTGGCCGCATTTGTTCAAAAGAAGCTGAGCAAAATGGGCTACGAAGTCGAATTGCTGGATGAATTTGACTCCCGCCTGGCAGGATATCAGGCCGCGCTGCTAATCTCCATCCACGCCGATTCCTGCGAGTATTACAGCGATTCCGCTACTGGTTTCAAAGTCGCGGCGGCGCTCTCCACAGCAAAGAGTGACAACGCTACCCGCTTAATCAGCTGCATAGCAGACCGTTATAATAAGGAGACCGGTCTGCAATACCATTATCAATCGATCACAAACGACATGACCTCTTACCATGCCTTCTCTGAGATTGATCCCCTGACGACTGCCGCCATCATTGAGGTAGGTTTCATGAACCTTGATCAGGAAATTCTCACCAAAAAGCCTGAACGTCTGGCGGACGGCATCGTTGCCGGGCTGCGTTGTTATCTGAATAATGAAGGGGTGGAAGCGACCCCACTGCCCTGAATATGGACGCTTTTGACCAGACCCTTGATTCCCTGATTGCTGAAGCTAAGCAGGCTGTCCTGCGGGGCGACCGCGCTGCCGCGAAAAGCCTGGCGGAACAAGCGCTGGCGTTAAATCCAGGCTCGGTCAGCGCGCTATTGATCCTGGCTGGAGTATCCGATGCCCAGGAAGGCGTGGGCTTTCTCAAACAAGCTCTTGACCTGGATCCAGGCAACCAAACAGCACGGCAGGGTATGGTGTGGGCAGCCCGCGAACTGCGTAAAACGCATGCCGCTGGCTGGACAGTGGAGAAACCCCAGGCGCTCCAGCCTAAGCTCACCCCACTCGCGAATATCCGACGGCGCAAACCAGCCTTCCTGGGCGCGCTGCTGCTGGCGGTAGTTGCGCTGCTGGTTTACGCGCTCTATGCCGTTGGAGCTTTCAGCCCACGCGTCGTCTCGGCAGGGCGTCAGTTCGCGCTTTATGACTCCGCGCCGCTGGTAAAACCCAGCCTGACCCCGACTATTACCCCTACGCCGACCCAAACCCCAACTCCTACCCCGACCCAGACGCCTACCGCGACACCGACATCAACGCCCACGCCGACACAAACACCCACGCTCACCCCCACGCTTGCGCCAACTCCGACCGAAGTGCCTGAGGTGATTATCACCTACGTGCCAGAAGAGGAAGAACCGACAGAAGTTTATATCCCGCCGGTTGAGCCAGAGGGCACGCGCTGGATTGATGTGGACCTGGGCGACCAAATGCTTTATGCTTACGTGGACAACACCATTGTTGCGTCATTTTGGGTATCTACCGGGCTTCCCAACACCCCCACTCCCACCGGAAGGTTCTACGTATACGTTAAACTTTTGTTTGACGACATGCAGGGACCGGGTTATTATTTACCGGATGTTCCTTACACCATGTACTTTTACGAAGGGTACGGGATCCACGGAACATACTGGCACAACAATTTTGGCAACCCGATGAGCCATGGCTGCATTAACATGGAAACGGGTGATGCCGGATGGTTGTTTGACTGGTCTTACGTGGACATCCTGGTAAATATTCATAACTGATGGACTTTTTTTCACAAAAATTCACACGCAGAGATTTTCTGAAAATATTAGGCCTCGGCGCGGTAGCCGCTGCTATTCCAGGCAGCCTGGCGAAAGCTTTGTCGATGGACTTTACCGAAGGTTCATGGGCGCGCATTACGCGCTACCGTTTGTATGTTTTCGCTGAACCCAGCGAGAAATCCAAAGTGCAGGATCTCCTGAAATTTGACCAGCTTGTGCGCATTGAAGACACCCTCAGCATCAAGGACAGCAAAGGCAATCAGCACCCATGGTTGAAACTTGGTGAGGACGCCTACATCCAGCCAGTTTTTGTGCAGTACGTGGAAACGCATCGCAATGTGAGCAGCGACCCAATCCCGGAAGGCGGCTGCCTGGGCGAAATTACCGTGCCCGCCATTGACGCGTTTTATAAGCCCCGCGGCACTTTTGCCAAGCGGCATTATTACTACTCCTCGACGCATTGGGTCCGCAGCCGGGTATTTGATGAGTACGGCGTGCCCTGGTATGAACTGCCGGATGACATGAACGGAGCTTCTTACTTTGTTCGCGCCTATGCCGTGCGTTTGGTGCCCGCGGAAGAGCTGACCCCAATTTCGCCTGAGGTACCCCCCGACCAGAAACGCATCAAGCTAGACCTCAGGTCCCAGACCGTTACCGCTTACGAACATGATGAGCCGGTCTTCAGCGCGCTTGTTTCCACCGGTCTAGCCGAAGGCTCTACTCCGCTGGGCGTCTTTAAAACCCACCGCAAGCGCCCTTACCGGCGCATGGTGCTGCAAAGCGGCGATAGAAATGTGGATTACGACTTGCCTGGCGTTCCCTGGGTGAGCTACATCACTATGAGCGGCGTGGCGTTTCACGGCGCGTATTGGCATTCCAACTGGGGGCATCGGATGAGCAACGGCTGTATCAATATGCGCTCCCCCGACGCGAAATGGCTTTACCGCTGGTGCAACCCAACTGTACCCGCGGATGTGCAATACCTGGTGGGTGAGACAGGCACGCGCGTGGATGTGGTTTCCGAGTTGTAAAACCACACCGGTCCGGTGTTAATTTCTTTTTTATACTCAGCTGCTATACTTTTATCAGAAGAATATTCAGGAAAGGATGCCTGTGAATAAGGCAATTTTTGAAGGATTAGTTTATGACCCATTGGGCAGCGTACTGAGCGCGGATTATGTTGGCAGCGAAGCTGTTTACATTCTTAACGATGATGGCTTCTTGCGCCACATTCCCGCGGCGGATGTAGACCGACAGGTATGGGATGCCCTGACCGCGCAAATCTCTGGCCATGAAGACGCAATCAGTGAACAAGCCGCTAAAATGCTTGGTCAGGAAGATATCTTCAGCATCGCTGTCATCCGCAGTCAACTGGAAAACAAGGACAAGCAGTTTGAGGCGATACAGTCCACCGGTTTGCCGGAGGATGCGCTCGCGTACCTTGGCATGGTTGGTTTTCGGGTGACGGTAGATTTGCACGGTGATGTGATTGATATTCACCAGCCAGGAATAATCGCTGAAGGTGACGAATAATTTGCAGGCCTCTGATAAAATTAGAGTAAGAGAGCCACAATGACAGATGATTACATCATTGACGTGAGTGACGAAAGCTTCGAGCTTGAGGTCGTAAACTATTCAACCCAGATGCCCGTGGTGATGGATTTTTGGGCGCCCTGGTGCATTCCGTGCCGGGTGCAGTCTCCGCTGCTGGCAAAGCTGGCTCAGGAAGCAGAGGGGGCGTTTCGGCTCGCGCGTGTCAATGTGGATGAACAAACCAAATTGGCTGAACGGCTCAAGGTAAAAAACGTTCCGGCTGTGAAGGCCTTTGTGGACGGCAGAGTTGTTTCAGAATTTACCGGCGTGCTTTCTGAGCCGAACCTGCGCCATCTCATTCGCGGTTTACTGCCCGACAGCGGAGACCTGCTGCTGGAGAAGGGCAAAAGCCTGATTTTACTGGGCGATTATCCCGAAGCAGAGGAAGCATTGGGGCGCTTCGTCAGCGGAAATCCGCGCCACCCAGGCGGGATTCTTGCGCTCGCGCGCCTGATGCTTATGCAAGGCAAGGCCAGGGAAGCCAATATCCTGCTGGCAAATTTCCCCGCCAGCCATGAATTCAGCGCCGCCCAGCAGCTTAAGCCAGTCGTCGAGGCTTTTTTGTGGATGGACTCGCTCCAAAACCCGCCTGAAAACGTGCTGGAGGCTGCCTACCGCAACAGCCTGAAATTAGCGCGCAGAGGGAAGATTCTGCTGGCGCTGGATGGATTTTTGGACATCCTGCGCAAGGACAAAGACTACCGCGATGACGAAGTGCGGGAAGTGTATCTGGGTTTACTGGAGGTTCTGGGGGATGCGCACCCGGAGGTGCGGCAGTACCGGGCGGACCTTACGAATGTCCTTTTCTAAACCGAAAAGCGCCGGAAACGGCGCTTTTTTCTCTGTGAAAACTTGAAATTTGAACAAGTAGTACGCAGGCAAGCACGGCTCACAAACAAATCTTGTATTCCTCACTGCCCGCGAAAACTTTTGACAATCCTCCAAGAGGCCGGCGTCTACTGGCTGCGGTTTAGCAAGAAGGCCGTCACCGCGCGAATTTCCACCGGTTCGCCGCGAAGTTGGTTTAGAACGCAGTTGTCTTCTGCTTCGCGCAGCTTTTCTTGCGCGCCCTCGATTTTGGCGTTTATCGCCTCTGCCACCTTTCGCGCTCCGAACAAGTTCCCAACGCTCACCCTGCGCAGCATTCCGCGGAAATTCAACGCATTGCCCTGCGAACAAGTTGGGGCTTCACAAAACTGGCAGCGATAAGCAGCGCGCATCACAGCTTGCTGCTCTTGCGGATAGTCCGCATAAAGCTGGCTGCGCTTGTAGGGTTTCTCGACAATGCGGACGAAATTGGGCATGTCTGGACGATATTTGAAAGGCTGCAAGCCGCGCTTTTTCAACACGGCATTCGCCGCGCTGATCCCGGAGGTGGTGACTGAAGGCGTGCCGGTGCCCTGCACGGTGGATTCCCCGCAGCAGAAGAGATTGTCCCACTCGGTGCGCGTGTGCAGGCGCTTGAGTATATGCTGCCCAAGCATTTGCTTTGGTCCAGCCACCGCGCCGCCGTTTTTAAGGCAGTAGCGCTCGATGGTTCGCGGTGTAGCGACCTCTGAGAAACGCATGTACGCGCGGAAGCCCGGGAAGCGGCGCTCAAGCACCTGCGTCAGCCGTTCAAGCTCGCGCGCTTTCTTGGTCTGGTATTCATCCGGGTTCAAGTTATCCCACTTCTCAAAGGTCGGACCGATGGCCGCGATGGTGTGATACTGGGGCGGGCAAAGCGTTTGGTCGTCGATGCTGAAGATGTAGACAGTCACTTCGCTTTCATCCAACATGTCTGGATTTCCCACCAGCATTTCAATCGGCGCGGTATCATCCGGGATGACAGACTTGTCCACCAGCGCGTAGAGCACGACGCTGGGATAGGTAGGTGCCTGGCTGGCAGCCCACTGACGGCGAGCGGCAGTGGTTTGCGTTGGGTCGAGCAGTTTTCCATAGAGATTCCAGACCGTGCCGGAATAAATGATGTCATGCGCGAAGAGCTGCCTGCCGTCCATCAGCTCGATGCCGCAAGGTTTTCCGTCCTGGAACAGGATGCGCGTCACTTCGGCTTCCGGCAGCATCTCCCCGCCGTTTTCTTCGATGACTTTTTCCAACTTACCGGGCAAAAAGAGGGTGGAGCCGGCCGGGTAATAGCTGCCGCCGACATGATTATCCACGAACATGACGCTGGCAAGCACCGCGGGCGCTTCTTTGACCGTGGCATAGCAATAGGTGGAGGTGAGCTTATCAAAAAACTTGAAAATCTCCGGGTCCTTAAAGTATTTCCTGAGCAGGGTTTCCGCGCCTTTGTTCAGATAACTGAAAAAGCGCAGGAAGGACACGGGGTGTCTGCGCAGCGCTGGGAGGGATTCTTTTGGGTCGGTTTCATCGGCGCTGGTGTAGCTGGGGTTTTCCACCATCACATGCGTATACATGCGCAGCAAGTCGTGATAAAAGCGGCGGATGTTGTCGGCTTCGTGGGGGAATACTTCTGAAAGCTCGACGATGAATTGGTCAACATCCGCAAAAAAGCGGATGCGGCGGCCTTTAAAATTCACCACGTAGAGCAAATCGTGGCGAATCATGTCGATGGGCTCTTCCAGGCAGCTGAACAAAAAACGTATACTTAAGCTGGCGTTGGCTGCGGTGCGCAATTTAAGTCCTGAAGCCTATCTATCACATTACTGGCGAAGGCTTGTAATAGCGCGGCCGGTTTGAAAGTATTTATTACCAGGTTTTTATTCAGACGAGTAATTTTTTTTCTCACAACAAGCCTGTTTTGGGGCAGCGAAGTTAGGATATCAAGGAGCGAGAATGGCTTTTCGAAAATTGACCCAGGTTGTGCGCGGGCACCCCGCGGTGGACGGCGCCGGCGTGCGCCTGCAGAGAGTGCTTGGCGCTCGTACGATGTACGATTTTGACCCCTTCCTCATGCTGGACGGTTTTGATTCGCTGGACCCGCGCGATTACATTGCCGGCTTCCCCTGGCATCCGCACCGCGGTATTGAGACAGTGACCTACCTGCTGGAAGGCGAGCTGGAACATGGAGACAGCCTGGGCAATTCCGGCGTCATCGGCAAGCTGCAGTGCCAGTGGATGACGGCTGGTTCCGGAATTATCCACCAGGAGATGCCGCAAGCCGCCCCGCGCATGTTGGGCTGCCAATTGTGGGTGAACCTGCCCGCGGCGGAGAAGATGACCGAACCTGCCTATCGGGATATCCAGAGCAGCGATGTGGCTGAGGTGGTGGAAGAAAATGCCCTGGTGCGGGTGCTCTCCGGGCGTTACAGCGGCAAGACCGGCGCTGTAAAGGGCGAATACGTCCCGGTCCAATATCTGGATGTGACCTTAAAACCCGAGGCAGTCTGGGAATATGACCAGACGCCCAACGACCAGACGCTTTTCCTGTACCTGATTGAGGGCAACCTGGCAGCGGACGAAAACCTGGAGAGATTTGAACAAAAAGCCTGCGCGATGCTGCTTTCCAGCAGCGCTGAAACGGGCGAAGCAGAGCTGGTGCGCGTGAAGGCTGGCCCAAAGGGCGCGCACTTTTTGCTGCTGGCGGCCAAGCCCCTGCGCGAGCCCATTGCCTGGGGCGGTCCGATTGTGATGAACTCCCAGGAAGAACTGAACCAGGCTTTCGCGGACCTGCGCGCAAATACGTTTATTAAACATAAGCAGCCAAAGGTCTATTAGCGGGTCTTTTTCGAAAACCCTGATAATTCGAAGGAGGCTTTTATGCCTGACTGCGACCCGAAAGACCTCTATACCACCAAGACCGCGCCAATGTTGATCCAGGTTCCCTGCCTGAGCTTTGCCTGCGTGCACGGCCAGGGCGACCCAAATGGTGAGGATTTTGCTCTGGCAACTTCGGCGCTCTATAGCATCAGCTATGCCATCAAAATATCCTACAAAGGGGCGAATGCGCCGGTTGGGTATACAGCTTACAAGGTGTACCCGCTTGAGGGAGTCTGGGACCTGGCGGATAAATCGCTTGCTCCGACCGACAAGAGCAATTATGTGTTCGACCTGATGATCCGTCAGCCCTCCTTTGTTACGCCTGAAGTATTCAGCTTCTTTCTGGCCGAAACCCGCAAAAAGAAAGCCAACCCCTGGCTGGAGAAGATGGAGTTCGCGCAGATTGAGGACGGGTGGTGCTGCCAGATGCTGCACCTGGGGCCTTATGATGCGGAGCCGGCCAGCTTTGAGAGAATGCAGGCTTTTTGTGACCAGCAAGGATACGTGCGCGCTGAACGTACCCATAGGGAAATATATCTGAACGACCCGCGCAGGGTGGCGCCCGAGAAAATCCGTACAATTCTGCGCTTCAAGGTGCGGCAGGTCAGTTAGGATCTCGCGGACGAGGGCGCAAAGAGAAGCTCTCACACCAGCCGGGCATAGGCTTCTATCCCTACCCGAAAAACGAGCTTTGCCCGAGGGGACTGGCAGAAAAAAGTGAGAAAAGCTTAATACTTAGAAGGCAGCTGTGATCTTGCAGCTGCCTTTTTGTTACTCGCGACCTGATTACAAATCTTCAGTCTTCTGGAATATCAATAACGGTCACCTAGAGCAATCTTTTCACATTGCCAACCAAAACCTTTTACTCACACGTGTTTAAAGAACGGCTCACTTGCCTGCTGTTTTTTTACAGCCCAAGCGCTCAGGCCACATCCACAAATGAATACCTGCCGCGCGCCGCCGTCCCTTTCCCATACTCGATTGCCTGGGTGGGGCAGAGGTTGATACAGGCGGTGCACATGTAGCATTTTTTGCCCCAGGTCGGTTTGCCTGCCACCATCCTGATGGTTTGGGCTGGGCAATCTCTGGCGCATTGCCCGCAGGAAATGCATTTTTCCGTCACATAAAACGGCTTTGTACTGCAAGAAGCCATATTAAAGCCAAAATTTATCAGGCTCGATTTAAGCCATGCCGCGCTGCCGGTATTCACATCCCCGACAGGCTCTCTCGCGCTGATTTGCGCGGCGATAACATCCAGCTGTTCTTTGGCCTTGGTCACTTTGCGCAGGATGCTCTCTACCGATTCCAACTCAGAACCTATGACGTAGTTGTTGGGCATTTCGATTGAGTAGACGCTGTCCAACGGGTAAACGCGGCGCATTTTTTCCATGGTGGTGCCTGCTTCCAACCCGCATGTGCAGACTGCAAACGAGAAAGCGGGTTTGGCAGAGAGCTTTCTTGTAAATTCCAGCACAGGTTCCGGCGCTCCCCAGGCGTGGATTGGAAAGACCAACCCAATAACCTGCTCGTTTGTCGGTTGAGGGCCGCGGTTCAGCATCATATTGACGGCGGAATCCCCGGTTTTGGCGGCGAGCTGTTCCGCGACCCATTTAGAATTGCCTGTGCCTGAAAAATAATAAATCATGCCTCGTTTGCCTTTCTGTCTTGCTCTTCAATTTCCCTTGCTATCAATGCTGACGCGATGCGGAGCGCCTCGATGCGGTTCTTAAGCAGCGTGTGCTGCGAAGTGCCCGCGTTGAACTTGCGCTGAACTTTTTCGCACTTATCCAGCAGCGAGTTGATTGACCGCAAGGCCTAGGTTAATGCTTCTCGATTGAACTCAGCCATGCTTCCAGAATTACGCCATATACCATGCCCGCGATGAAACTAACCGGGTCTACAAAACCTGTGGAACTGTAGAACGCGAAGGAAACCAGGAGACCCAAAACCGCTCCGCGCAGCAAAGCTTTGTTTCTGGCCGCGGCAGGCCATGGGGCCCCTATCGCCAGGCCAATAATCACGCGGTTGAACCAAAGCGCGAAAATAAAGGTTGGGGAGGCAGAAGACCCGGAACGCAGATACGCTCCCACCACGCAGAAAATTCCCAATATTGCTCCACCCAGGAGCGCCATTTTTAAACGTTTGCTCATATAGCTCCTTTTAGAATTAATTTGGCAATCATGAGGCAGCAGCTCTGGTCGATATTCTCACTATTGTCGGGCAAGGTAAGCACCGCCGAAAAAGCGTGGGTCTCAGCCATAGGCGCTGCTTGACGCAAATAAACTCCTGGTCTTCGTTCATAAGCTCAGCTAATTAACAATTCTTTCTAAGGTCCAAACCATGTTTTGCGCAAGTTTCTCCAGTGTTTCTCTGCCGTACGCGTCTTTTTCCACGCGGTTAGGGTCAGCATCCACAATCAGGTTCCAATAATTGCTGCTAACTACGAGCATTTCTGAAATTGTGAAATACTTATTCAATCGGTCCAAGGCCGCGGTCGCGCCGGCGCGGTAGCAATTCACTACCGCCGCGGCAGGCTTGTGGGCAAATATATTAGCTTGATTTGTGGCAGCGTAAAACACGCGGTCCAAGAGGGCGCACAGCGCTCCGTTTGGCCCCGCGAAGTAGACGGGCGAACCGATGACAACGCCGTCAGCTTTCAGTATTGCTTCAATCAACGAATTGCATAAATCATCTTTGTACATGCAGCGCTGAGTCTCCGCGCAATTGTCGCAGCCGAGGCAGCCGCGCACCTTCCCGGCTCCAATCTGGAAGATCGATGTCGTCACAGCATGTTTTTCTAGTACATCGCCGAGCAGCTTGAGGGATTTGTAAGTATTGCCATCTTTATGCGGGCTACCGTTGACCAATAATACGTTCATTTACTCTCCCTGAATAATTTCGCATTAACTTGCTTTGGATAGCACAGCTACCGTCTCAATATG
>Ga0116174_10002349_pt1 | contig 16448 bp, 14 predicted proteins | sample AD_UKC087_MetaG_FD_89801 | JGI IMG/M metagenome (GOLD analysis project Ga0116174, IMG submission 89801) | Active sludge microbial communities of municipal wastewater-treating anaerobic digesters from USA - AD_UKC087_MetaG | ecosystem: Engineered > Bioreactor > Anaerobic > Digestate | place: USA...
CAAAGCTGATGGCGGTTTTCAGCACTTAAAATTGTGCCAACCCATTTGCCAAAAGTTGGGGACCCCTGGCGCAAGTCAATCGCGACATCAAAGATTTCGCCAACCGCGGCACGCACCAATTTGCCTTGCGCTTGTTTAATTTGATAGTGCAAGCCACGCAAAATGCCCTGGCTTGAGCCGCTGTGGTTATCCTGGACAAAATCAAAATCAGCGACGTGTTCTTTGAATTGATTGTCTCGGAAAGTTTCCAAAAAGAACCCACGGTGGTCGCCAAAAACCTTTGGGACTAATAAAACAACTTCAGGGATTTCTAAGGGAATAAAGTCCATCTTAAGGCGTTCCTTCACGATATTGACTAATTACTTGCTGGGCAGTACCTGTTGCCATGAGTTTCCCATGGTCAAGCCAGGCTACGCGATTGCACATTTCACCGATTAGATCCAAATTATGCGATACCATTAAAACTGTGGCACCCTTCTCGCGAAAACCGGTTATGCGGTCAGTACATTTGCGTTGGAATGCTTCATCACCAACGCTTAAAATTTCATCCACAATTAAAATTTCAGGTTGATGTGCCGTGGCAACTGCAAAACCAAGCCGCGCGTACATGCCTGAGGAATAAGTGCGGATTGGCGCGTCGATAAATTCGGCTAATTCCGAAAAATCAACGATTTCATCAAAAACACGGCTCATTTCTTCGTGGCTATAACCGAGTAAGGCACCGTTTAAAAAGACGTTCTCACGCCCACTCAGTTCGGGATGGAATCCCGCGCCAAGTTCCAAAAGGGGTGCGATCTTGCCATAAATGCGCACGCGCCCAGTGGTTGGGCGCAACACTTTCGAGATGACCTTTAGAAGCGTGCTTTTGCCAGCACCGTTGTCGCCAATAATGCCAAAAACTTCACCCTGGTTTATGCTGAGGTCAAGGTCTTTGACTGCCCAAAAATCCCGGTGTTTTATGCGCCGTTGCAAAATGCGGATGGCGTATTCTTTAAGTGTGCCAATGCGCTCACTTGGGAGCCGATAGCGCACTGAGACGTTTTCTAATACGATGATTGGCTTAGATTCTATAGGCATACTCATCCGATTTTGAAGTGAAAATAAGCCAGCCGATAACGAGCATGATGATTGAAATCGCTGCCGCAATGCCGAAATCGCCCAAAGCTGGCAACGTTTGATCAACAATAGGCGCGCGGAAAATTTTAACGAGCCAATACATGGGATTAAGCCGGTACAAAGTGTGGAAACGTTCGGGGATAATGCTCTCTGGATAAATAATGGGGGTTAGGTACATCCATGCCGTAAGTAGAATTTGATACATTTCCATGACATCCGGGAAAAAGGCGGCTAATGATGAAATCAGCAGTCCAAAACCCAAGGTGAAAAACGCGATTAAAATGATAGCAACCGGTAAAAAGAGCAAGGCCCAACTAAATGTAGCCTTAGTGATGAGCATCACAATAACTAATGGTATAAGCGCAATGAGCGTGTTAACAAGTGCTGTACCAACAGCAGAAACGGCAAAAATCGTTCGGGGAACAAAAATGCGTTGGAGCAGGTTGCCGCCCCACACTAAGCCACTCATTGAGGCATTGGTGCCCTGGGAGAAAAAGTTCCATACCACCAGACCGCTTAGGATGTAAACTGGAAAAGGTACACCCGGCATACCGTCTCTAAAAATGTTTGAAAAAACGATGGTCATTACCAACATTGTGCCAAGAGGGTTGAGCATTGTCCATGCCACACCAAGGAAAGAACGCTTGTAACGAGTTAAGATATCGCGTCGAATAAGTTGAGCCAAGAGGTGGCGATAATTGCCAATCTCTTTGAGCTCCGCAATTGCAGGGGAGACTCTTTTAGAAGAGTCGTAAAGAGCTTTGTTTTTCTCTGTATCAATTTGCGTGTTCACAACTTGAAATTTTACCATAATAGGCGCGCTGTTTGCGTTTGGGTTAAAACCAGGAATAGAAAAAGGAATTATAGTACTGGAGAATCTGTAGTGGACCTGCCAAGATACTAACAACTACAGTTGCAATGACGGTAATATACTTAAACAGTTTAGGACGAATATGGTGAATGCCATACACTAAAATGATTAAGAATGCAGAAATAACAGGAAAAATATATCTTCCCTGAACGCCAAAACCTTTAAATCCAAACGATAATTGCAAGTCATAATTAAAATAATAGAGAATAATTGTGTAGGCGCATGCGATACCCAATAGAATCCAGAATAAAAGGGCAGGCTTACGAATTTGGGTGAAACACAGGATTATCAAAACAATAAGAAAGAAAGTTACAGTGGGAGTCATGGGATTTGAATAAACCTTATGCCCAAAAATCCCAACGTTTCTTTCAATCATTGCTTTTGACCAATGTTCGAAATAATACTCTATAAATGACGGGTATCCTTGTTCTGTTGCCTGTGAAAAACTCAACTTCTCTTCCAAGCCTTGTTCACGTTCCCGCGCGATAAAGTTGGACTCACTGCATTGACTCTCAGTGGCGAGTTGATAGCATCCTGGAATGATTTTTTTATAAACAATCAGGTTTCTTCCATACATAAAGAGATTAAGGGAAACTACAAGGACAGCTAAAATGAATAAAACAATTCTTCTACCTATTAAATGAATTGGTCCTGGCTTGAGCTTGATGAGTAATCCACACCAAATAATGACTAATATCAGAACCAAGGGTAACGCGGTTTTTTTGCTTAGAGCAGCTAACCCTAAAAAAATAGCTAACAAAAAAGTGTTTTCCCAAAAAGGTTTTTGTTTCGCTATACGTATGATAAAAAGGATAGCTAATGTACATAGAAGTGTGACTAAGTTATCGTAGTTTATACCTGTTGAGAGGATGAAAAACATTTGTAAGTTTGCCAGCAAGAAAACAGGCAAAAGCTGAAGCCACTCATTGTCAATGATTTCTTTGGCAAGAAACCATGTGCTGATTAATGTTCCCACGGATAGAAAAACACTGATGAGTTTTACAGCATAAAAACCTATGGAATCTGTTAAGGAAGGAATCAAGAGAAAAAGAATATTTCGTATTCTGGCGATGAGCCAGTAATAGAGAAAAGGATTTCCTTCGATAAAGACCCCTCGTTTAATTGTGGCTTCAGTTTCATTTGGTATGCCCAAAGTCTTGTCAAATTCAGCTATTAACATGAAGTGGGCGCCTTCGTCTGGAATAACACCAAAGCCCATTTTTATAGCCACAAAACTTGCGGTAATCAAAAAAATGAGCAAAATGCTCAATAAACAAATCATCGCAAGATGGTTTGAACCTTGATTCTTCTTGTCACGTATAGATTTTTTGCACATAATGTTCTTATTGAGTTGGCTGTTGCAAATTAATGAAGAACCATCTTAAATAATTATACACGCTAAAATGCACAGCTTGAGGGTTATGCAGGAATAGGGAAAATGAATTTACATTCTTGATAGCGAACTTGTTTTGTTCTTCCCTAAATGATCATTATCGTGCAAAATTACTGGCTTTTTTTGAATGTTTATTGAACAGACCTGGAAGTAGAATGGAATGACCAAAACGAAAACAGTAAAAGGGTATGTAATGTGCTAAAATTAAAAATAATTGCATTGGAATGTTAAAAAACCAGAAAAGATAACAGAATTTTTGATATTGGGAGAAAAATGAAACTAATCATTCTTATTCCGGCATTTAATGAAGCAGAAAAAATAAGCAGTGTCATTGGAACTATGCCCCGTTCGTTACCGCAAATAGATGAAATCGAGATTATCGTTGTGGATGACGGCTCGAAAGATGAAACTGCAAATCTTGCCCGAGTGGCAGGTGCGACTGTTATTTCTCATTTTCGGAATATGGGTGTTGGGCAAGCTTTTCATACAGGTTTGCAAGCTGCATTAAACTCTGGGGCTGATGTTTTGGTTAATATCGATGCGGATGGACAGTTTGATTCAAACGATATACTACCGCTTCTTCAGCCCATTTTGGATAAAAAAGCAGATTTTGTTTCAGGGGATCGTTTCACCACTGACGATGGTGCAGCACAACGACCAGACTATATGTCTGCTATCAAGTTTTGGGGCAACAAACGCATGTCTGATCTTATCGGATTTATCGTTGGGCATCGTTTTCCCGATGTGAGTTGTGGTTTCAGAGCCTACTCAAAGGAAGCCATGCTAAAACTCAATCTCACAGGAAAATTCACTTACACTCAAGAATCCTTTCTGGATTTGGCCAATAAAGGCATGGTTATGAAAAGTGTCCCAGTAAAAGTGCGCTATTTTCCGGAAAGAAAATCCCGTGTCGCGGGCAGTATCATGAAATACATGTTCCAGACCATAAAGATTATTATCAGGGCCTACCGTGATTATCGTCCCATGCGATTTTTTGGTCTTTTAGGCTTGCCACTGGTTATTATTGGGTTTTTAATGGGAATATTCGTGCTGATACATTACTTTGTTAGTGGGGCATTCAGTCCTTATATCTTCCTTGCATTTGGGGCTGTCTACCTTTTCTCGTTTGGTATTCTGATGTGGTTGATTGGATTATTAGCTGACATGTTTGTAAGATTGAGACTAAATCAAGAACAATTACTCTATAACGATAAAAAACAACGCTATGACAAAGAGTAGGTGAATATGGCAGCAAACGCACTCATAGACAAGTTGTTAAGAACAAATTGGACTGACGAGCAAATCCAAGATTATATTGGGCACTATGAATCCGCTTATTTTGCATATGCCAAAGACCACCTGATCAGAAGTAATGCGGCCTCGGGTGGCGTTGTTACTGGTTTGCTTTTAAATATGTTGACGAACAATGAAATTGACGGCGCATTGGTTTGTGTTTCCACAATAGAAGACGACAAAATACGCGCGCGTTATAAAATCGCGACTTGCCTGGAAGAACTTCTCGAATCGCAAGGAAGTAAATATATTTCAACCGCTTTTAGTCGGGAAGCAATTCCGATAATTAAAGATTTTAAAGGCCGCCTTGCGGTGGTGTGTTTGCCATGTGATGCAAAACTACTTACTTTATTGTCAGAAAAAGACGCGGAATTAAAGGAAAAACTGGCTTTGGTGATTACCCTGTTTTGTGGGCATGCTTCACAACCAGAATTGACAGAAATGGTTGTGGACCGGTTACGGCCAACCCCAAAAGCAGAATTAACCGACTTCCGTTTTCGATCAGGACATTGGCGTGGCAGAATCACCGCCGAATTTGATGACCATTTTATTGTAAGTAAGAAATTTTCGTTTTTTAGCAAATATCAAAATCTTTACTACTTTTGCGAGAAAAAATGTTTGCATTGCCATGATCACGCTGGGTATCACAGTGATCTCTCTGTCGGTGATGTGTGGTTACAAAGGATGAAAGATTTACCGATAAAGTATTCAGGAATAATAGCAAAATCCAAACGCGCCATAAAATATCTCGAACAAGCAGAAAAAGATCACGCGTTGCAACTGGAACCACAGGATATCCGCGAGATTGTAGAATCTCAGTCGCGTTCATTTCGAGTCCACTACAATGTTTCCGCAAGATCGAAAGCTGGTAAAAAGCTTGGTATAGATATAAATGATGATGTAAATACTAAGGTGCGTTGGGTAGACTATCTTATCGCACGTGAGATATTAAAAAATTACCTGGCGACGCAAACCCCGGAAGGGATAGAAAAAATAAAACGTATGCCCAAACGACTTGTGACCTTAAAGTTGTATTATCTCAAGTTATTGCAGGTGTTGTAAATGAAACAAAAACAGTTCTCTTTTATGGGCGGGTCAATATGGGGGAACAGAGGCGCTGAAGCCATGCTTGTGACGAGTATAGGTGAATTGCGAAAGATGGCCCCTGAGCTTGAATTCAATGTTTTTTCAGTCTATCCGAAAAACGATGCTCAGTTGATAAAGGATGCAAAAGTTCGAATCTTTAATGGAAAACCACTTCAAATGGCTTTGTGGCATTTCCCGTGGGCGCTTTTAGCGGCATTTTTCCGTTTGTTCAAGATTAAGATTCCACTGCCGAAATCATTGGCCCATATGCGTGATTCGGAAGCGCTTTTGGATATTGGTGGCATAACTTTCTCTGATGGCCGCACACTACAATTGTTGTTCAATGTGTTTACCATTTGGCCAGCGATGTTGATGGGTGTGCCGGTTATCAAGTTATCCCAGGCAACAGGGCCATTTAAGAAACCCATGAACCGAAAGCTGGCTACTATTTTTTTCTCAAAATCCGAAAAGGTCTTTTCAAGGGGTTACATTTCGTCGGAGTTTTTGAAAACGCTCCATTTGCCTGGGGAAAAGGTTATTGACGCGGCAGACATCGCTTTTCGCTATGAACCGGAATATGCTCTTTCGGATGAAAACGAAGGCCGTGTTTCTTTGCTTGAGAAAAAACTACTGGATGTTCGGCGAGATGGGTCTAAGGTAGTGGCTGTCGTGCCCAGTAGCTTAGTGTTAAAACAATCCCGAAAACTTGGAATCAACTATCCAGCAAAACTTTTAAATATGGTTTTGAGCACGATTGAGGATAATGTGAATTATGTGTTTTTGCCTAATGGAACCAGGGCCAGTTCAGATAAAATCATGAATAATGACATTATTGCTATCCGTGCCATCAGAGATTATTTTGCTGAAGAGTTGCCAAAAGATGTTTTTAATGGCATTGATTGGGTAGATTTTGATCTTAACACACGTGCTGTACGCAAGTTGATTAAAGCTTCTGATGCATGTGTATCATCACGTTTTCATGCCATGGTCGCAGGCCTGGCTTTGTGTGTTCCCACCATGGTTATTGGATGGTCGCATAAATACCAGGAAACACTCACAGATTTCGCCATGCAAGATTATGCGGTTGATTACAAAAGCACTGAGTTAAAGATTTTGAAAGTTTATCAGAGCTTTTTAGCCAACAACAAGCAAATTGCCAAAACATTAACAGAACATATTGCTGATGTGAAACAGTCGTCAGGCAGACAGTTTGAGTACTTAAAGGATCGTTTCTTTTGAAGAAGAACAAAATAATTGAAATTATCAAGTGGCTTTGGCTTGTACTGGTATTGGCTGGAGCGAGCTATTATTTCTACAAAAATTGGAATAGTGTTTCATTGTTGGTTTCGCAGATTAAACTCTGGCGGATCTTGTTATCGTTATTGTTGATAATAATTGGAAAAGCTTTCATTGTTTTATTTATGAAATTCTCGGTAAATGCTGAAGGATGGCATCCTGAGTACATAAAACTAATGGGCTTGTATGGCCTTTCTGGCTTAGGAAAATACATCCCTGGTGGCGTTTGGCATTTTGTTGGTCGTTTTGGCGCTTACAAAATGAGTGGGATGACGGTGAAATCTGCAACCAGAAGTCTCATTTTAGAAAACTTGTGGCTAATTTCTTCGGCTGCGTATGTGGGGCTTACTGGCTTGACACTCTCCAGATTTGACTTGGTGAGTCAATTTTTGAAAATCAAGAATCAAACCTGGATTTCCATTCTTTTCGTTATTGGCTATACCCTGCTGTGGTATTTAGGTTTGCTCCTTGCCCACCACATTCTGAATAAATATACAAAAGAACGTATCCAGAACCCTTGGACCATGATGATCATTGGGATATTGGTGTGGGTTTTTATAGGTGGTGGTTTCTTTGTAATGTTTTCAGATTTTGGCATTCAACTGCTTCCGGTGTTCATCGGTGGTTATGCGTTAAGCTGGACAGCCGGGTATTTATTTGTCATTGCCCCTGGTGGGATAGGCATTCGAGAAGTGGCACTCTCATTTGTATTTTCTACGATTGCGTCTTTAGAACTCATTACTGTGTATGGCACGATGAATCGTATTCTGTTTACTGTTGCTGAACTTTTATACGGTTTGTTGGGTGTTTTACAAAAGCGAACTTTGCAACTTTCGGTTCATTCAAAGCATGATACCGATGACCTAAAAGGTGCTAAAGTCAGCGACGTTCCGAGCCATGAAGATACTTCAACCTTACAAAACAAGCAAACTGAAAATCTTGAAGCAGACGTTCCATCTGTAGAAGAAAAGTTATAAGACAATATTGTCCATAAGAACAAGATTGTTGATAAAATGAAATAGTAACTATGCATGCTAATAAATTGCCACAAATTTCTGTGCTTATCCTGCATTGGCGAGCCGAGGCTTATTTACCTCTATGTCTTAATGCTCTTATCGCGCAAACTTATAAAGATTTTGAAGTCTTGCTTTTGGATAACGGCAATGAAGTATCTTTACCCGATGACTTTGTTAGTGGTTTTACTGAGCTGGATTTGACGGTTTTTAGGTCGGAGGATAATCTTGGATTTGCGGCTGGGAATAATCATCTCGCCGGTTTTGCTAAGGGAAAAAATTTGGTCTTGCTCAATGCGGATGCTATTCCGGAACCAGATTGGCTGGAAACTATAAACGAAGCTCTATTAAAGACCCCGAATCATTTTATTGCCTCACGATTGATAAAGTATTCAGAACCGGATAAATTTGATGGCGAATGGCATGTTTATCATGTTAGCGGACTGGCCTGGCGATATAATCACAATCAGGCTTTAGGTCTTGGCACGAATGAACCGAAAGAGGTTTTTGGAGCTTGTGCCGCGGCGAGTGTTTACCCGAAAGACGCGTTCGACGCGGTAGGTGGTTTTGATGAAGATTTCTTTGCCTATATGGAAGATATTGACCTTGATTTCCGTTTGCAATTAGCTGGTTATCCTTGCCTGTATTTACCAAACGCGGTTGTAAAACATGTTGGTTCAGCCTCAAGTGCTCCGCGAAGTGATTTTGCGGTCTATCATGGTCACCGCAATTTGCCTTGGGTGTTTATCAAGAATATGCCTGGAATCCTTATGTGGTTATTATTGCCACTCCATATTTTGGTTAATGTAGTATATCTCATAGTTGCGCCATTTATGGGAAAGGGCAAGGTTATGCTAAAAGCCAAATGGGACGCCCTGAAAGGACTTGGTAAGATCTTCAACAAACGGTTGAAGATTCAAAAGGCGCGTCAGGTTAAAATCTCACAGATTGCACGATTGCTCAACTGGAATCCTTTAGCACCACTTGTCAAACGTAAATTCTGAAAAAGTGTTGGTTCTCACTTTGGTGATGGACACCAAAAAATAAGATTAGTATAATCATTCCGGATTAGGATTATGAAAAAAACGAGGATATTATCGAGTAGTCTCATACTCTCTTTTGTGATACTCCTTTTTTTTGTGGGTTTCTTTAAAAAAGGATTCCTCAAATCGTCTGAATCATTTGATGATAGTTTTGGGATGCGGGATGACTTAATTAAGTTGGTAAATAATATTAAATTTTATGTGTTTCGCGATCGTTTCTTTCATCTAATGTATACGGTTGATCACCAATGGTTTAATTACACAGGTGAGCTCAGCTACGATGACTATCAAAACACCATACCCTTTTCTGATGCCGAACTTGCCATTATTCAAGGAAAAATGGATAGGATGTTAAGCACTCTACGGGAACAAGGTATATCGCTATATGTGGTTGTCCCACCAAACAAGTTAACAATATATGGCGACGATATGCAGGCAATCGCGCCAAAATTTTCGGAAGAATCCCGGCTGGATCAACTTGTGAATTATTGTAATACACATGGGGAATTGAAAATCATTGATTTGCGCCCTGCTTTATTCAAAGCCTCTGAAGAAGGACAGACTTTTTATAACACAGATACACACTGGAATGATTATGGCGCGTTTATAGGCTATACCGAAATCATGAATGTAATCTCAAAAGACTTCCCTGAGCTTCAACCTCACCCACTTAATGATTTTTATCAAAAGCCTACCGAGTTTATTTATGGTGACTTGCCATACATGAATAAGCTTTTAAATGTTAAGGAAGAAACGATTCGATTTGTTCTAAAAGATCCATCAGAATATGAATTGGTTGAAAAAGAAGAGGACGGTTTGCTGTTTAAAACTTATACAACCAAAAACAACACCTTACCCAAAGCCATGACCTTTCGCGATTCTTTCTTTAATGCTTTGTTTCCTTACGTGTCACAACATTTTAGCCGTTTACACAGTATATACACTTTTTTTATCAATCATGAATTAATAATGGACGAACAACCGGATTTGCTCATTATTGAATTATCTGAAAGGTTTATACATCTCTTAGTATATTTGCCGTATTAGTATGTTTAATCCACAGCTTTTACTATCAAACAACTCTGAACCAGCTAATATTGGGTGGGTCTGTTCCACTGTCCCTTGTAATCTCGGATATGGAAATCGTATAGCAGTGAGCATGGTTAAGAAGGGGGATCTTACTCTGGAGACATTGAGTTATCAGGAACTTGAAGACCAGAGCAATCAGGTCGCGAATCTGCTGACAGGTTATGGATTATCAATGGGCAGTCTTTTGTATATTTATTTGCCAAAAATAATTGATTATTACCCTGCTTTTTTAGGCGCGTTGAAAGCTGGAATAAGAGTTTGTCCTTTGTTCTCAAACTTTGGTCCAGAAGCTTTGGCAGATCGCATTGGAGGTAACCAGACCACAGCGATTCTAACCATTTCAAGCCTGCTTCCACGTTTAAAAAAGGCTTTGCATGATTCATTGACATTGCCAATTGTTTTTGTCTTGGATTGGGAAGCAGATCAAGAAGCACCTTTCAAAGCATACCGGCCGAATCTGTCCCAACAATCCAAAGTCTTTAATCCACTATCAGTTGAAGATTACACCCCTTCTGTTTTGCACTACACATCAGGCTCTACAGGAAAACCCAAAGGGGTGCAGCATGTTCACAAAGCAGTACGTGGTATTCAAAAGGCATTTTTGGAAGTTATGAAGCCCTCTCCCGATGATATCTACTGGTGTACTGCTGATCCTTCATGGGTCGTTGGCGTATCATATGGCATAATTGCCCCTTTGAGTTTGGGTATGAATCTCCTCCAATTTGAGGGTGTATTTAACGCACAAGAATGGATGAAAATTATTGAGCGATATGGTGTCAATATCTTATACTCAGCACCCACGGTCTTTCGTATGATGATGCGGGATGAAACAATTGATTTTTCTCAGAATGATTTTAGCCAACTTAAGGCGATTTTTAGCACCGGTGAGCCCTTGAATCCTGAAATTTATCATTGGGGGGTGAAAAACTTTGGGCAGAAAATCTATGATGTTTGGTATCAAACTGAAACTGCCAGCCCACAAGTCGCAAATACACCAGACATTCCTGTTAAACCCGGCTCCATGGGTAAAGCTGTTCAAGGGATAGAGGTTGTGATTATGGACGAGCAAGGTAAAGTTTGTAAGCCAGGAATTCCGGGCAAACTGACTATAAAAGCACCTTGGGATTCCATGTTTGTCGCATATCTGGGGAGAGAAGATCTCTATAATGCTAAATTTAAAAATGGATATTATTACACAGGTGATTTGGCCAGAATGGATGAGGATGGTTATTTTTGGTTTCTGGGACGTGATGATGATATTATCAATACCTCAGGTCATCTGGTTAGTCCAATTGAAGTTGAAAGCTGTCTAATCGAATTGGCTGAGGTAGCTGATGTCGCAGTTATTGGCGCTCCTGACGCGCTAACCTGGGAGAAAGTTGTTGCGTTTGTGAAGTTGGCAAAGAACGTGGAATGGAACAAAAAGACAGAGTTAAAATTTAAAACTCATGTTTTTAACCGGGTTTCTTCTCTCGCGATGCCTTCTGATATTGTTGTGATTGATAATATTCCCAAGACTAATAGTGGGAAAATAATGAGACGTTTACTTAAAAGGATCTATTTGGGTGAGGATCCTGGTGATATTTATAGTTTGGAGGAGGCTTAATGGATTTTTCGACATTAAATGAGGTGTTTCAAGAGACTTTTGATCAACCCGATCTTCAGGTGACGCCAGAGACGACAGCGAATGATGTTGTTGGATGGGATTCTATCACCCATATATTGCTGATTAGCGCGGTGGAATTGCGGTTCGGTATTGAGTTTTCGCGTAAGGAAGTTATGAAATTCCAAACTGTTGGCGATTTGTGGAACTGCGTGTTGTCTAAACTCTAAGAAAATGGATTATACAACTCCAAGCTTTTTGTTAATCTTTTTGCCGGCCACGTTGGCTGTTTTTTTGGTCGTACCATCCAAACTGAAACGTTGGATAATTTTAGCGGCTAGTTTAGCTTTTATTGTTATAGCACAGCCTTTTTATTTTGTTTTCTTTATTGCTTATAGTCTATTGAGTTATTTTCTGGGCAGATGGATTGAACATATCAGAAATACTGGCGCGAAAACCAACGTCGCGTTAATTGTGAGTATTTTATTCCAGGTCGGATTATTGGTTGGTTTGAAGTATTGCATTCAATTTCCACCTGCTTTCCCGAATCCATTAAAGCTTGATCTTCCTTTTCTGGTTGGAAAAAGCCTGGAACAGGATTGGGTATTTCCCCTGGGCTTTTCTTACATAACATTTCAGATGATATCTTACTACGTTGATATTGAGAATGAAGTAATAGATGCGGAAAGAAACATCATCCATTTTTTGAACTATATTCTTTTCTTTCCAAAACTTATTTCCGGGCCAATACAACCTTACAAGGATAGTATCGCTGAATTATCAAATCCGTGTGCCACTATACCAAGAACAGAAGCGGGAATACGTCGCTTTATTGTTGGACTTGCTAAGAAAGTATTGGTAGCGGATACGATTGCCAATTATATTAATCCAGTATTCAATCAAACAATTCCCTATTTGCATACGCATCAGGCTTGGTTTGTTTTAATCCTTTATGCCATTCAGCTGCTAAACGATTTTTCGGGTTACACTGACATGGCGATTGGGTTAGGGGAAATGCTGGGAATCAAACTCATGGAGAACTTTAATTGGCCTTATGTCTCAAAAAGTATGACTGAGTTCTGGCGAAGGTGGCATATTTCGCTCTCAGGTTTTTTCAGGGACTATCTGTTTACACCTTTGCAGTTTCGTTTTCGTAAGATGAAGACTTATCCGGTTCAGGCTTCAATTCTTGTCGTGTTTTTGTTTACAGGTTTATGGCATGGGTTTGAGATGCATTACATTGCCTGGGGCTTGTTTGTTGGGGCAATTATTGGTTTTGAAGCGACGAAATTCGGGAAGTTGTTAAAGGAAACCTGGCGCCCCATACAGCATTTGTGGATGCTTTTTTGGGTCTTGATGAGTTGGGTTTTGTTCAGATCACCAGGTTTGATGTTTGCTCTAAAGTTTTATAAATCCCTGTTTGGTTTGCAGGGTGTGGTTGAAGTTTTGCCTTTTTCACAAACTGCACCTTTTCCAGTGACCGAAACCAGTCTTTGGTTAGCAATTATCGCTGGAGTGTTGTTTGCCGTGCCCGTCATTCCCAGGCTGGCAAAAACCTTAAAGGTCGATTTGTCTGAAAACAAGTTTTGGCAAGTCATCAGTTTTATAGGTTTATTGTTTATTCTCGTTTATTCTATTGGGGTTATTGCCAGTAAAGGTCCTATGCCAGGTATTTACGGACAGTTTTGAGAATTGATCAAGGATTTCGTATTAATAGCTATCGCTCTTTTTTATTCCCGAACACTTTTTGGGGGCTTGCGATTCTGGTCTTACATTTATTGGTATACAAGAGCCTCCATCTGGTAGAATTCCCTTGGTGAAAGGACGCCATATGTTCAGAGATGTTCAATCCGCAAGGCGGGATTTTCCCATTCTTCAGTCGCTGGTAAATGAGAGAGCTCTCGTTTATCTTGACAGTGCTGCCACGACCCAAAAACCTCAGGTGGTTATTGACACACTCACTGATTATTACACTCGCTATAATGCGAATATTCACCGTGGTAATTACAGTTTGGCGGTAGAGGCAACCAATGCTTATGAAAACGCGCGTGCTAAAGTTGCCAGGTTTATTAACGCTGAGCATCCTCATGAAATTGTCTTCACCCGTGGCACCACCGAGTCAATAAACCTTGTCGCTTATAGCTTTGGGGAAGGCTTTGTTAAAGAGGGTGATGAAATTATTGTCACCGAATTGGAGCATCACAGCAACTACGTGCCCTGGAAATTGCTTTGCGAACGTAAAAACGCCAAGTTTAGGGTTGTTCCTTTCGATGAAAACGGCGAGCTTGATTTAGAACAGTATAAGGCCATGCTTAATGAACGTACGCGACTGGTGGCTTTTAATCACATCTCAAATTCATTAGGCACGGTGAATCCAGCTAAAGAAATCATTCGTCTGGCACATGATGCCGGCGCGGTGACACTTGTGGACGCGGCACAATCGGTTCAGCATATTAGCCATGATGTGCGTGATTTAGACGCTGATTTCTACGTTTTTTCCGGGCACAAAATGTATGGGCCAATGGGGGTTGGGGTGCTTTATGGCAAAGAGCGTTTACTTGAAGCCATGCCACCTTTCCAGTCCGGCGGTGAGATGATTGACATTGTTAGCTCTGAAAAAGTAACTTTCAATGTATTGCCATATAAATTTGAAGCCGGCACACCCTATGTGCCCGGACCGATTGGCTTATCGGCGGCGATAGATTATTTGAAGTGTTTTGACGAGAAGGAAGTGCACGCTCATGAGGACGCTTTATTAAAGTATGGTCTCGAGAGCTTAAAAGAAATCCCCGGATTAAAGGTATACGGCAATCCTAAACAGCGCAGCAGCATTTTGCCTTTCAACATTGAAGGCGTACAGCATTATGATTTGGGCATTTTGCTTGACGCGCGGGGTATCGCGGTGCGCACCGGGCAGCACTGTACGCAACCTATTATGGATGCTTTGGGTGTTACGGGTACAGTTCGCGCTTCGCTGGCCTTATATAATACGCGTGAAGACATTGACGCTTTGGTGAACGGTATTCATCGGGTATTGAAATTGCTGAGGAGATAAGATGAGCATAAAAGAACAAGAAAAGACTCTCATTGAAAATTTTGAGCTTTTGGAGAACTGGGAAGAAAAATACGATTACCTTATCGAACTTGGTTATGAGTTGCCCGAAATGTCGGAAGATTTGAAAACGGAGCAAAATCTGGTTAAAGGCTGTCAGAGTAGTGTTTGGTTTAATATCCGTTGCGAAAATCATAAGGTTTTCTTTGAAGCGGACAGTGACTCGTTAATTGTGAAAGGTATTGTGGCTGTGGTTGACAAACTTTTTAATGGTCAAACAGCCGAAGACCTTTTGACCGCTGATTTGAGTTTTTTTGAAACCGTGGGCCTGTGGCGACATCTTTCAGCACAGCGCAGTAATGGCGTTTCAGCGATGCTTGCGCATTTAAAGAAGGCGGCTACCGATTGTCTTACCGATTAAGCTCTGCATCAATAAAGCGTGGCTCTTAAAACCGGATTATAATGAAGCCTATGAAAACACGGAAAGTTTTCTTTATTTTATTTGCGCTTGCTTTTAGTTTTATATTATTGTTGTGGCAAGGCATTGAGTTCGTTTTAGGCGCGCCGTCTTTTATGCCTCACTTCCAAATTCTTATGACCTCCACACCCTGGCCAGACGGTTCGGTTTATCACGTTCCCCAGGAAGGCGATACGCTTTACTGGATTTCCGAAGCCTATGGGGTGAGTATTCGTGACATCAACATAATTAATGGTAACAGTCCTGAGAATGAAGAGCTTTATATCGGTCAACCGTTGCTTATTATGCGCGGTCAGCCGGTTACACCGACAATGGAAAGCTCACCTACCCCGATTCCAGTCACGCCATCAGCGACGATTATCAAACCTTCACGCACACCTATTCCAAGCAAAACTGCTGTGCCAACACCTACTGCTACCGAACCTCCCACACGGGTTCAGGAGATTTTCGGTGACAGTAAGCGTGTGGGGTGGACGATAACCGGCATTAGCTTGGGTGGCTTATTATTAGTGCTTATCTTTGGCTTTATCTACAAACCAAACACTAATCATTTTTATAAAACCATGAACGAAGTCAATTTGAAAAGTTATAAATCAGAGATAAAAGCAATCGCTTTTGATTTTGTGGGCGTGTTTTTTGATTTTCGTGCCAGCGACTACACAACGCGCCAGTTAGCCATCGCCCGCGATTTTGGCAAGTTTGTCACCGATGAAGAACATCTCAGCTATTATGCCAAGCGCTTTCAAACTCCGCGTGATGAAATAATTGAAGAAATTAAATATATTTGCAATAATGCCTACACTATACGCGAACCGGATATATTTGAAAAAATTCCTCGCTTTAAATTTGCGGCCGCCAGCAACCATCTTTCTTACGCGATGGATTGGTTCCGTACACAACCGGTTTCAGAGCAGTTTGAAGTCTTTTTCGCTTCCGGTTCACTCGGTTTGGCAAAACCCGACCCGCGCTTTTTCCATGCTTTATGTGAAGCGCTGGACGAAAAGCCCGGAAATGTCCTCTTTGTTGATGATACTTACCGACATATCCTGGCGGCAAAAGACTGTGGCTTACAGACCTTGCATTTTGATTCCAAAAAAGTGCTTTCAGAAGAAATA
>Ga0116174_10002352_pt1 | contig 16438 bp, 17 predicted proteins | sample AD_UKC087_MetaG_FD_89801 | JGI IMG/M metagenome (GOLD analysis project Ga0116174, IMG submission 89801) | Active sludge microbial communities of municipal wastewater-treating anaerobic digesters from USA - AD_UKC087_MetaG | ecosystem: Engineered > Bioreactor > Anaerobic > Digestate | place: USA...
CCGCGCGATCCGCGCAAGCGCGACATGCTGGACGTGCTGGATCTGCCCCATGTCAACCGCCTGCTGGTGCTGAACGCAGGGTGCCACGGCGACACGCTCGATGATGTGCTCACCGCCTTCAAGACCAGCGGATCGCAGCAGGCCATCCTGTCGAAAGTGGACGAAGCCGTGAAGCTGGGCCCCGCCCTGGATGCGCTGATCCGCCACCAGATGGTGCTGCGCGGCATCACCAACGGCCAGCGCGTTCCCGAGGACTGGGAAACCGCCGATGCGCACCAGCTCATCAGCGCATCGATGCGCGCACCCACCAAGTCGGCGTTCGACCCCAAGGCGGCCGATCTGAACTTCTTTTTCTCGCACGCGCCCGACGCCATAACCGAACGGGGGCTTGTGGATGCTTGACACCAGTTTTCACCAGGGCGCCGGCCTGCACAGTTTCACGCCCCAGTCCGAACTGCGCGTACTGGCCGTCGCCAGCCAGGCGCAGGCCGACAGGGGCCTGGAGACGCTGTGGCACATGTGCGCCAGCCTGCAGCGCCTGGGTTACCCGGTGGTGGTGCTGGATGGAACGGCCTGCGAGACCGAGGCATCCCCCGGACTGCACCATCTGCTGAGACAGGCACCCTGGCATGAGGGTGCGAGTCTGGACCTGGGGGCCATCGCCTCTTCGCTCGCCGTCATACCCGCTGCCAAAGGCCTGCCCGAGCTGGCACGCATCGCGCAGGCCACCGAAGCCCCACCGCTGCAGGCGCTCCTGCCCTACTTCCGCGCCTACGGCCTGCTGGTTCTGCATGCCCCGGCCAGCGTGCTGGGCCCGCTGCTCACGCATACGGCTACCACCCCCCTGGTCGTGGTGCCGCCCGGCGCCGCCGGCGTGCTCGCAAGCTACCAGACCCTCAAGCAGATCGCGCTGCATGCAGGCCTGCCCTGCACCGTGGCTGCGGTGTTGCAGGGCGACGGTGCGGTGGAGCGCCGCAAAGCCGCGGGAGCATTGCGCACATTGCAGCAATGCGCAGACCGGCATCTCGGGGGGCGCATGCGCACCACCACCCTGTCAGCCCACAATGGCCAGGACATGCAGCGCCTGGCCTTGCAACTGCTGGAAAACGCGGGCACCATCGGTGGATCGCTGTGCGCCATGCCCCTCCATAATCTCACCGGCATGCCTTCGCAAAGTGTTCGGAGCCACTGATCTGATGTATACCGCCAAAGGCCAGCTCGACCGTGATGCGCTGATCCGCCAGCACGTACCGCTGGTGCGCAGGATTGCCCACCACATGATTGCCAAGCTGCCCCCCAATGTGGAGGTGGACGACCTGATCCAGGTGGGAATGATGGGCCTGGCAGAGGCGCTGTCGCGCTACGAGGCCACCCAGGGAGTGCAGTTCGAAACCTTTGCCAGCCAGCGCATCCGCGGCGCCATGCTGGACGAGCTGCGCGAGGGCGACTGGATGTCCCGCAGCTCCCGCAAAAGCCAGAAAGACATAGAACACGCCGTGCGACGCCTGGAACAAACACTGGGGCGCAGTCCCCTGGAATCGGAAATTGCCACCGCGATGGGCATGCCCCTGGCCGACTACCAGAGCCTGCTGGGCAAGGTGCGGGGCACCCAGCTGGTGTACCTGGAAGACATGACCCACGGCAATGACGACGAGGACGGTTTTCTGGACCGCCATATTGCCGACAGCGATGCCGACCCGGTTGAGCTATTGCGCGACCACCGGCTGCGCACTGCACTGGTCCAGGCCATCCAGAGCCTGCCCGAGCGCGAGCAGCACATCATGGGCATGTACTACGAGCATGACATGAACCTCAAGGAAATCGCGGCGGTGCTGGGCGTCACGGAATCACGGGTGTGCCAGCTGCACAGCCAGTCGATCGCCCGCCTGCGCGCAAAAATGCGCAGCCACTGATCCTGGGGATTTCTGATGGGAGGGTGCGGCGCTTCGCCGCACGGCCTGCGCCTGGCGCAAATTCTCAGCTGGCAGACCGGTAAATGCGGGCCACGCTGGCCGCATTGCGCCCGCCCACGGCACTGCCATAGGTGCCGGCGGCATCGGTGGGCGGCAGCAGGCCTGCGGTTTGTCTTTCCGTAAGGACCACGAGACGGGCCAGGCCTTCCCGCTGCATCGACAGCAAAGCGCCGACCGCCTGCAGGCGCTTTTGCAAACCCGCAGGCACCACTGCGTCCTGCCGGGAAATCTGCTCCATGATCAGCGACAGTTGCACGGCCACGTCGCGCAACTGCGTGCTGCCCGACTCCAGCGCCTGCGGGTCTGAGGCCAGCAGCGCCTCGGAGACGCTTTTCAATTGAGTTTCTACAGCGCTGAGAGCGTCTTCCAGTGGCATGGTGTCTGTGTGCGTGTGGAAGCGATGGGGATGGACGGGAACCACTCAACCGCGGGAGCGGGAGAAAATTTCCTGGGCGTTGGACAGCATCTTGTCGGCAATGGCCCCGGCATTGACGGTGAACGTGCCCTGGTCAATGGCGGCTTTCACAGCCTTGACCCGGCCCGCGTCAAAGTCGCCAGCGGCCCTGGCCGTCTGGGCCAGCGTTCGAGCGCCCATGGAAACCGTGACCGGCACACCGGCGGCCGACGCCGAACTGGCGCCTTTGGCCGCTTCTTCCGCTGCGGCCGGGGCTTTTGCCTATTTGGACAGCCCTGTCTGCGCGAGTGCGCCCGGGAGTTCCGGTTTTTGACCAATCTTCATCGCTCTCTCCACCACCCCGTTCGATGTGGGGCACAGTAGCAATGTTTTCGACCCATTGGAGCGAGACTTTAGCCATTTCTGGCATCCGGACGTCAAAGAGAGACATTGATTGTCCCGTCTTCTTTAACAATACCAGATACCACCCTTCCATTATCCATGCGGACGCGAACAGTCTGACCTACCGCCCCGTTCGCCAGCGCCTGGCCCGACGATGTCACCGCGTAGCCCGGACCCTGGGCCAACACCCGGACCTGGGCGCCGGCGCGGAAAACGCTGGGCGCCCGCACCATGGACTGGCGCACCGTCTGCCCCGCCATCAACTGGCGGGCAGCCACCTGCCCCACCCACTGATCGGGGTTGGACACCACGGGTGCCGCTTCGGCCGCCCAATCCACCTCGGCTTCGCTGGCGTCTGCCGCCGTCAGCACGGCCCCCGACGCAACGTTACTGCTCAGCACCCAGCCCGGGCCAAAAGCCTTGATGGTCACGGGCAAGAAGACGTTCCAGGCCGTGGCACCTTCCACACAGCGAAGCCCCAGACGCGTACGCCCCCACAGCCGCGAGCCAGCCGGCAGATAGGGCTCTACGCGGGCACAAGGCGCCAGGCGCAGCCGGCTATCGAGCTGGCCCACGCTGACCTCCATGCGCAGGGGCAAGCCGCCAGACTGGTTGCGCGCCAGCGCATCGTCCAGCCAGCGCTGCGTCAGCCCCCCCAGATCCATGGCCGGATCCGCCACCGCCTGCGCGCGCGAGGGCGCGCTGCCCAGGGCGGCGCCCAGACCGGCCAGCACCAGCGTGGTGCAGAGCAAGGCACGCCGCCACAGGGGCTGGCCAGCCGACATCAAAAGGGGTAACGGTGCCACAGAGGCGGGGGAGATAGGGGGTGCGGGGGAGGCAAGGGGCGGCATGGCGATCTCCAGGGCGCATGGACTGCCCGCCACCGGGCAGACCATTTCACCGCTGCAACTATAGGCAGAAGGCCACAGGATGAAGCCGGAAACTGCGCGCCAATACCCGCTTTCTTCGCGCTTTAGAAAAACCCGGTGCTTTTCATAATCAAGCCACGCCGGAAAACCTCCCCAGGACCCGGAGCCACTGCAACCCAGAGTGTGAGGCACACATGCTTGACAAGATGACCGACCGGCTGAATTTCCACGGCAACGCGCTGGTGCTGCGTGCCGAGCGCCAGCGTGTCATCGCCAGCAACATTGCCAACGCCGACACTCCCGGGTATGTGGCCCGCGACATCAACTTTGCCCAGGCCATGCGCGACGCCACAGACGCTTCCACAGGCGCTGGCGCAGCCCGCATGGCCAGCAGCGGAGCCGGCGCTTCTGGCCCGAACAACCCGCACCATATTGCACTGCCCACCGCGACCACCGAACTCGGCTCCCGCAGCACGCTGGGCTACACCGTGCAAACCCAGCCCAGTCTGGACAACAACACCGTGGACCTGGACCGGGAGCGCGCCAACTTCGTGGACAACTCCGTGCGCTACGAGGCCACGCTGCGCTTCATCAACGGGCAGTCCAAGACCATGCTCAGCGCCATCCAGGGCCAGTGAACCCGGCCGCGCAGGAAAAGGAAAAACCATGTCCATGTTCTCCATCTTCAATGTGTCGGGCAGCGCCGTCAGCGCCCAGTCACAGCGGCTCAACGTCGTGGCCAGCAATCTGGCCAACGTGGATGCAGTGGCGGGGCCGGACGGCAAGGCCTACAAAGCCCGCCAAGTGGTTTTCCAGACCGCCCCCATGGGCGCAGACAGTTCTGCCGGCGTGCGCGTGAGCGCCATCAACGAAAACAACCAGCCAGGACGACGCATTCACGACCCAAGCCACCCTTCGGCCGATGCCCAGGGGTATGTCAACCACTCCAACGTCAATGCCGTGGAGGAAATGGTGAACATGATTTCCGCCTCGCGCTCCTACCAGAACAACGTCGAGGTCATGAACACGGCCAAGTCGCTGCTGCTCAAGACCCTGCAGATGGGCCAGTAATTTTTACGGACAACCCGCCATGATCACCAGCGCCACCAATACCGCCAGCACGGCCGCTGCCGCCGATGCCACCAGCACCAAGGCCAATGCAGCCGCAGACCCGAATGCATCCCAGGACCGGTTCCTCAAGCTGCTGGTTGCCCAGCTGAACAACCAGGACCCGATGAATCCGCTCGACAACGCGCAGATGACATCGCAAATGGCGCAGATCAACACCGTGACGGGCATCCAGCAACTCAACCAGACCATGAAGAGCATGGCGGACCAGTTCAGTGCGCTGCAGGTGTTGCAAGGCGCGTCCATGATCGGCCGCTCGGTGGTGACCGAGGGCAGCAACCTGCAGATGGCCGATGGCATGGGCAAAGGCATGTTCGACCTGGGCAATGCCGCAGGCAATGTCAAGGTGGAGATCCTCAGCGCCGGCGGCCAGCCGGTCGGATCGGTGGAACTGGGCGCCCAGAACCAGGGGCGCCACCAATTCGAGTGGGACGCCAGCCAGTACACCGGGAGCAAGGAGGGGCTGCGCTTCAAGGTCACCGCCCTCAACGGCACCACGGCCGTGCAGGCCACGCCACTGGTCCAGTCCAAAGTGACCTCTGCAGGCGCCGATGGCGGCCTGCTCACCCTGGATCTGGAGGCCGGCGGCACGGTCAACTACAGCCAGGTCAAGGCCATTCTCTGAACCACCGCACCGTTCATCCTACATTTTGAGGAGCACACCATGAGTTTCCAGCAAGGCCTGTCGGGCCTGAACGCCTCCAGCAAGAACCTGGACGTGATTGGCCACAACATCGCCAACGCAAACACCACCGGCTTCAAGGCCTCGCGCGCCGAGTTTGCCGATATGGTGGCTTCGGCCATTGGCGGCGCCGGCGGCAGCAATGCCGGTATCGGGGTGGAAACCGCCAATGTGGCGCAGCAGTTCACGCAAGGCAATCTCACCATCACCGGGAACAATCTGGATCTGGCCATCAACGGCAACGGTTTTTTCACATTGCAGCAGCCAGACGGCTCGCGCGCCTACACCCGCTCGGGCGACTTCAAGCTGGACAACACCGGCAAGGTGGTCACCAACGGCGGCGCACAGGTCATGGGCTACCCAATTGACCCGATCACGGGGCTGCGCACCTCGGGCACGGCAGCGCCGCTGTCGTTTCCCACGGCCGCGCCCATTCCGGCCAAGCAGACCACGGCGATCCAGACAGCATTCAACCTGGATGCCCGCACGCCCAACGCCAAGGGAAATCCATCGGCCACTCCGCCGGTGGCGGCCACGCCACGCACGGCCTACGGTACCTCGCTCAACGTGTACGACAGCCAGGGCGTGGCCACCCCCCTGAGCTTTTACTTTGAAAAGAACGGTGCCAACACCTGGGACATCTACAACCAGCTGGACGACCTGACCACATCCCCCCCCACGGTGCCAGCGATCACGGGCCGCATGATTGCAGACAAGAACGGCGCCATCGCCGCCACCCTCACCCCCGTGGCCAGCTCGGTGGCCAACGGCGACCCGGCGCTCACGCAGAAGGACGACTTTCCCACAGATTTCACCTACCGCTTCTACGGCCCGGATGCCACGGGCGTGTATGCCGTGCGCGAAACCACGTTGAGCTTCGCCACCCCGGATGCGGCCTGGGACTTCACCTACTCCGACGCCCCGGCCAACACCCTGGTGGCTTCTGCGCGCCTGAAAGACAACCTGGTGGACTACGCCGGCGGCACCTCGCCGGCGGGAGGCACGTTCAGCACCACCCCCTTGAACACGGCACCCGCCGCCGCGAAGCAGCTGTTCGAGCTGGCGATGACGGTGGACCCCAGCCCCGCCAACCCCAACAGCCCCACCGCCGCCGGCAGCAACCCGGCACCGTCGGCCTTCCCGGTGACGCTGGATCTGAGCAAGGTGACGCAATTCGGCACCAAGTTCGCGGTGTCGGAACTCTCGCAGGACGGCTACACCTCGGGCGAGCTGACGGGCATCAATGTCGAAGACTCCGGCATGATCATGACCCGCTACTCCAACGGGGTCACCCGCGCCGAGGGCCAGATCGCCCTGTCGAGCTTTCGCAACACGCAGGGCCTGGCGGCCATCGGTGGCAACAACTGGGTGGAGACCTTCGAGTCGGGCCAGCCGGTGGTGGGTGCACCGACCGAGGGCAACTTTGGTTCCCTGCGCTCGGGCGCGCTCGAGGACTCCACCGTCGACCTCACCGCCGAGCTGGTCAACATGATGACCGCCCAGCGCGCCTACCAGGCCAACGCCCAGACCATCAAGACGCAAGACCAGGTGATGTCCACCCTGGTGAACCTGCGCTGACCCACGCCACCGCCACTGACCCCGGAGCGCCGCAATGGACCGCATCATTTACACCTCCATGACGGGTGCCAACGCCGCCGCCCACCGGCAGGCGGTGCTGGCCAACAACCTGGCCAATGCGTCCACCAACGGCTTTCGGGCGGAAATGTCCACGTTCCGCGCCGTGCCGATCCAGGGCGAAGGCTCGACCACGCGCGTGTTCGCACTCGAGGCCACCTCCGGCCACCGCGAAACGCCCGGCCCGGTACAGCGCACGGGTCGCAACCTGGACGCCATGGCCATGGGCAACGCCTGGTTCGGCGTCCAGGGGCTCGATGGCGTGGAGGCCTATACCCGCGCGGGCGGCTTTGAAGTCTCTGCGGCGGGCACCTTGCTGACCAGCACCGGCCTCACGGTGCTGTCGGATGGCGGCGCCCCCATCGACGTACCTCCCGGCGCCGAAGTGGCCCTGGGCGCGGACGGCACCATCAGCGCCAAGACCGCGGGCCAGCCACCCACCACCCTGGGCCGCCTGAAGCTGGCCACACCCACCGCCGAAGACCCGCTGCAGCGCGGCGACGACGGGCTGTTTCGCACCCGCTCTGGCGCCCCCCTGCCCAACGATGCCAACGCCCGCATGCTGACCGGCGCCATCGAAGGCTCCAACGTGAGCGCGATCGAAAGCATGGTCGGCATGATCGCCGCCTCGCGCCAGTTCGAGCAGCAGATGAAGCTGCTGCAGACCGCCGAAACCAATGACAAAACCGCCAGCCAGCTCCTGAGCCTGAACGGCTGAGCCTGACGACAACGCGCCAAAGGAACCACCATGATCAATTCCCTGTGGATTGCCAAGACCGGCATGGAAGCCCAGCAAACCCAGCTGGACGTCATCTCGCACAACCTGGCCAATGTGTCCACCACCGGGTACAAGCGCGCCAATGCGGTGTTCGAAGACCTGATCTACCAGAACCTGCGCCAGGTCGGCTCGCAGACCACCGAGCAAAGCCAGCTGCCCACCGGCCTGCACCTGGGCCTGGGGGTGCGCACGGTGGCCACGGCACGCAACTTTATGCAGGGCAGCCTGCAGCAATCGAACAACAACCTGGATGTGGCCATCAAGGGCAATGGCTTCTTCGAGGTCACCATGCCCGACGGCACCATTGGCTACACCCGCGACGGATCGTTCCAGGTGGATGCGCAGGGCCGACTGGTCAACTCCACCGGCCTGCCCATTACCAACGGCATCACCGTGCCGCCCAACGCCACCAGCGTGGCCATCAGTGCCGAAGGCGCCGTCTCGGCCATGGTGCCGGGCAACACCGCGCCGCAGCCGCTGGGCAATCTGGCGATGGCCACTTTCATCAACCCGGGCGGCCTGGAGCCCCGGGGGCAGAACCTGTTTGCCGAAACCGCCGCCTCGGGCCAGCCCCAGCAGGGCACGCCGGGCACCAACGGCCTGGGCACCGTGGTCCAGGGCTACCTGGAAACCTCCAACGTCAACGTGGTGCAGGAACTGGTGACCATGATCCAGACCCAGCGCGCCTACGAAATGAATTCCAAGGCCATTCAGACCTCCGACCAGATGCTGGCCAAGCTGGCGCAGCTGTAAACCGCTGCACGCCCCACCAGGACCTCTGCCATGACCCACCTCTTTTCCCTTCCTGGCGCGCTGCACAAGGCGCACGCCATGGCCTCGGCACTGTGCGCGGCCACGCTGTGCGCGGGTTGCGCGAGCCTGTCCCCCCCCCGCCGGTCGACATCCTGCCCACCGCGCCGCCGCCCCTGGCGGCCGTGCCACGCGCAGCCAAGCCGGTCAACGGCAGCCTGTTCAGCACGGCCAGCTACCGGCCCGCCTTCGAAGACCGCCGCGCGCGGCTGGTGGGCGACAGCGTCACCGTGCAAATTGTCGAGAACGTGACGGCCAGCCAGAAATCTTCCTCCACCGTGGACCGCAACTCCAAGATCTCGGGCGGAGTCAGTGCCCTGCCCTTCGTGGGCAAAACCTTCACGGACAAGCTGGCAGTGGGCGCCACCACCGGCAACAGCTTTGACGGCAAGGGCGGCACCGAGAGCGCCAACACCTTCCAGGGCTCGATCACGGCCACCGTCATCGAGATGCTGCCCAACGGCCACCTGGTCGTGGCCGGCGAAAAGCAGATCGGCGTGAACCAGAACGTGGATGTGCTGCGTTTCTCGGGCACGGTGGACCCGCGCGCATTGCAGCCGGGCAGCATCGTCGCCTCCACCCAGATGGCCAACGTGCGCGTGGAGTCGCGTGGCCGCGGTGCGCAGGGCGAAGCCCAGGTCATGGGCTGGCTGGGGCGGTTTTTCAACACGGTCACACCGTTCTGATGCGGGCAGGCATCGGCCCTGAAAACTATCAAAACAATAGCTTCAAGCGCTTGCGAAACAAGGGCTTGAAGCTATTTTTATATACAGCTGACGGACGATTCGCCGGTACTTTCCCCCTGCCGCCCTGTCCGCCAGACCCCGCCAATTGACGGGTGATCCGGCTTCTTTTTGGAGATTCCGCCCGGCCGGGGCACTCCACAATGAAGGCCATGAAAGCCTTGCTCATCCCCTTCTCGCTGCGCCCCGCCCGGCTGCTGTGGCTGCTTGCTGCCACCCTGGCACTAAGCGCGGCCTGGCCCGCCCACGCGCTGCGCATCAAGGAAGTGGCCGCCGTGCAAGGCGTGCGCAGCAACCAGCTGACCGGATATGGCCTGGTGGTGGGCCTGGACGGCACGGGCGACCAGACCACGCAGATGCCCTACACCACGCAGGCCATGTCCAGCTACCTGCAGCAAATGGGCATCAGCCTGCCGCCCGGCACCTCGTCGCAGCTGCAGCTCAAGAACGTGGCGGCCGTCATCGTCACGGCGCAGTTGCCGGCGTTTGCACAGCCGGGGCAGCTGATCGATATCAACGTCTCGTCCATGGGCAACGCCAAGTCGCTCAAGGGCGGCACGCTCATCGTGACGCCCCTGCGTGGCGCCGATGGCGAGATCTACGCGCTGGCGCAGGGCAATCTGGTGGTGGGCGGTGCCGGTGCCGCCGCGGGTGGCAGCAAGGTGCAGATCAACCACCTGAGCGCCGGCCGCATCCCGCAGGGTGCCCAGGTGGAGCGCTCGGTGCCCACGCCGCTCAACGAGGGCGACACCATCAACCTCGGGCTCAACGCCTCCGACTTCCAGACCGCCCGCAGCGTGGCGCAGGCGATCAACAACAAGCTGGGCAACGGCCTGGCCACGGCGCTCGATGGCCGAACCGTGCAGGTGCGTGCCCCCATCGACCCCGGCGCACGCGTGGGCTTCATTGCCGACCTCGAAGAGCTGCAGCTGCAGGCCTCGACCCCCTCGGCCAAGGTAGTCATCAACGCCCGCACAGGCTCGGTGGTGCTCAACCAGGCCGTCACCCTCGGCCCCTGCGCCATTGCGCACGGCAATCTGTCGATCACCATCAGTTCCACGCCGGTCATCAGCCAGCCCAACCCGCTGTCGCAGGGGCAGACAGTGGTGGCGCAAAAGAGCGACATCACCATCAACCAGGAGCCGGGCAACGTCATCCAGGTGCCCGCCTCGCCCCAGCTCGCGGACGTGGTCAAGGCCCTGAACTCTCTGGGCGCCACGCCGGGCGACCTGCTGGCGATCCTGCAGGCCATCAAGGCAGCCGGCGCACTGAACGCCGAGCTCGAGGTGATCTGACCATGGCCCGCCCTGACGACCTTGTGCCAACCGTTCACCGGGAGCGACCATGGCCCTGACCCTGCCTTCGTCCAGCACCACCAGTTCTTCGAATGCGCTGGCCGCCGATGCGCGCTCGCTCAATGCACTGAAGTACGAAGCCGGGCAGAACGGTGCCCAGGCGGCCAAGGAAGCCGCCAAGCAGTTTGAATCGCTGTTCATGCGCGAGCTGATCAAAAGCATGCGCGAAGCCACCATGAAGTCCGGCCTGATGGACGGCGCCCAGGGCGACCTGGGCACCGACCTGCTGGACCAGCAGCTGTCGGTCAGCATGTCGGGCGTGCCCGGGGGCCTGTCCGAAGCCATCGCGCGCCAGCTCTCGCGCCAGATGGGCGGGGCCGACACCAGCCTCTCGGTGCCCTCCACGCTCAGCCTGCCGGGCGTGAACTCACGCTCCGCCGCCGCCAGCCCCCCCGTGGCCACCGGCCCCTTACCCAAGGGGCGCGACGGCTTCGTGCAGTCGCTCAGCGCCACAGCCGAGCGCGTGGCGCAGGACAGCGGCATTCCAGCGAGCTTCATGCTGGGCCAGGCGGGCCACGAAACCGGCTGGGGAAAAAGCGAGATCAAGGCGGCAGACGGCTCCAACTCCTTCAATCTGTTCGGCATCAAGGCCGGCAAGGGTTGGACCGGCAAGGTGGCCGAGATCACCACCACCGAATACATCAACGGCAAGGCCCAGAAGGTAACCGCCAAGTTCCGCGCCTACGACTCGTACGAAGACTCTTTCCGCGACTACGCCCGGCTGATCAACAACAGCCCGCGCTACGACAAAGCCCAGGCCACCGCCAGGACAGGCTCCGCCGTGGCCTATGCATCCGAACTGCAAAAGGCCGGCTACGCCACCGACCCCGAATACGCCCGCAAGCTCAGCGGCGCCATCAACAGTGCCCTGCGCGTGCAGCGTGCACAGGCATGAGCACCCAAGGTAAACCATGAGCCTGCTCAACGTCGGCGCCCGCGCCCTTCTGGCCAACCAGGTCGCCCTGCAGACCGCAGGCCACAATATTGCCAACGTCAGCACGCCCGGCTACTCGCGCCAGAGCGTGGTCATGCAGACCGTGCCGGGCCAGTTCACGGGCAGCGGCTACATCGGCCAGGGCGTGGACGTGCAGACGATTTTGCGCAACCAGAGCGAGCTGCTCACGCGCCAGGCTGCAGCCGCAGGCTCGACGCAATCGGCCGATGCTGTGCGGGCCGAGCGCATGCGCCAGTTGCAGGAGGTCTTCAGCGGCGGCACCACCGGGCTGGGCGCGGCCATCAACGACATGATGAATTCGTTCTCCGACGTCGTGAGCTCACCCACCGACATCACCGCCCGCACCGTGGCGCTGACCCGGCTCGACGAAACGGCGGCACGCATGCGCTCGGCCTCGGAGCGCATCGATGAAATCCAGTACACGGTGACCGAGGCGCTGGGTAGCAGCATCACCGCCATCAACGGCCTGGCCTCGCAAATTGCCAGTGTGAACGAGCAGATCGCACGTGCCAAGGGCAACGGCCAGAGCCCCAACGACCTGCTGGACCAACGCGACCAGCTGATCCGCGACCTCAACCAGTATGTGCAAACCACCCAGATCGCAGCCGATGACGGCACCGTGGGTCTTTTTGTGGCGGGCAGCCAGCCCCTGGTGCTGGGCAGCACGGCCACCGCACTGTCCTTGGGCGACGCCGAGGCGTTTCCGGGCAGCGGGCAGCTCAAGCTGTTCTTCACACGGCCCGGGGCGGCCCCCATCGAGATGGACGAGAACGCATTGGGCGGTGGCTCGGTGTCGGGCCTGCTGCGCTTTCACAACACCGACCTGGCCGAGGGCCGCAACCTGCTGGGCCGCATGGCCCAGGCCATCGGCACGCTGATGAACGGCCGCCAGGTACGCGGCCTCACATTGGACGGCGCGCCAGGCCAGGCACTGTTTTCCACACTGCCCGACATTCAGGGCGCCACCAGCGGCACTGCGGTCGGCGCCATCAATTTCACCAATCCAGCCAAGTACGACCCCACGCGCTTTGCTGCTTCCGACTACGAAGTCCGGTTCACGTCCCCACCAGGGGGCCAGGTCATCCGCCTGACCGACGGGAAAACCACCAACTTTGCCGATGTCACCGCGCTGGCGGCGCAACAAATTGATGGGCTGACGTTTGAATTCAGCAGCCCTGGCGCAGTGAATGAAAGAGTGCTGTTTCAGCCGTTCAAGGCGGCGGCCGGCAGCATGCAGGCGCTGGTCCTGTCCCCACGCGATCTCGCCGCTGCCAACCCGTTCAATGCCGCCATGGGAACCTCCAATGGAGGAACACTGCAGCTGCAGAGCATGCGCATCAGTGGGGGCACCTGGACCTTGCCCCCCAGCCCAACGCCCCCTGCCACGACGGGGGCAGGCATTGTTTTGAACTTTGTGGCGGGTCCTCCCAACGGGTACACCGTGACAGGCTCTCCCACTGCGCCCGATGGCGTCACGGGCGCCTATGTTGCCGGGACCACCGTGGTTCCCTACGTCTCAGGACAAGCCATCCGGATTGATGGGCTGGAGATCACGCTGCGCGGGTCGCCCAAGGCGGGTGACACGGTCACCCTGGGCAATGCACTCGACGCACAGTACGGTGACTTCTACCAACGCAACGCCGGCAATGCCAGCGCCATGATGGACCTGCGCGATGTGCCGATGTTTGACAATTCCACCTTGAGCGATGGCTTTGCCAATGCCATTGCCCAGGTGGGCACACGCACCCAGAGTGCCAACTTTGCCGCCGAACTGTCCACCACCCTGGCGTCCAATCTGGAGCGGGACCGCACCGCGGTGTCGGGCGTGAACCTGGACGAAGAGGCCGCCAAGCTCATCCAGTTCCAGCAGGCTTACCAGGCGTCGGCAAAAATGCTGCAGATTGCCCAGAACATTTTTGACAACCTGATCCAGACCGTGGGTCGCTAAGGGTTTACAGGAGTCCATATGAGCAGCAACACCATTTACCGCATGGGCACTGCCAACATGTATGACAACGCCCTGCGCAATCTGGGTGCGCGGCAGACCTCGTTGTCCAACCTGCAGGACAACCTGACCTCGGGCAAGCGCGTGGTGCGGGCCAGCGATGACCCGGTGTCGGCCGCGCAGGCCGAGCGGGCGCTCACGCGCATCAGCCGCATCCAGACCGAGCAGCGCGCCCTGGAAACGCAGCGCAACGCCATTGCACAGGCCGAGTCGGCCATGGGCGACGCCGTCAGCCTGGTGCAGAACGCGCGCGAGCTCATCGTGAACGCGGGCAACGGCACGCTGGCCGCCAACGACCGGGCCACCATTGCCAACCAGCTGCAGGGGCTGCGTGAGCAGCTGTCAGAGGTGGCCAACCGCAAGGACACCAATGGCGTTCCGCTGCTCGGCGCCCTGGGCAGTGCCCTGGCGCCGTTCCTGGGGCCTTTGAGCGGCTCCCCCGACTACGCCTTTGACGGCCTGCCAGGGCAGAACAGCAGCACCGGCGTGGCCATCCCCAACACGCTGGATGGCGATTCGGCCTTCATGTTCGATCCGCAGCGCGACGGGGTGTACAACGCCAGCGTCAGCGCCGTCCCCAACAGCCGCCAGCTCACCACCGACGCCGTCAAGGCGACCAACCTGGGCGCGGTGACTGGCAACAACTACCGCATTGCGTTCAGTGCCGTGGGCCCGGGCGCCACGGCGGGCACCTCCACAGTCTCCTACACGGTCACCAACACCACCACGGGCGCGGTGTCACCGGTGGTCACCGTGCCAGACTACCCCTCCAGCAAACCCGTCACCATCGCGGTGGCCGGCATCCCCGGCCTGAGCGTCAACGTCACCGGCAATCCGGACGGCGACACCATCACCCTGCAACCCAGCGCCAGCGTGTTCAGCACGCTGGACAGCGCGATCCGGGACATCCGCAGCGCGCCCAACAGCAACGCCGCCATTCAGGCCGTGGGCCAGGCGCTGGCCAACCTCGACGCGGGGCTGGAGCGCATGCACAACATGCGCGGCTATGCCGGCGAGCTGCTCAACCGTGCCGACCGCATCACGGGCGACCAGGACAAACGCGCCATCCAGCTCGAAGGTGACCGCTCACGTGCCGAGGATCTCGATATGATCAAAGGCATTTCAGACTTCCAGAACCAGCAGGTGGGCTATGAGGCAGCGCTCAAGTCCTACGCCCAGGTTCAGAAGCTGTCCCTGTTCAACTTCATCAGTTAAAACCTGCTCACGCGACCGGGCCTGTCCCGCGTCGCCAGGATCTGGCCCCGCTGTTCTATCGATTCACCGCCCATGGTCCAATCCGTCCTCGGCAGCCTGATTCTTGGCTACCGCCCCCTGTGGAACCGGGCCCGCAAACTCGCGGGCATCCAGCTTTACGCCCAGAACGAAGCCAACACGGTCGTGGATGCGGCCCACCTGCTGCGCACCTTGCAAGAGCTATGGTCTGCCAGCTCGCCACCGCTGCTGCTGTCTGCGCAAACGCGTCAGCTTTTGTGCACCTTGCTGGAAGAGGCGCCGCGCGGCTCCCCATGGATCGAAGTGCGGGGCGACTGGCTGTCCGACGCCGCCATCTTCACGCGCGTCCAGGCGGCGCACCAGCGCGGCCTCAAGCTGGTGTGGCGCGGCGACGTGGCTCAATTGCCCGGGCCCGAAGTAGCCCGCTGCTTTGACAACAGCCTCCTGACGCTGCGCCCCGAAGAGGCCGTGGCCGCGCTGCAAGCCGCCCCCACCCGGCCCGCTCGACCCGGTGATCCGGTACCGGCGGCGCAACGCAAAAGCCCCGTGCTGGCCGGCCAGATGTACGAAAACATCGCCAGCTGCGCCCTCATGGAACATTGCCTGGACCAGCAAAACGCCCTGGCCCTGGCCGGCTGGCCGGCGGAAGACGTGCTCTACGGCCAGCGGCACCAGACGCCACAGCCCTCGCACGCGGTCATCTTCAAGCTGATGAAGGCCATCGAGGCCGAGCAGTCGCTGGAGATGTTCGAAGAAATCATGGGGGAAGACCCGCTGCTGGCCTACCGCTTCATGGTCTACACCAACTCGGCGGCGCTGGGCCTGCGCACGGGCATCGACTCGTTGCGCCGGGGGCTGGTGATGATGGGCTATGGCTCCCTCAAACGCTGGCTGTCCGAACAGTTGCCCCACGCCAGCACCAACCTGAACCTGCGGCCCGTGCGCGAGTCCATGCTGATCCGGGCGCAACTCATGACGCACCTGCTCGACGCTGGCGTGGAGAACGACCTGCGCCGCGAGATCTATCTGTGCGGGCTGCTGTCGCAACTGGACGATGTGATGGGCGAATCGCTGGGCACCATCCTGCGCCGCATTCCGCTGTCGGAACGTATCTACGACGCCAATGTGCTCGGCACGGGCCCGTATGTCTCGGGCCTGCAGATGGCCCGGGCACTGGAATCCGAAGACGCCAACACGATCCGCAAGCTGTGCGAAACCCACGAGATGGATCTGGAAGAAGTCAACCGCGCACTGCTGCGTGTGCTGGCCGATCTGGAAGTGGAACGCCCCGCCGCCTGACCCTTTGCTGCCGCAACGCTGCGGCGGTCTGGCGGTCTGGCGGTCTGGCGGTCTGGCGGTCTGGCGGTCTGGCAAAAATTCAACCGTTCGCCCTGCGCTTGTCGAAGGGCTTCGACCTCAAGGCGAGCGGAATTTGAGATCCAACGCCTGATCCAAACGCGGCTATCGGCTCTGCGC
>Ga0116174_10002357_pt1 | contig 16417 bp, 14 predicted proteins | sample AD_UKC087_MetaG_FD_89801 | JGI IMG/M metagenome (GOLD analysis project Ga0116174, IMG submission 89801) | Active sludge microbial communities of municipal wastewater-treating anaerobic digesters from USA - AD_UKC087_MetaG | ecosystem: Engineered > Bioreactor > Anaerobic > Digestate | place: USA...
AGTACTTTGTCGCGCAGGTAGGGGTGGGGTTCGTTGAGGGCGCGCTTGCGCTTTAAGTCCCAGGCGACTTCCAGAACGGTTTCGACTTCTTCTTTTGAGAAATCCAGATCGCCAATCAGGTCACGACCATGTAAAAAGGTTTGCATTGTTACTCTCCTCGTAGATTCTTTTCTTGATTATACCCAGCAAATCACCCTTTGACTACAAGAAATTGGATGTTAATAGTTTTATTGGGGTTGAGAAAGCAGCTCCTATGTCTCGCACGCAAATCGTGAGGAGTAAGCCAGACTCTACAACAAAATCATGCCAAACTTAATGGCAAATTCATGTTAAGCTCCAAAATGGAAGTCTTTACACGATGACACTTAAAACCATAGTGGAGACTTGCGACCCCACTATGAAAAGCTTTTGATTAGTTTACTTCACCAAAAAAGGCAAATACGATGAATATCATTAACGTATAGAGGGTTCCTTTGTTACCACGATTCCACGCTATTGATTCCCCATGAGAATCATTCAAATCAAACACCAAGTAAATCTCATGATTTCTTCAAGCCCCTAATTTACCCCGAATATGATTGGTAAGAACGAATCGAATATTGGCACTAATTCAGTCCTGTAAACGCCATAACCATCATAACTTTTCGCAGCAATCAATTCATTTTGCCCAACGTTAATGTATAGTTTCTCCGGCCCAGATGTCGAGCCTGCGGGATTACCGTAAAAAATCCAATTCGAGCCACCATCTTTCGAATAGAACACGCCCGCGACTTCGTTTATTATGCCGCTCGCATAAATGATTGAAGAAATTCGGGAATCAAAAGTCAGATCATATAAAAAGAGATTATCAAGCTGTAGAGCTGACCAGTTTTGTCCTCCGTCGACAGACTTATAAAGCTTACCATTCCCTGTGGTAACGAATAACTCACCACTTCGCGCAGGGCTTGGAAAAACCCCATAAAGATCTGTTGAAGGAATACCATCGCTAATAGTTTCCCAGGTGTCCCCGTTATCTGCGGATTTTTGCAGAACATTATTTGTGAGGTAGAGCGTATTGGGATCAAACGGATCAAGCTTCAGCATGTTTTTTCCATACAAAAGGTTTCCAACCAAATTCCAGGTGGACCCTCCATCAAGGCTGCGTAACACAGACTGGTTGCCATGGATTCCGAAAATCCTGTCAGAGTTTCTGGGGTCAATGATCAATGAAGAAATTTTGTCATCCCTATATTTTATATCGACTTTATTCCAACTTTCTCCCTGGTCGGTGCTTCGAAACAAGCCTTTATCATATAACCCAAGATAAATCAGATCAGGATTATGCGGATCAATCGCCAGTCCGGACACCGAATATTCTGGCAACCCGTTGTTGATCAGAGACCAGTGTTTACCGCCGTCACTGGTTCTGTAAATACCTGCCTTATTCCTGGCGAGATACATCCTTTCACCATTGGTAGGGTCTACTGCGAAGGCCCCGATTACAGTCCTCGATAACCCACAGGGCGTCCAGAGGGTTTCGTTATCATTCTTGTGAAAAACGCCATCGGAGGACAATCCAATAAACACGGTCTTCTCGGGGTCTCCCAGCGGATATATCGATTTGGGATAAATCGCTGGGAGGCTCTGCGTGATTTTTTTCCAGGTCTGTCCCCAATCTTTACTCTGGTACACGCCATTGTAAGATTCCCCGTAATAGATAGTCGCGGAGTCGTTTGGGTCCATCGCGAAAGCATCAGCAAACACATTGAGACCTGTCACCTTTGTCCATTGAGCACCGCCATCGCGGGTCAAATACACTTCGTCATTGGATGAAACTGCATAAATCGCATTCGAATCCTGTGAGCTGACAAGTAGTTTAATGATGCGCTGGTTGGTCAGATTGCCGTAAATGGATGTCCAGCTCTCGCCGCCGTCCGTACTTTTGTCTATGCCAGAATTTCCGCTGACGTAGATTACCGATGGAGTGGTTGGGTCTACAGTAACCCTTGAAATCGGGTAGGGGGTAGGATAAGCAGACAAAGCCCAGGTCTCACCAAAATCGGTGCTCACATAAAGCCCTCCGTCGGCAGCATATAGCTTGCCGGGTGTGAAAGGATCTGCCGCTATTTGTATAAAACCTGATCCGATGGAATACCAGGATAAGCCGGAATCGATGCTTTTATAAGATTCGAATGAGCTCGTAGAATAGAAAATCCTGGAATCTGTTGGGTCGTTCAAGAGAGAATCCAACATTTCCGTTCCATCCCCCACCTGGTAATAATCCCATGAAACCCCAAAATCAGAGCTTGTGAAGAAGTGGCTGCCACCCACCGCGTAAATCTTATTGGGATCATCAGCATCCCCTTGGAAGTCGCTGATGTTTCGCCCAAGCGGACCGAGAGGTTCCCACACCTGAGGAGTTTGCGCCTGAGGGAGAACTAATGATGTGAGCGATAGTAGAGCTATTCCAGTATGGATAATGAAATTTTGCATGAAGGCCAATATTCACCCCGGTAATTAGATAATTTTGATGGTCCTGATTAAATGTTATTGTAACACACCAGGATTCAATAGTGGCTGGGCAAAATCCCATCTGTACGCATGGTTCTCACGATCGTGCCGGTCTTGCGAAGCACCCCAGCGCAGAAAGCGCGTGTGGGCAGACTGAGCACGGACTTTGACCCCAAGGTCTCCAGAAAAAAAGCCGGGTTGAATAAAACAACCCGGCCTACAACAAGCAAAGAAAATTTACTTGATCAAACTGGCAACCAAAGCATAAAACTCTGCTGACTTAACAACATCATCCAGCTTTACGCTGTCGTTCACGGTATGCGCGGTCACTTCATCGCCAGGACCAAAACCGATCGAGGGGATGCCGGCCTTGCCCGCCCAGTAAACGCCATTGGTGCTGAACGCCCATTTGCCAGCAGGGGCATCTTCCAGCCCGATCTTGCGGCGGGTTTCTAAGCCAGCCTGCACCAGCGCGTGGTCTTCCGGGATCGCCCAGGCGGGGAAGTACTTGTCCACCGGGAAAACGAAACCGGTATACGAGGGCACATCATAGAACAGGGCTTCCACCTTGACCCGATCCTTGCTTTCCTCCGGGATCAAAGCTTCCACCTGCGCGATAGCTTCTTCCTGCATCTCACCAAAAGTCATCCGACGGTCGATGAAAATAACAGCCTCATCCGGAACTGCATTGATGCTTGGGGTCTTGACCAGCATGTCCGAAACAGTGATCTTGCCATTCCCAAGGAAGGGGTCGTCCCCAAGCGAAGGCTCCAGGTCGCGAATGCCCGCGATGACAGGCAGCAGCAGGTAGATGGCGTTGATGCCCACATGGTTGCTGGCGGCATGCGCCGAAACACCTTTGGCAGTCACTTTGAGCTCGATGCGACCTTTATGACCGCGGTAAACATTCATCTTTGTCGGTTCGCCGATCACCACGAAGTCTGGCTTGACCTTTGGATCTACCACCACGAAGGTATTTGGGGCAATCCCATCGCACCACTCCTCCATGTTGCCAAAGTACCAGGCGGTCCAGCCCTCCAGCAAGCCCAAATCGCGGGCAGCAGCCAGGCCGTAGACCATGCCCGGCGTGGAGCCTTTTTCGTCGCAAGCGCCGCGGGCATAAAGCACGCCATCTTCCACCTTGCCCTCAAAGGGGTCCCACTTCCATTCATGCGGATCGCCGATGCCAACCGTGTCGATGTGAGAGTCGAACACGATCACCTTCTCGCCATTGCCGATGCGCCCCATGATGTTGCCCATTTTGTCGAAGCGGACTTCGTCAAAATGAAGTGCTTTCATCTCTTTCGCGATGCGCTTTCCGACGTCTTCGATGTTGGATTCCATGCTGGGAATCGCGCAGATCTCACGCATAAAGCGGATGATCTGTTCGCGCTGAGATTGGATTTTCTCTTGTAGTTGTTGAATTATTTCCGGTGAGGGCATTTTTCTCCTTTGATACATATCGTTCTATCGGGTTAAAAAACTGCACGATTACGGTATATAATGTTTACAAATGCCATCGTACAGCTTAGGAATTGAGGTCTTATGGATATCTTATCATCAAAGCCTATAGGGGGCAACTTGTTTCGTAAGCCGGAATTGAACTGGGGAATTCTTGGAACTGCCAGGATCGCAGAGAAAGCCGTCGTTCCAGCCTTGCTGAGCATGAAGCATACGCCGGTCATCGCGGTTGCCAGCCGCGATTTGACCCGCGCACAGGAGTTCGCTACACCGTTCGAGATCCCTCGAGCCTACGGTAACTATGACGAATTGCTCGCCGACAGTAACGTCCAAGCGGTGTACATTCCTCTTCCAAACAGCCAACACGCCTCCTGGGCGATCAAGGCAATGCAGGCTGGCAAACACGTCCTGGTCGAGAAACCCTTTGCCCTCACTGCCGATGAAGCCCAACTGATGGTCAGCACAGCGCTTGAGAATTCCGTTGTCCTGATGGAAGGCTTTATGTATCGATACAGCGAACGTTTTGAGAAGATCCATGAGCTCGTTCGCTCTGGTGCCATCGGAAAAATTCGCCTGATCCAATCAAGTTTTAGCTTCACCCTCGGCAACCCGGACGATATCCGCCTTGCGTCGGACCTCGGCGGCGGCGCGCTGTACGACCTGGGCTGCTATAACGTCAATTTACAGCGCCAGTTGGTCGGGCGGGAACCAACCAGCGTACAGGCGATCTGCCAGATGAGCAAGTCCGGGGTGGATCTGCAAACAGTTGCCACACTCGATTTCGGCGACCAGGTTTTTGGGCAATTCATGGTTTCCTTCAATGCTGATGGTTCTCAATTCTTGCGCGTAGTTGGCTCAGCAGGTACACTTCACATCGAAAAACCCTTCTTGCTGATTGGAGAGGGCACCAGCGCCACGTTGTCCGTAGCTGGCAAAGAAACCAAACACATCAATTTCCGCGCGGAGAATGACTACAAACGCATGTTGGACCACTTTTATAATGTGGCAGTCAGCAAGGATGTGCCTCGCTTCCCGCTTTCAGACGCTATTAACAATCTTGTAGTTATCGATGCCTTGTTCCAGTCCGCTGTGCAGAACGGCAGCACAGTCTACCTTAAGAGTTAACAAAGAGAGAAATTAATAATGGAAAAAACAGAATCAACTGATGGAAAGAAAGCAGGTCCTCACTATTTTGGAATCGGTAAATGGTTACTTCCATTTATTTTGATTGTTGCCATCATCATCTTGCTATATTTGATACGAACAAATCCGGTTATTGACCCGTCAATTAAAATTCCATTTGAATCCACGTTGGAAAAAATAGTAGGCTATGCCATTTTAATTTGTGAAGGAGCAGCGACCTTGGTCGTGGGTATCTCTGCACTTCAAGTGGTCTACAATTTTCTTAGGAGCTTAGTCGATGTGAATTATTCCAGAAAACTGCGATCTTCTGAGCGATTAAGATTGCGCTTGGGTCATCGTCTGAGTTTGGCTTTGGAATTTGCAGTTGCTTCGGATATCTTGCGTCTGACAATTTCACCTTCTTCTTCAGACTTAATGTTCCTCATCATCATCATACTCTTGCGTTTCTTAATGAACTTTTTCTTGGAAGATGAGTTTGACACCATTAAATCGACAGGGAAGTATCCTGATCTTGAAGCTTGCGATACTGATGATGGTTTATAGGAGCTCCAAAAGCAAGAGTAATTATCTTTTGCATGGAAGACCCGGTAAGTTTGTGAAGGTCGCCTAAGAATTGATAAAAAAACGGATGCAGTTCATAACTGCATCCGTTTTTGATTCTTGGGTCCGAATTACGGTGTTGGTGAAGGGGTCATCGTGCGAGTGGCAGTCGCTGAGGGGATCGGTGTGGCGATGTTCACCGGCACCTTGAGCAGCTCCCCGATGAACAGCGACGTCGTATCACTCAGAAGTGGCGTGATTTTATTGGCTGTGCGGTAGCGGTTGGTCTCAGCGATGATGCGCTCAGGAGTGGAGCGGAACCATTGTGCGACTGAAGTCAGCGTGGCACCAGATTCGACAATATAGTCAACGACTGTACCCGGACGCAGTTCCGTCGGGACTATCGTGGAGGTAGGCATCCGCTGCCAGGGGGCCGGCACTTTGATGATGTCGCCAGCTTTGATGTAGCAGTTGCCATCATTGAAATTGTTGATCATCAGTAAAACTTCCAGGTCCGCGCCAAATTTCTCGGCGATCGTTGCGCAGTAATAATCGGTTTCCTGCACCACGTAATCGAAAGGTCCATCCAATGTGGGGGTGAGTGAGGGCGTCGGTGTCTCAGTGATGGTCGGAGTGACCGTGGCGGTGTTGGTTGGGGTGACCGGAGTAGGGGTGAGAGTCATGGTGGGGGTAGGGGTGTCGGTCGCGAAGAGCTGCAATCCGCCCCCGCCGAGATTACCAGTTGCCCATAAAGCCAGCATGACCAAACCGGCGATAATCAGAACAGCAACCAGGATCAGTAAGAGGGCTTTGCTGCTGTTCTTGCGCGATTTCTTTCTATACGAAGAGAGCAAGCTCTGAGATTTTTTCTGTGCCATGTTTAGAATTCCTTCCTTTGTCAGTCAACAAAGTTCAATTAATAGCATATTAAACGGTACAACCCGCTTTTGTCAAGTATACCATTTAGCGAAAAAACTATAAAAAAGTGTGAGTATATCGTGGGATGTTTCAGGAAAATACTGTCGTGTAAAAAATTTGGGATTAACAGGTTGCGGCAACATAGGAAAAGATAATGTTTGCTGAAGGAGTTTAGCAGTTGGGTCTGGCTGGAAAAATACTGATCTACGCTTTTCGTGATGAGTGTGCCAGGGAGAACCAATCTGTCAGAATCAGGATGAGAATCTTGGGCATTAATTCTCCCCGATTACTTTACCCCTCATCTGGTCGACATAAGCAATCACCATCAAATGGGTGGTGTCCAACTTTTTTCATGGATTGAGTCTCAAGCCTACTTGGATTGATGGCTTTTAAGCCACTTGAGGGTGAAAATTTCTTCCCTGTCTTGCTCTTCAAGCGTGTTCTCGATGAAGAGGATAGTTTCCTCGTACTGGGGAATAAACACTTTTTCCAAAGCATGTACTCGCCTTTGTGTTTTTATCAATTCACGCGTGAGACGCCACACCGAAACGGATAATTCAGACAGCCGGGGGATGATCTGAAGCACTTTCTCAAAGGCCTTATTCGATTCGTCAAGAGCAACAGAGGTATCGCCGAGACTGTATGAGATGGCAGGGGGCTCGCCGTATGCAATCACTTTCGGAATAGGCACTCCCATCATGCCGCGCTCTAGAATGTTTATTTCGACTGAGTGGGTCACTGCCATCGCCGCCCACTCAATCCTTTCCTGGCCCATTGATAAACGTGCCAGTTTCAGCGCGCCATATGCAGTCTCAAGTAAACTTTGCGCTTGCTGGTGTAAAGTTTCAGCTTCCCCCGCGATTCGGAGTAATTCCCCGGTTAGCACTTCGCGCTTTTTGTCCAGGATACTGTAACCCTCCCTGGCAAAAGACAGCTTTGTGCGCATTTGGAGCAGATTACTGCGTGTTGGGGCGATATTAAGCGGCGCCATAATATCTTTCAATATCGCTTTCTTTGATGCGGGTCAATTCTGTCTTTGGAAGAATGGATAGAATTCTCCAGGCAATTGTGAGTGTTTCTTCGATGGAGCGGTTGTCTGTGACTGATTGGTTGACAAATTGTTCTTCGAATGCTTTGCCAAACTCAAAGTATTTCTGGTCAATTGATGACAGCTCTTCCTCACCGATAACGGATGCCAACGATCGAACATCCTGAACATGCGCGTAGGCAGCGTAGAGCTGTGATGTCAGCGCGGGGTGATCAGCGCGTGTTTTTCCTTCTCCAATACCATCTTTCATCAACCGACTGAGTGAGGGAAGTACGCTGACAGGCGGATAAATATCCTGGGCAGTCAGACTGCGTGACAGCACAATCTGCCCCTCAGTGATATATCCAGTGATATCGGGGATAGGATGCGTGATGTCGTCATTGGGCATGGTCAGGATTGGAAGCTGGGTGATTGAGCCTTTGCTTCCTTTTATCCTGCCGGTACGTTCATACAGGTTTGCCAGGTCGCTGTACATATATCCTGGATAGCCTTTTCTGCTGGGCACTTCACCGCGCTTATTGGAGATTTGCCTGAGGGCTTCGCAGTAATTGGTTATATCTGTCATCACCACTAACACATGCTGGTCGCACTTAAATGCCAGGTACTCTGCCAGCGTTAGGGCGATTTTTGGCGTAACAAGTCGCTCCACAACCGGGTCATCTGCCAGGTTAAGGAACATTGCCACGCGGTTAAGTGCACCACTTTCGGTAAAAGCTTTTCGAAAGGCTTCTGCTACATCATGCTTGATGCCCATTCCAGCAAAGACAATTGCAAAGTTTTCATTACGTTCGTCATAAACCCCAGCCTGGCTGCCGATGCGCGCCTGGCGCACAATTTGGCTGGCCAGCAGGTCGTGTGGAATGCCGCTGCCAGAAAAGATTGGCACCTTCTGACCCATGACCAAAGTGTTCATCGCGTCTATGGTGGAAATACCGGTCTGAATATAGTCGCGGGGATAAAGCCTCGCTGTTGGATTTATTGGCTGCCCGTTGATATCCGCAAAATGATGCGCCAGCGGCAAAGGACCGTGGTCAATGGGCTTTCCCATTCCATTGAAGATGCGCCCAAGCATTTCACGGCTTACAGGCACTTGCAGTGATCTTCCGCTGAACCTTACGCGTGTACCTTCAGTGGTCAATCCAGTTGTACCCGAAAAGACTTCAATCACGGCAACATTGTCGCCAACTTCCAGCACTCTGCCCACCCGGGTCTGATTGTTGGGATCGATGATCTCAACAAATTCATCATATGCGACGATACCAGTATCCTCAACGCGGATGATAGGTCCTTCCACGCTTGTGATACCAGAGATTAACAAACCTGCGCTACGTTCAGTCGTTTTCATCGATAAACTGACTCCAATTGATCAAATTGGTCATCCAAAGATTTACGCATTTCGTCCAACCGTTCAAGTTCTTCATTGGGTACGGTACTTTTCATGCGGATAAGGGAATTGATAATGGGCAATTGTTGAATCGCACTAATAATCGCACCTTGTAAAACAACTGCCTCCGCCCGCGCCTGGAAGTGGAGGATCAAATCCAGCATTTTTATCTGTTTCATTGGCGTGGAATAAGTGTCGATCTCATCCATCGCGTTCTGCTGCAAAAAGGCCTCTCGCAGCAGGCGGGCAGTTTCCAGGGTGACACGTTGTTCATCGGGTAATGCGTCAGGACCGACCAGTTTCACGATCTGATCGAGGTGACCTTCTTCATTAAGGATCTGCATGGCTTTTGCCCTAAGTTCACGCCAGGGCATTTGAGTTTGTGTATGCCACCATTCGGTTACATTATCCAAGTACTCACTATAAGAAGTTAACCAATTGACCGATGGAAAATGACGCGCTGAAGCCAGGCTTTTATCCAATCCCCAAAAAACGCGGGTATATTGACGCGTCTGTTGGGTCACAGGTTCCGAAAAATCTCCACCGGGAGGTGAAACCGCACCAATGATGCTGACAGACCCTGTATCTCCATTAAATGTTTCCACCAATCCAGCCCGTTCGTAGAACTCTGCCAGGCGAGAGGAGAGATAAGCGGGATAGCCTTCCTGGGCAGGCATCTCTTCAAGCCTGCCTGAAATTTCTCGCATGGCTTCTGCCCAACGCGAGGTAGAATCCGCCATCAAGGCGACATGGTAGCCCATATCGCGGTAATACTCCGCGATGGTGATGCCGGTATAAACGCTCGCGTCTCTTGCTGCAACCTGCATATTGGAAGTGTTGGCAATCAGGATGGTGCGTTCCATCAAAGGTCGCTTCGAACGCGGGTCAATCAGGCTTGGAAACTCCTGCAAAACTTCGGTCATCTCATTGCCGCGTTCGCCACAACCAATATAAACGACCACATCGGCGTCAGACCATTTGGCAATCTGGTGTTGTGTGATTGTTTTTCCGGTTCCAAAGCCACCTGGGATAATTGCAGAGCCGCCTTTGACAAGTGGGAAGAAGGTGTCTAAAACGCGTTGACCTGTTAGTAAAGGTTCGTTCTTCTCTTTGCGATTTTTGAAGGAACGCGCTATCCGCACCGGGCAACGCCTTAACATGGTGATCGGCTCTTCACCCTGTTCAGTTTCAACCCGGGCAATTACCTCGTCGATAGTAAATTCTCCCGCAGGTGCAACCCAGGTTAATGTGCCTGAGATACCGCGCGGAATCATAATCTTATGCGTGATCATACCCGTTTCTGGCACAGTCCCAATCACAACCCCTTCGGTAACCTTTTTTCCAATTTCCATCTGGGGAGTAAATGACCAGAGTGTTTTCCGGTCCAGAGGAGTTACACCAAAACCACGCCCAATAAATGAACCAGTAATTTGTTCAATCACTGGAAGTGGGCGTTGAATGCCGTCAAAAATACTGCCAATCAAACCGGGTGCTAATTCAACAGAAAGAGGTAAGCCAGTCCCAAAAACCGGCATACCAGGCGTCAATCCACTGGTCTCCTCGAAGACCTGGATCGTCATTTCATTATCATGCAGTCCGATCACTTCACCGATCAAGTTTTGATCGCTTACACCTACCATATCTCCCATGGCAATCTGGCTTGACCCGCGTGCTCGAATGACAGGTCCGTTGATCCAAGTGATAACAGCCGCGGCATCTGTCATGCGTTTTCTCCTATCAAGATCTCAAAAACCTCGCTTCTAAGTCTTTCCATCTGCCGCTCCAGTCGCCTTTGGAGTGTGTTCTCGAATGTACGGTGTCCTTTGGTATCTGTGGCTACGACCCCGGTCCCTTCAGTTAGGTTCTCCCCGATCTCGATCTGTGTAACAAGCTCGGAGCCGAGTTTTTTCAAAGTTTCCTCTGGGATAAGTTCCCGGGACTTGACGTCAAAATGCAGCACCACGTTTTTGGACTGTAATTGACCAATGGCTTCTTGGACCAACCCCATCAACGCTTCAGGGTAGTTGGGTTCATTTGGAACATTCGGTAAACGGTCCTGCACTTTTGAAAAAACAATTTCTAATAACTGTTCCCGGTGTTCATACGCTTCCACCCTGGCTCTGACAGTGATTTCAGAGATTTTCTCTTCCTTGCGCAGTTCTGCTTCTCTTCTGGCTTTTTCGAGAATCTCGGCATAGACTTGCTTTGCCTGCAAGTCACCGCGTTTCAGAATTTCAGCTTCTTTATGTTTGGCTTCCCCCTGGATTTTTTCAGCATCAGCCTGTGCGGCATCTAAAACTGAACGTGTTAATTCGACAATTCTTTCATCTATCGATTTCAACATAGTCATTAATCCGTTCTACCAAGAGTCATTTTCGGATTCCGATCGCTTGCTCAGCTAACCCAATGAAAGAAGTTCCCTTGCCGCTTGTGCCTTTTGGTGAGGGAATTTCCAAGAAGAGAGGCGATTCAATTCTGCTTTTCAACCTGGACAGGCGTTCGGATGCCAAATTGGAGCAATCTTCTGTCACCAGTACCAACCCCAAATCGGGATTGGCAAGCGCGGCATCGAGTGCTTGATTCATGCTCTGGACAGAATCTACGGCTTGACCGTGAACGCCAACCAGGGCAAATCCCAGGACAGCGTCAACATGTCCGATGACCCAAACTTTCATAATTGCCTTATCTATTGAGGATCAGGAAGGAAATCAGCAGCCCATAGATGGCTATACCTTCAGCCAAGCCCACAAAGATCAGAGCCTGACCGAACAGTTCCGGTTTCTCAGTGATGGTCCCTAAAGCAGCAGCACCGGTATTTGAAACTGCAATACCAGAAGCGATAGCAGCAACACCGGTCGAAATGGCAGCGGCAAGAGAAGCGTACGGATCGGCAGCAGATGCTTGGATGAAACTCGCTGCATGTACACTGGTCGGCGTCAACAGCCAGACCAATCCCAACGAGAATGCCATCAAACCAATCATGATGTTAAGTCCACCAAGTCCGACGAGCATTTTCTTGGTCGCTTTTACCGGTTGAGTATTGTGGCGGTATCGGAAGTAGATCAAAGCGGGGATCAATGGTACGAGCCCGATGAGAAGTATGATTGCGTAAGTTGTAACAGGCATGTTATTTTGCTCCTTCTGAATTCGATTTAGCCAGCCGGAAAGGTTTATACCTGCGCCCTCCGCCTGTGAAAAACTTGCTGAAAAATTCGTAATATTCCAATCGCAACGTTTGGATGCTGACGATCATCCCCTCGAAACCGATCACAAAGATATTACCAAAGGCAACGATCAGCCAATAACCGATTCCTTTTCCTGGGTCAACAATATTCGCCAGGATAAAGAACACCGAAGTTAAACCGGCATGCGCGACCGCAAAGGCGCCGATGCGAACATAAGAAAGAGAATTGCTCAGGTAACCTATCAGGGTTTCAAAGAGTTCGAAGAAAGACTGGATGAAGTACAGTAGGAAACCTCCTTCAAAGTAAGGCTTCTTCTTCTCGAAATAGCGCTCAAGAAAACCAGAGAGGAATATCATCACGATACTTGCGATCACGATCACGATGAAGACTGATTTATTCACCGGAAAACCCTTGACTAACAAACCGATAACCAACCCTAACAGCCCCCAGTAAAGCAATAAGCCGGACAGTCCTTTACTATTGAAAAAGAAATGTATCCAGTGGCGCTGATGAAAATCGTTGACCAGAGCAATAATATTTGCCATTGAGAGCAAGATCGCGCCAAATCCTGCCGTGATCAAGAGCAGATTCATGATGTTGTGCATCGGATGCATCCAAACCGCTGGCAGCACATCCTCTATGCCAAATATGCTTCCAAACAAGAAGCCGAACACAATCGCAGAGAGACCACATAGCAAAACCACTGACCCCATGCTCGCCAGGCGTTCCAGTTTCTTGACTTTTTTAAGCATCAGGACCAATCCCGCGATCGTCAGTACCAATCCGTGTCCAACATCTCCGAACATGGCTCCAAAGATCAGGGGAAATGTCAACATCAACAGCATAGTTGGATTGAGTTCGTTATATGAAGGCATTCCGTAAGTCGTAACCAACTTCTGAAAACCCTGCCCAAAACCTTTCTTTTCGATCAGGATAGGAGCATTCTTAGTTTCCGAGTCCTTGCCGCTCTCTTTGACATCAATGATGATCGCAGAAGAAATAGCCTGAAGATCACCGGATAATTTCTCAAGTTTGTCGCTCGGCAGCCATCCAGCAACCAGGTAACCATGTTTCAACTTTCCGTATCTCATCAATGATTCAGACATCATTCGGCTATATCGTACCCGCCAATATAGTTCTTGCAGGCGACGTGAACGGCTATCCCGGATCTTTTCAATCTCACGGGAATTGCTTTCTGTTTGGGACTGAAGCGCTTCGATTTCTTTGTCCAGGGTGGCGATGATCTCCGCAGGTGTTCCTCGATAACTATCTGGCAGATCAACACCAACCAGATAAGCACTGAGGGCTGCCCTATGGAGGTATTCTTTGTTTTGGCGTGATCCTATCAGCAGCACAGTAGCTTGATCGCCCTCTTTCTTGAGTTCCAGTAGCACGAATGGGATGTTCGTCATGCTGGTTTTGAAGCGGTCAATTTTGTTAATTGGCATCGTGCCAAGCACTGAGTAGATGTATCTCCTGTTTCGGATCCGGTCGAGAGGAATATCCAGGACTGAAAGGGGGCTTAGCAGTTGAATATAGCCATTGCGCAGATCGATCTCATGCTGGGCAGACAGTAGATCGTTGGATTTTTCTTGAATTTCCTGCTCTACTTTGTCAATAAAAGGCTTAATCTCATCGGGTTCTGAGATCATTTTGAGGTGAGAGTCAGGTATTTGACCCACGTCAACGCCCAGAGACCGCATGGCGTCCAGGATCTGTTTCTCAAGGTTTGCGAACTGGTTCGTCTTTAATTGCCAGTTTGAGCCACTCGTTTCACTTTCCTCCGAATGCAAGTAACTGATATCTTCCATCTGCAGGAATCCTTCATTTGCCAGCAGCTCTGTTACTCTTCTGGCATAATGATTAGGGATTTCAATTTCAACTTCCGACATGCGTTCGGGATACCATTTCATCGTAATAATCCTCAGATCAGGCTTTCATCAAGTGTGGTAGTTTGTGAATAAGATAGGGCGCGAATTGCTCCACCGGCATTTCGAGAGATTTTGCCTCGAATAACAAGGTCAGATCTTGAATCTCCATTTCCAACACAAGTAAATAGGCCAGTGGTAAGCCAATTGTGAAAGCACCGTCCGAAAAGACTTTCCTGCAAGTTGAATAGATCAATCGCATGAAAAGCGTTTCATTTATCTGCCACTTGCTTGTGCTTTTAGCATCCAACGTGCCTTCCTGGCTGATTGCAGGATAAATATCCGCCAGAAGCTGATACGGGTTCCTGTCCATTGCAATGGCCCTGATGTCATCGTCACAAACTTTATAACCAAAAGGCAACGTGTAATTGATGATTTCACTCTCTGAAAAATGGTAATAATATCGGTAACGAGCTGCCCAGGTCAGGTTGTTTTTATCAACCATCAATCCAATGAGTTTTCGAGCGATCTTTTCGTCCTCGTGGGGAAGTGAGTCAATCTGATCCCAGAGTGTGTGCCAATAATTCAAATCAATTGCCACCTCAACCGGGAACAGGCTTTTTTCTTCATGATATCGTGATAATGATAGTTTCAAATCTGCTTCATATTCGGTGTTGTGAAGCAGAGTGATTGCAGAGTCGACCGTACCTTGTTGAACCATCTGCTCAAAAGGCAAGGTGGGGTAGTTTTCGATGGGAAACAAAGTGTAGCGGATTTTCTCCCAGTTTTCCCCAACCTCGATACCGCGCAATACCGCCTTCAAATTGTCAACTTCGTAGAGCTTAAACAGCTGGATCAGCAAGGGTCGCGCGAATGACGGGCCGTGCTTGATGATAATACTGTAATCATGAGTTAGTTTTTTGCGGATTTCGTAAGCTGCCCTGCGAGATGACTTATTGACCTCCTGTGAGTCGGTAAGGTAGGGTCCATAGCTTGATTCATCCAGTTTCGTGATCAGCGTACTCAGATCGGGGGAAGCACTTAACCTTGCGATCGTTTCCTCGCTCAGTAGATTGCCAATCATCCCGCGAATACGCGTGTGTACGTTGGCATAAGCGCTAACGCTACTTAGGTTCATGCTTTTTGTGTTGTCCCTAATAATGCCTGAACGATATAATCGACAGCCTTTGGCAGGTTTATCTGGGCTAAAGCATCTCTATGAGAGGTTCTTTCGGCATACTCATTGATAATTTCATCAATAATTGTTGGATTGATAATTTCTTCAGTCAAGCGGGCACTGTCAAGCTCAGCCTTTTGCCTTGTTTCCTCAAGCAGGTCCTGCACTCTGCGTTCAGCTTGCTCCGGCAAGGAGTCAGCTTCTTGCATTGCACTCTCATAAAGCGTTTGTGCCTGCTCCTCCGCATCCAATATCTGTTTTAATCTTTCTTCATTCATCATAAATGTCTGAATTACCTTTTGTTTTCGTATTATAGTACCAATTCCTGCCATTAATTCCCGGGTATATGGATAGTATACACCTGTAATGTCTCATAATCTCCATATGTAGATTGTGTTTCCAGGTCGAAAAGTTGAGAGGACGATAGTGTAGATCTGAAGGTCAAATACAAGGCCCGGTCTGCCCACACGCGCTTGCGCGTTGGGGTGCTTCGCAAGACACCGGCGTTATCATTCTATGGAGCATAAACCAAGAATGAGTATAATAAGCGCATGTTTCTGCGAAAACCTGTAACTACTCTCGCGCTGGCGGTCATTACCACGGCGCTTCTTTTGTCCGCCGGTTGTGCAAAGACTCAAACCCCGCCTGCCAGTCCAAGCCCTGAGGTGAATGTCCCGACCGTAGCAGTCAGCACAGCCACAGCCACCCTGGAGCCTACCCCCACCGAAATTCCCGCCGCGGCAATCGTCAACGGCGAGCCCATCCCCTTGAACTACTTCAACAACGAAGTCTGGCGCTACCGCGACTCGCTTGCCAACCAGGAGGTTAAGCCCGATGACGCAACCATTAACCAAACCGTCATCAATTACCTGATCGAGCAGCAATTGCTCGCGCAGGAAGCTCACAAAGCCGGCTTTACGCTGAGTGGAGCGGACCTGCAGGTGAAGATCGATAACCTGGTCGCCGGGTTGGGTTCGGGCAGCGCCTTCACAGACTGGATGAGCAATAACCACTACGACGATGCCGAGTTCCGTATGGCGCTCACCCTCGCCTCAGATGCCGCCTGGCAGCGCGACCAGATCTCCGCCACCGTCCCCGACGCGGTTGAACAAGTGCGGGCAAGGCAGATCTTCGCCCTCACCCCTGAAGGCGCTCAGCGCGCGATGACCAGCCTTGCCAGCGGTACTGATTTTGGCACTTTAG
>Ga0116174_10002363_pt1 | contig 16392 bp, 9 predicted proteins | sample AD_UKC087_MetaG_FD_89801 | JGI IMG/M metagenome (GOLD analysis project Ga0116174, IMG submission 89801) | Active sludge microbial communities of municipal wastewater-treating anaerobic digesters from USA - AD_UKC087_MetaG | ecosystem: Engineered > Bioreactor > Anaerobic > Digestate | place: USA...
GGACTCGAGGGTCTTGTCGATCGCTTCTTGACCCTTGACGATGACGCCGGTGTTGGGCTCGACCCACAAGGTGCGGACGTTGCCGTACATCACCTTGGCGGGGACATCCTCGCCGGTGCCGTCGAAGATGGCTGCCGGAACGGTCCGGCTGGCCACTTCCTGCTTGTCGATCCGCTGCTCGAAGACGTAGGTCTCGGTGCCGAACAAGTCCTCGGTGCGGACGAACTTGGCCGCCGTTGCCTTGCCCAGGTCACCGTCCCACCAGGAGTAGGACTGCTTCTGCACGTCGAACGGGAACTTGAAGTAGCCGCCCTCGTGGGTGATGTCCTTCATGGCATCGGGCTTCTCCAGGTCGCCGATGGAGACCTGGTCGCCGCAGCAGTTGTTGGCCACACCGGTGAGCCGGTCGAACGACACGGTCTCCATGCTGTAGCTGAGGTCGCCGACGCCGACCGCGGTCGACTTGACACCGGTCTGCCAGAACGCCGTGGTGGCCTGCTTGTCCGCAGGAACCCGACCGGGGATTCCCAGCACCTGCCGGGTGCTCTGCACGGTGACGCCGGTCAACTTGTCGTAGTGACCAACCTTGGCGTCGTCGGACCAAAGCCGCAGGACCGACATGTCACGGCCGACCGACACCGAGGTGCTCTTGTAGTTCAAGGGCACCGTGGCGAGTTGCGTGTACAGGACGGGTTTCGCCATGAACCCGGAGACGAGCAAGAGGGCGCCAAGGCCGAGGGCGATGGCTCCGAGAGTGCGACGCACGTGTTTTACTCCCCACTAGAGTGACCGTCGATGCCTGCCAAGTCCCCCACGGGTAGGCTCGTAAATCTGACGGATCGTAACAGCGGCACCCTCATTCCCCTACCCTTTCGGCCAGATCGAGGTGACATGTCGCACAGTGGCGAGCCGGCCCTCGCGGCAGTCCCTCCTGTCATGGGCCCGGAAGGTATGCCGTCGGAGCCTGGCGCCGCGCCGAGCAGGTCCCCGTCAACCACCTTCCGGTTGGGTGCGCTCGCCATCCTCGTGGTGACGCTCGTGTGGCGCACGTGGACGGTTTCCGCGTGGAGTTGGATCCAGGACGACTGGATCTACCAGATCGAGGCACAGCGGATGCCCCTCGGCGACTACCTCACCCAGAACTACAACCAGCACTTCATGCCCGGCCAGTTCCTTCTGTCCTGGGCCTCGACGACCCTGGCTCCCCTGGACTACACCGTGGCCATCGTCGTCACGGTCGGGTTGAGCGCGTTGTCGATCCTGGCCTGGGCGGCCGCTCTCGCCGAAGTGTTCGGCGAGACCTCACGGGCCCTGCTGGCCCTTGCGTTGGTAGCCCTTTCGCCGATCTTCCTGCCGACCAGCCTGTGGTGGGCGGCATCCATCCAGGTACTCCCCCTGCAGGCGACGATGGCGCTGGTCATCCTCTTCTTGTGCCGATACCTTCGCCAGCCCGGGGTGCGGCCGTTGGTCGGGCTCGGCATCGCCTACCTGCTGGGTCTGTTCTTCTGGCAGAAGGCCCTGCTGCTCGTCATCCCGGCCTTCTTCCTCGTCCTGCTGCTCGGCTCCGGTTCGCCGCTGGCGCGACTTCGCTCGGCCTGGCGCCCGTTAGGCCTTCTCGCGGTGCTGACGGCGCTCTACGTGCCCGTCTACCTGCTCGTCTTGGCCAAACCCGGGTCGGCCGGCATGGGCGTCGACCACACCTTCACGCCACGGGGTCTGGGCGAGTCGCTGTCCTTCTTCTTCACCGGGTTGTTCAACATCGTCCTCCCGTCGCTGGTGGGTGGGCCATGGGGTGCCGCCGACAACACGACGAGCATCTACGACCCGATTCCCGCCATGCTCTGGTTGCCCATGCTGGCGTTGGCTGTCTGCGCGGCCATCCTCATCGTCCGCCACCGCCGCCGGGGCGGGTGGCTCATCGGGATGGTGCTCTCGTATGCCGTGGTGTCCTGGGGGCTGGTGCTGTTCAGCAGCCGCTACCAGTCGATCGGTGTGCTCAGTGTGCGGGAGGCGCGCTACTCCGCCGACCTGCTCCCGGTCATCTTCTTCGCGCTGGTCTTCGCCGTCACCCGCTCCCGGATCGAGGCGGCGACCGCCACCACCCCCTTGCGCCGCCCGCTCCCCACCGTTGTCACCGGTCGGGTGGATGCACTGGTCGGCCTGCTCACCTTCGCGGTCTCGTTGTCAGCACTGGCCGGCAACGGCGCCGAATGGCAGCGGATCGAACCGCACTCGCCGAAACCCTGGGTGACCACGATCGTGCGCGACGCCACCGCCGTCGGTCCGCGGTCGCTCTTTGACGGGGTGGCGCCCGACGGGGTGATCAACCCGGGGTTCTTCCCCGACTACGCGCACATGAGCGACATGTTGTCCCCCCTTGGGCTCCCGCTGGCTTTCGATGCCCCCGCCCGGCAGGTGCTGATCGCCCGCGGCGACGGTCACCTCGTCAATGCCGCCGTCGAGGACCTCGTCCAGGTCCCCACCGGCCCGGTCAGCGACTGCGGGTACCTCGTCAAGCCCGGGGAGACGGCATACGTGCCGGTCACGAAGCAGTTGTTCGCCTGGACCTGGTTCGTCCAGGTCGACTACTTCTCGGAGCGGGGCGGCACAGCGGTGCTGCGGACGGACGCCAAGAACTGGACGATCCACCTTGAGCCCGGCCTCAACCAGGTGCAACTACCGATCGTCGACTCGGTGTCCGCCTTGGCCATCGCGGGAGCTGCCGACGCCGGCACCTCCTGCATCACGAAGATCCAGGTGGGCAACATCCGCGAGACGCGAGTCCTGGCGGCCCCATGACCGACACCCTCATCGACGGGCCCACCCAGACCCGCCGGACCCTGCGTTTCCCGGCCCTGGACGGGCTGCGCATCGGCGGCGCAGTGGCCGTCGTCTCGACCCACGTCGGGTTCACCTCGGGTGCCTCCCTGAACGGCCAGCAGGCCGGGCTGCTGGCCCGGCTCGATGCCGGGGTCCCCCTGTTCTTCGTCGTGTCCGGCTTCCTGCTCTACCGTCCCCACGTCATGGCCAGGCTCACGCAGCGGCCGAGGCCAGCACTCGGGACCTACCTGCGCCACCGAGCGGCACGCATCCTTCCGGCGTTGTGGCTGGCCGTGCTCGCAGCCGCCCTCCTGCTGCACCACGCCCCGCTCGTGGGCCCGAGCTCGTTCCTGCGGTACGCCACCCTCACCCAGATCTACACCGAGGTCCCGGCCCCGACCGGCCTCACCCAGATGTGGAGCCTGGCGACCGAGGTGGCCTTCTACCTCGCCCTCCCAGCCCTCGCGTGGGCCCTCGACCGCTCCGCGCCGACCCCCCGCGCTTGGGTCAACCGGACTCTTGCTGTCCTGTTACTGCTCCCCGTCGCGTCCGCGGTCTGGGTGGCCGCCGCGACGGCGACCGGCGGCGGGCTGCCGATGCTGTGGCTTCCGGCGTTCCTCGGTTGGTTCGGGCTCGGCATGGCCTTAGCAGCGTGGTCCGGTGCGCGAGAGGCGGGACTGCTCGGGCCGACGGTCCTGGATGAGCTCGGGCACGCCGCCGGCAGCGCGTATGCCGCGGCCGCGGCGCTCTACCTGCTGCTGTGCACCCCTATCGCCGGGCCGTACGACCTGTCGCCACCGACCGTGGGCCAGGCCGTCGTCAAGAACCTCGGGTATGCCGTGCTCGGTGTCCTTCTCGTGTTTCCCGCCGTGGTGGGCGCAGCCGCGGACCGCCCCTCGGCCATCGTGCGCGCGCTGGGCGGCCGGGTCGGCAGGGCGTTGGGCGATATCTCCTACGGGGTGTTCGCCTATCACCTCATCGTGCTAGCCCTCGCCGAGCGGGCGTTCAACCATCAGACGTTCGACGGACAGTTCGTCCAGTTGTGGGTGAGCACCATCGCGGTGACCTTCGTCGTCGCGTGGGTCAGCTACCGCGTCCTCGAACGACCGATCATGCGCTGGGCCCGCCGCCTCGAACGCTGACACGGCGAGGGCGCCCCGCGCTCGGCACCCACCGTGGGAGAACCGTCCCAGAAGTCCCGGAGGCGGCCGCGCCTGCGAACGCGGCGAGCACGAGTTGCTGAACCCCCACCGACATGAGCGCGGCCCCACCCTCGCCCCACGGGGCCGCGGCAACGGCGGCAACCGCCCCGGCACCGAGCACAACCACCGGGGTGACGCCCAGACGCGGCCAGCGGCGGCCCGCGTAGCCCACCACCGCGCCGATCACCACGGCGAGGACTCCGACGAGCCCGGCGTTGACGGGAAACGTGACCACCAGAAGAACCGCCAGCAACCATCCGCCCGACGCCGAGCCGGTCAGTGCTCCGGACAGCGCTACCGATCCGCCATCAGACTCGGCGATCTCGTTCCGGGGCTTTCCGCGAGGGCGCGTGCTCAGCAGCCACAGGACGAGCAGGGCAAGGAAGGCGACTCCCCCGACGGCGAGGCCCGCGCCATACCACGGTTGGGGGGCGTATCGCGTGTGCACCACGGTGGCTGCTCCTGCGGGGAGCACCCACCCCTGCTGCCAGCCATTGACCCGGACCGAGGGCAACGCCTGCCCCTGCCCATCGGTGGCGACCCAGCCGGGGTTGGCGTTGTGGCTGAGGACGAGCATTCCCGGTTGCGCGCGCTGCGGCACGGCCCACCCACCGTCGCCCGCAGCCGCGATGCTCTGGCTGGCGGAGGTCGAGGCCGCCGCGGCGGACGGCGGCGCATCGACGCGGCGCAGCAAGAGTTGGTAGGGCCGGAACTCCGTCGTGGCGGCCGCCGAGAGGGTATGCCGCCCGGCCGCCAGGTCGACGGTGGCGGCGCTCGTGGTCGGGCAGGCCGACCAGCGCAGCGGGGCACCACGAAGCACCTGCTCGACGGTCCCTTCGACCTGGGTCGGCAGCCGTGTGTCATCGACGAGGACGCTCGGGCCGAAGCCACAGGGGACAGCGACGGTGCGGGTGGGGTCCAGGACAGCGCGCAAGTCATCGGCGCCCTCCAACCGCACCTCCGACACCCCGACGGGCAGGTGGGCGGCAAAACCGCTCACGGAGTCGATCGAGCTGGCGCCGCTGTCGCTCAGGAAGTCGATGTCCAGCCCGCGCCCGGTGGTCGGCGAGATTGCGGCATACCCCTCGGCATCGACGGGCACGGTCGAGCCGGTGCCGTCGTCGCCGGTCACCGTCACCGAGGTGGGCCGGGAAGCGGCGAGATAGGGGTCGAGCAGGAACTGCAGCCGGGTCACCGTGCGAGCCTGCGGGAGGTCGAGTCGCAGTCGCGGGCTCGGATCGGCGTCGCCGGCCACCCACCCGGTGCCCAGGTCGGCGTCGGCGACTGTCGCCGGCCGCGCAGCCGGGCTCTGGACGCGGCTACTGCTGGCCGTGGCGGTGATCCGGCCAGGGAAGTCCAACAGTCGTTCGATATTGCCCCCCACACCGGGCAGGACGGTGCCGGACAGTTCGTATGCCGCTCCGGTCGCAAGCGTCAACGACCGGAAGATGCCGGCAGTCTCCTCACCGGATCGCACGAGGGCGGGCGAGCACAGGGACCGGGTCGCGACGAAGGCGCACCCGGTCAGGGCGGGGACCTCCACGCGGCTGAGGATCTGGGCCGGGGCAGCCGGGGCAGCCGCCGGAATGACCAGTTCGGGCACGGGGTGAACGCCGGGGACGGTGAGCTCGGCGATCCCGAAGCCGTTGGGTGCGCCGGAGCCGACCGCGTCCAACTCGACCCGCACTCGGGTGGTCCTACCGGGTGGTGTCGCCAGCCGGACCACACTGTCCGTCTCGACGATGTCGGTCGTGACCGAGCCGGTGTCGGTGCTGACCCGCACCCGGGTGGGCTGGGCCTGAATCGGGTAGCCGCCAGACACCTGGATCGTGAGCCCGGAGATGTCCTGGGGTGCGGCGAGCCCGAGTTCCAGCCACTGCCCCACCGCCTCGCCGTACGTACCGCTCACCCACCGGGTGAGGGGGTCGGCGTCCAGCGCGGCCGCCGGGCCCGTCCCTGGACCCAGGCGCAGCGTCGCGCCGGCGTCCGAAGCCGACGACGACGCCGTCACGGACCGGACCCCGCGCCACCGCGTCACCGTCTGCGCCGCGGTCCGGTCGCTGATGTAGTCGATGGTGCGTCGGCCGGTGGTGCCCGGGTCGCCGTCCGCAAGGACCTCGGAGGTCGTCGCCCCGGAGCTGCCGAAGGCGACGTCGCGGCGACGTAGGCCGTCGGTGACCACCTCGGGGAGCCCTTGGGCCAGATCCCCCAGTGCCAAGCGGTCGGATCCGAGGATGCTGACAACCCCGTCAGGTGTCGAGCCGGCGATGTCCACGAGGTTCTCCGGCCCGGCCGTCGCGAGCTGGACCTGATCCAGCGGGACGAACCGAGCTGCCGATGCCGCCGCACCGTCGAAGATCTCGACGCTCGGATAGGGCACGAGCATCCGGTCGTCCACCGTCACCCCAGGAGCATCGGCGAGGTAACCGGTCGGCGGGCCGAAACTCGCCCGGCGGATGAAGCCGGACTCGTCGATCGCCTCGTGCAATGGCACCGGCCGGGACACCCCGGACTGCGGCAAGAGGTCATTGCGCACGACGAGGAACCGGATGCCCGCCTCCCCCAGCACCCGAGCCAGGTCCGGTGAACCCATACCCGCGGTGAGGCGGCGGGTCACCTCATCGAGCAGCCGGGTGCTGCCCGCGCCGCCCAAGGGCACCGCGTCCCGGACCACGAAGGGCCGTTGCATGAGGGCCTGAAGCGGTTCGTCGCGGGTGGACCCCCAGGTGAAGTCCGCGAAGGATGCCGACGGGAGCACCAGCACGGCGCCCTGGCCCTCAGCGTCGTCGAGCCAGGCGGCGGCCTCGTGCCAGTACTGCGGGATGCCGTCGTACCCGCCGGGCCGCGGGAGGTTGGCGGCTACGGCGGGAGCGGCTGCCGCGACGACGAGCAGCCCGGCGACCGCCGCCACGAGCTCGACACGTAGCGCCCGCACCGGACGCCAGCGGGCGAGGACCGACGCCGCGTGAACCAGGCCAAGGCCGATCGGGATCCGCAGGACCAGGTCGAACTTGTGGGTGTTCCGCAGTGGCGCCAACGGGCCATCGAGCAGCCCATGGAATGCGTCCGCCAACGGCCCCGATGCCGCCGACGAAAACCCGACGGTGAGGAGGAACAGACCGACGAGGGCGCTCACCGCGAGCCAGCCGCGGTGCGGCATCCGCGGGTGCGCCAGACCGGACAGCCCCAGGACCGCGACGACCCCCGTCACGACGATGAGCGTCGGCTGGCTGATCAAGGAGTATGCCGCGGGCCAACTGGCCCCGCCCGGACCGGCGAGATAGCCCAGCCAGGGTGTGGTGCCCTGGAGGGCGTTGAACGGGCTGGCAGTGCTCGTGGTGACTCGTGCGTCCTCGATCCAGTCGAGGAATGGTGGGCTGTATCGGCCGAGGAGCAGCAGGGGGAGCAACCACCACAGGCCCGCAGCCAGACACCACCCCAGCCACCCGAGCATCGGGCGCAGCAGGGCGCGCCAGGGTCGTCGGGTCACCCACCAGAGCACCGGCAGGATAAGGGCCGCGCCAGTCGCCACCGCGTTGACGCCGCCGATGCACCCGAACGCGAGCGCCGAGCGCAGGGCCCGGGCCCGCATCCGGGCGGGCCGCGGGTCCAGCAGTGGCGTCAGCACCCAGGGTGCGACGGCCATCGGCCACACCTCGATGGACGTCACCGCCACCTCGCTGAGAAAGCGGGGCGATAGGGCGAACAGCGCTGCACCGAGGTACCGCGACCACGGGCTGCCGACCCGCAGGGCACCGGCGAGCCGCCAGAAGCCCACAAAGGCCACCCCGAGGATCAGCGACCACCACAGCCGCTGGACGATCCAGGCCGGGACCCCGGCGGCGCTGAGCAGGGCATGGAAGGGACCGCTGGGGAAGAGATAGCCATACGCTTGGTTCTGCAGTTGGCCGAACGCGCTGTCGTCCCAGAGGTCGAGGGCCCGGGCCATCAGCCCGACCGGGTTGGCGGTGAGGTCGAGCTTCGTGTCGGGCACGACCAGCCCGGGGGCCTGCCAGAAACACATCGCCGAGAGCAGCAGGCAGCCGGTGGCCACCCGCAGCCTCCAGACCGGACCGCTGCCGCTCATCGGGGACGCACGACGAGCATGACGTTCCAGCTGACGACCTCGCGCAGACCTGGAACGTGGACAACCCACCGGGCCCAGGCCGGGTGGTAGCGCGGCAGCATGTCGACGAGGTCGAGATGCCCCTCCTCCTCGGCCCGGCGAACCCAGCGCAACATCCGCGCGGCCGAGCAGGCGAACAGGGACCGGCCGAAGTCGTTCTTCGGGCGCCGACCGTGCCGCACGGCATACCGGTCGGCTGCTCGCACTCCCCCGAGGTAGTGCCACGGGGAGGTCTCATGACCGCCCCACGGCGACAACCACGGCGTCCACGAGACGACCACCGTGCCCCCGGGCCTGGTCACCCGGACCATCTCCGCGACCATCCCCTCCGGGTCCGGGACATGCTCAAGGACGTTGCTGGAGTAGGTGACGTCGAACGCTCCATCGGCGAACGGCAGGCACAAGCCGGAGGCGCGCATGGTGTTACCCGCGACGCCACCGCGCGCGGTCAACTCGCCCGCGTCGGGGTCCACACCGGCATACCGGGCACCGGCGCTGGTGAACGCGTCCGCGAAGTAGCCCGGACCGCCACCGACGTCGAGCACTGATGCACCTGTGAGAGGGCACCACCGCTGGACCTCACGGATCGAGTCCCGCGCGAGCAAGGAGTAGAAGAAGTCGGGATCGCTCTGTTCGACCCGGAAGGCCCGGAAGAGCTGGATCGAGCGGGACACCGATCCGGTGGCTGCCAAGGCGGGTGTGGACCGCGGGGTCATGAGACGAGCGCTGAGCGGCTCAGGCCCTCGTCGATCTGCGCGATGGGCGAACCCCCGGACGCCACGTGCGCCAGCAGTTGGTCCCACGCCTGGATCGTTCCCGCCCAGGTGAAGGTGCGGGCGTGCCCTCGGGCGCTCTCCCCCAACCGCGTCCGAAGGGCCTCGTCGCTGAGCAGCGCGGAAGCTGCCTCGACCATGCCCTCGGTGTCATGCACGAGGATGCCCGTGACGCCGTCGAGGATCGACTCGGACAACCCGCCGGCACCGTGATGGGCCAGCGTCGGCACCCCGTGGGTCGCCGCCTCGACGACGTTGAGGCCCCACCCTTCCTTTGCGCTGGGTGCCATCGCGATCCAGGCCGAGGCGAGCTCGCGGTGTTTGGTCGTCTCATCGACGAAGCCGAGCAGATCGACCTGGTCGGTGACCTCGCGGGCCTGCGCATGGGCGGCGACCTGCTCCCGCCACCACCCGTCGCCGACGATGCGCAGCCGCAGGCCAGGATGGCGATCCCGCAGCGCCGCAAGGACGTCGATGGCCAGTTCCACGCGTTTGTGTGGCACGAGGCGTCCCAGCACGACGATCGTCGGATGCGCAGTGCGGGCGGCGATCCGGCCGATCGGCGTATCTGTCCCGTTGTGGATCACCGAGATCGCGGCTGGGTCAACCCCCAGCCCTTGCAACTCGTCGCGGGTCCGACCGGACACGGTGACGTACTGACGCCCCCGGTAGACGCGCGGAGCGACCCGGGATTCGACAAACCAGCCGACCCTGGCCACCAGAGGGTTGAAGACGACCGGCCATTGTTCGCGATGCACGTGATGGACGAGAGAGACGACGGGCGTGCGGGTCACCCAGGGCGCCGCGAACGGCACCCCGTTCTGGGTGTCGACGACGACATCGAAAGCGCCCTCCCGGCGTTCCAGGTCGCGCAAGCGACGCAACGACGCCGGGTAGACCGACAGCCGACCGCCCTGACGGAGCATGCGGTAGCCGTCGATGCTCGCTTCGGCCGGCGCATCGTCGTGGGCCGCGCAGAAGAAGGTGACGTCGTGACCGAGACCGGCGAGCCCCGCGCAGATGTTCTGCGCGTAACGCTCGGCGCCACCCCCTTCGGGGTGGGTCAGGTCACGCCAGTTGAGAAAGGCAATGCGCACTGGCTCGCGCCTTCGCGATCAGCGGCCGACGGCTCACCCGCCGTAGCCGATGACCTGGCTCGGAGCGACAACGTTCTTGGGACCGGTGATGACAGACTGGCTGTCGTTGGGACCCTTGGCAGCTGCCACCGCCGAGACGGCCGCGGCAGCGGCGCCCCCACCGAGCAGGATGCTCAGCAGAGCGATCAAGAGGCCGGCCCCCCGGCGACGATTGCGATTCGACACGTGCGGATCCCTCCCAGGTCGCTGCGGTGCCCGCAGCGTTCTGGGGAATGGTACAGGTCACATCGCGCATGTAAAGGTACGTCGCGGTCAGCGCGGCACGCGCCACACTCTGAAGGTGTCGTCCGAGTAGACCAACCTCAGACCTGGATGCGTCTGTGGGACGGTGCCAGGAGTGGTGAGCCACTCGAACACCACGTCGATATCGCTGTCTCGTAACGATGTAGCGTCGATGCGACCATCGGCCCAATCGGACGCTCCTGGTGGTTCTGCCGGGCCGACGTGGAACTGCTCGGACCCGCGCTGCACGACCAGGTCCGCGCCCGCGACGACCGAGCCGGGCACGGCAAGCGGCAGCGGGTCGAGGAACGGCTCCGGGCCCGCCCAGGGCTGCTGGCGGAATGGCTGCCACGGCAGATCGAGCACCCGCCCGTCGCCGACCGCGTCGACCGCCCGCGCCCAGCCCGCGGGGACGTCGAACGGTCGGTATGCCGTGTGAAGCCGCCCCAGCAGGTCCGGCGCCCCCCAGGGGCCGAGGGCAGCAATGACGAGCGTCCCTCCGACCCAGGCGAGCACGCCGAGTCTGCCGGGAACCCGACGGGCCACGGCGCCGACGATCGTCGCGGCACCGACCCCACTGAGGATGACCAGGGCCATCGCCGAGACCGCCAACACGCGATGGGTGTCGCGGACGATCGAGACTCCGGGAAGTTCCTGGGCCAGCGCCAGCCACCCGAGGAAGGGTTCGTGGGCCAACAGGTAGACCAGGACCGGTGGCCCCGCGACCAGACCGATCCCGAGCATCGCGGGGGACGTCGCGACCCAACCAGCCCCGTTCGGTCGGCGACGCCACAACGCCGCGACACCCACGCCAGCCACGACCAACACCAACAGCGAGCCGACCCGCGGACCAAGCATCGCCCGCGAGCCCAAGGTCGCCGCATTTGACCAGATCCCACCGCCGGAGAGCACCTCGATCACACCCCAACCACCGTCCGCCCGAAGCGCGAACGCCGCGGCACCCTCGCGTTGACCCCGCCCTGACGTTCCGAGGAGGGCAGCCACCAGCCAGGGCAGGCACCAGGACAGGCCGAGGGAAGCCACCCAGGCGACGTCCGTGCGCGACCGCACTACCGGGGGGCCGCCGTCGCTGCCAGAGGGTTGGGCGAGGGCCCAGGTCCGGTCGATCGCGACGGTCGAGACGACGGTGACGAGGGCGACCAGCCCACCGAACGGGGTGAGCGCGGCCGGGGCGGCTGCCAGCGCCACCCGCAGCAGCCACACCCGACGTGGCCCGCTCGACCGGGCCGCTAACACGAGCCAAGGCAGCATCGACCAGGCCAGCAGGGTCGGCGGCTGACCGAGAAGCAGGCGCTCACCGGCATACGGGCTCCAACTGGCGAGCGTCGCGGCAGTGACGGTCGCGACCCACCCGAACCGGCGCAGCAGCATCGTCACCCCTCCCCCGGCCAGCAAGAGCGTGGCGCTGAGCATGACCTGCTGTTGCACGCCCGAGGGCAACACCTGAGCGAGCAGCGTCGTCACGAAGTCCAAGGGGACGGCCCGAGGTGCGGACCCGTCGGCGCCGAGGACGCGAGCCGACCACACCGGATTCGGAACCGCGACGAAGTCCCGGTACAGCAGTTGACCGGACCCCCACGACGGCCAGAGCAACGCGACCGTCTGGACAGCGGTGGCCAGCCAACCGGCCAACACGGCGCCGCTATGCGCGCGTCCTGGCTTGAGCATGGGGCACTATGGCACACGCCGAACTTGAGGTCCTTCGACGCACAGACGGGTAACCCGCTTGAGCCCCCCGCCCCCCACCCGCCGCCTGCGTGGGCATGGTGCCGTGCTCTTCGTCGGAACCTTCCTGGGCAATATGCTCAGCTACTTCTTCTTCGTCGTGCTCAGCCGAGCCCTGACCCCACCGGATCTTGGTGCGGTCGGCTCGCTCGTCAGCCTGGCCACGATTGCCGCCGTGCCGGGGACGGGCATCCAACTCGTTGCGGCGCGCTGGGTCGCGGCCCCGCCACCGGAGTCCGCCGCCTCCCCCGGCTCCGCCGCCTCCCCCGGCTCCGCTGCCTCCCCCGGCTCCGCCGCCTCCCCCGGCTCCGCCGCTTCCCCCGGCTCCGCCGCTTCCCCCGGCTCCGCCGCGCTCGACGCGGCCCTCGGCGCGTCCCTTCGGCTCGCCGCGGTCCTGTCGGCGGCCGCGCTAGTCCTGGTGCCGGGGGCGGCATACCTCTTGCGGGTGGACGTCGGGGCGGCGCTGGCCGTAGCCACCGCGGCGGCACCGATCACGTTGACCTTCGCCGTCCAGGGGTTGTTGCAGGGCCGCGAGCGCTTCGGGGCGCTGGCGACCGTGGCCGCACTCGTCGGGATCACCCGGGTCAGCGCCGCCGTCCTTGCCGCGGCAGGTGACCTCGGCCCCGACGCCGTCATGTGGCTGTTCACCGCCGGGTGGGCGCTGACGTTGTACATCGCCGGGTTCCTGCTGCACCGCGATGGTGGGCCACACCTCTTCAAAGCCGCGCGCCACGCCTGGGGCTCGGCGCCCTCGCGGGCGATCTTCCGCCAGTCAGTGACGGCGGTGCTGCCGATGTCGGGTCTGCTCGTCCTGTCCAGTCTCGACATGCTCCTGGCTCGGCATTTCCTGCCCGAGGACCTCAGCGGGGGCTACGCGATCGGCGCGGTGTTCGAAAAGGTCGCGTTCTGGGGCCCGACTTTCCTGGCGACCCTCTACTACCCGCGGATGGCCCGGGCAGCCGACCGGGCTCGTGCCATCAGAGATGCCCTGCTCCTCACGGCATCCGTCGGCGCGGTCGGTGTGCTGGCCGCCTTCCTGCTCGGGGGGCCCCTGGTCGCGGTCGTCGGCGGTGCCGAGTATGCCGCGCTGGCACCCCTGGCCTGGTTGTTCTGCACTCTCGGGGTGACGCTCGCGTTGGTTCAGGTGCTCGTCTACGCCGACCTTGCCGCCGGGCGGCATCGCGCGGGGGCGGCGGTCTGGCTCGCCTTGGCGGCATCGACCGCCGTCGTCGCCAGCCGGCACGCCTCGATCGAGCAGGTCGTCACCGGGGTGCTCGGCTGCCTCCTGGTGGTTGCGTTGGTCAGCGCCTGGCTCAGTCGGATACCTCGTCGGGGAGCAGGTGCTCGACGCGGTTGATCCACGCCGCGGCCGTGCGCCCCGGCACGTCGACATCGGAGAAGCGCGACACCGAGGTGTTGAGGATGTCGACCCACCCCGTCATCGTGGGGATGCCCAGCAGCGCCCGGACGAGGAACTGGCTGAAGTGCCCGTGCGTCACCAACCCGACCACCGCATCGGTGCCACCGTGTCGGGCCAGCACCGAGTCGATCACCCGGTGGGCCCGGGCGGGAACGTCGGTCTCGACCTCCACCGGCCCATCCCACCAGCCGTGCTCACCCGCGTCGTCGGGCAGGACCAGCCGGGGTGACAGCTCGCGCAGCGACGCCCGCCCCGCCCCACGATGCGCTCGACGCGGCACGTCCTCGTGGCCGCTCCAGTCCAGTGGCCCGCCGACCTCGAAGAGGTCCGGATGCCCGTGCATGGCGAGGTCGAGCGCCGCGGCGATCGGTGCCGCCGTGAGAACGGCGCGGCTCATGAGGCTGGCATAGAGCACGGACGGCGGGGCGGCATACCGGCCTTGCGCGAGCGCCTGAGCGACCGCCGCGGCCTGCCGCTCCCCCAACGGTGTGAGCAGCGGGTCGGGCACTCGCCCGACCGACGCGCCCGTGTGCGCCCACACGAGGTTGTTCTCCGACTGCGCGTGCCTGATGAGCAGCAGATCCATGTATGCCGTTCCCTCGCCCTTCGCCTCGCGACGTCCGTTGTTCTCGGCCTCAGTGCGCGGCGTCGTGCCAGGTGCGCCCGACGCCGACCGACACGTCCAGCGGCACCGTGAGGGCGACCGCTGCGCCCATCTCGCGGCGGACCAACTCCTCGACCTGGTCCCGCTCGCCAGGCGCCACCTCGATGACCAACTCGTCGTGGACCTGCAGCAGCATCCGCGAGGCGAGCCGCTGCTCCCGCACTGCCTCGTCGACCCGCAACATGGCGACCTTCATGATGTCGGCGGCGGACCCCTGGATCGGGGCGTTGAGGGCCATCCGCTCGGCCATCTCGCGCCGTTGTCGGTTGTCCGAGAGCAGGTCGGGCAAGTAGCGCCGGCGCCCGAGCATCGTCGCGGTGAACCCCGTACCCCGAGCATCGGCGACGAGGCGGTGCAGGTAGTCGCGGACCTCACCGAAGCGTTCGAAGTATTCGTCCATGAGCGTCTTGGCCTCGCCGGTGGAGATCCCCAACTGGCGGGACAACCCGAACGCCGACAGGCCGTAGGCCAAGCCGTAAGACATCGCCTTGATCTTGGAGCGCATCTCCGGTGTCACCGCCGTCGGGTCGACCCCGAAGACCCGGGACGCCACGAACGAGTGCAGGTCCTCACCCGAGCGGAACGCCTCGATGAGCCCGTCGTCGCCGGACAGGTGGGCCATGACCCGCATCTCGATCTGGCTGTAGTCCGCCGACATGAGGGACTCGAACCCGGACCCGACCACGAACATCTCCCGGATCCGCCGACCCTCCTCGGTGCGGATCGGGACGTTCTGCAGGTTGGGGTCGGTCGAACTCAGCCGACCAGTCGCGGCAACGGTCTGCAGGTAGGTCGTGTGGATCCGTCCGTCGTCATCGACACTCTTGATCAGCCCCTCGACCGTGACCCGCAGCTTGGCCGCATCACGATGGCGCAGCAACGCCTCGAGGAAGGGATGCTCGGCCTTGGCATACAGCTCGGTGAGGGCGTCTGCGTCTGTGGTGTAGCCGGTCTTGGTGCGCTTGGTCTTGGGCAGCCCGAGCTGATCGAAGAGCACCTCCTGCAGTTGCTTGGGGCTGCCGAGGTTGACGTCGCGTCGCCCGATCGCCTCCCAGGCATCCTCCTGCGCCTCACGCACCTTGGCGGCGAAATCTGCCTCCAGATCGCGCAACGCCTCGATGTCGACGGCGATCCCGGCCCGCTCCATTCGGCCGAGCACCCCGACAAGGGGCAACTCGACCTCGTGCAACAGCGCCGAGCCGCCGATGCGTTCCAGCTCCACGTCGAGCGCGTCGGCGAGGTCGACGACCGCGCGGGCGGTCACCATAGCCTCGTTCGCCTCGTTGTCCCCCTCGCCGAAGTCGAGCATGCCCTGCCCGGTGTCGGTCGTGTCATCGCGCAGTTCCCGCCGCAGCAGCCGCACGGCGAGGTCGGCCAGGTCGTAGTCGCGTTGGTCTGGTTTGACGAGGTATGCCGCCAGCGCCGTGTCGCTCGTCACCCCAGCGAGGTCCAGCCCCCGCGCCGCCAGCGCCGCGGCGGGCCCCTTGCCGTCGTGGATCGCTTTCGGGCGGGTGGGGTCGGCCAGCCAGTGCGCGAGCGCGCGCTCCCCCACGTCGTCGAGCCCGGCGAGATCCACGTATGCCGCCGCGCCGGCTCCGGTGGCCAGCGCCAACCCGCGCGCGTCGCCGGTGCCCCGGCCCCAGCGGCCAAGCACCTGCAGCCCGGTGCGGACCCCCGCGGGGGCGTGCTGCGCCAGCCACCCGGTCACCTCGGCCGAGCCCAGCACCTGCCCGTCAAGGGCGAACCCGGAATCGGCTTCCGGCTCGGGGGCCTCGAAGGTCGCGAACAGCCGCTCGCGCAGCACGCGGAACTCCAACGCATCGAAGACCTCGTGCACCTGTTCGCGGTCCCAGGAGTGGCGGGCCAGGTCGCCCAGCTCCACGCCGACCTGCAGGTCGTGCACCAGCTGGTTGAGGCGGCGATTGCGCAGCACCGAGTCCAGATGCTCGCGCAGCGACTCCCCCGCCTTGCCGCCGATCTGGTCGATGTTCGCGACGATGCCGTCGAGGCCGGCATACATCCCGATCCATTTGGCCGCGGTCTTGGGGCCGACCCCGGGGACGCCCGGGAGGTTGTCGGAGGACTCCCCGACCAGCGCGGCAAGGTCGCTGTAGCGCGTGGGCGGAACACCGTACTTCTCGGTCACCGCCGCGGGGGTCATCCGCCACAGCTCTGACACCCCGCGGACCGGGTAGAGGACGGTGACATGGTCGGTAACGAGTTGGAAGGCGTCTCGGTCACCGGAACAGATGAGGACGTCCA
>Ga0116174_10002364_pt1 | contig 16382 bp, 16 predicted proteins | sample AD_UKC087_MetaG_FD_89801 | JGI IMG/M metagenome (GOLD analysis project Ga0116174, IMG submission 89801) | Active sludge microbial communities of municipal wastewater-treating anaerobic digesters from USA - AD_UKC087_MetaG | ecosystem: Engineered > Bioreactor > Anaerobic > Digestate | place: USA...
ACGGCAGCAAGTTCGCAAAGGCGTTTAATTTTGATTCAAAAACACTGTTTAAGTACTGATATTTCATATAATACACCTCTTTAAAATTATATAGTCTATCATTTCTAATTGATGATCTATTATACCACAAACTCATTGAAAAAGTCAACTGAAAGGAGTGATGCACATGAGCATTTTCAGCGGATTATTCCGGAGCCGTGATAAGCCCCGGAACAGCTATGACAGCCCGTCTTACACATATTTCTTCGGACGAGCCAACAGCGGAAAACGGGTGTCGGACAAGACGGCACTTCAGCATATCATCGTGTTTGCCTGCGTGAGAGTTCTGTCAGAAGCAATCGCACAGCTACCGCTGCACGTTTACAAATACACTGATAACGGAAAAGAGCGAGTGCCGCAGCACCCGCTTTATTTTTTGCTCCACGATCAGCCGAATCCTGAAATGACGAGTTTTGTGTTCCGTGAAACGCTGATGTCCCACTTGCTGATTTACGGAAATGCCTACGCACAGATAATCCGAAATGGCAGAGGTGAAGTAATCGGTTTGTATCCTCTGATGCCTGACAAAATGAAGGTTGACCGTGATGAACATAACAGGCTGATATATATTTACAGCCGATATGATGAAGCAAATCCGAATATAAAGGAACAGGGTGACATTATTCTGGAAGCAAATGATGTACTTCATATTCCGGGATTAGGATTTGACGGCCTTGTGGGTTATTCCCCTATCGCACTTGCTAAAAATGCAATCGGCATTTCTATTGCCTGTGAGGAGTATGGTGCTTCCTTCTTTGGGAACGGAGCATCTCCGTCAGGAGTTCTGGAACATCCCGGAGTAATCAAAAATCCTGAACGTGTGCGTGATGCGTGGCAGAGAGCCTACGGAGGAAGAAACGCCCATAAGGTTGCCGTTCTCGAAGAGGGCATGAAATTCACGCCGATTGCAATTCCGAATAATGAGGCACAGTTTCTGGAAACACGAAAGTTTCAGATTGAGGAAATTGCAAGGCTGTATCGTGTACCTCTCCACATGATTGGTGATCTTGAACACGCTACATTCAGCAATATCGAACAACAGTCATTGGAGTTTGTAAAGTATACACTGGATCCATGGCTTGTACGCTGGGAACAGGGACTGCAAAAGGCTCTGCTTTCTGATTCAGAAAAAGGTCAGTATTTCATTAAATTCAATGTTGATGGATTGCTTCGTGGTGACTATGCGTCTCGTATGCAGGGGTATGCTACAGCCCGTCAGAACGGATGGATGTCGGCAAATGATATCCGTGAGCTTGAAGATATGAACCTTATCCCGGATGAAGAAGGCGGAAATCTGTATCTTGTAAACGGCAGCTTTACAAAACTGGTCGATGCAGGTGCCTTTTACGAAAAGAAAACAGAAAATATGGAGGAATCTTAGTATGAAGAAATTCTGGAACTGGATTAAAAATGAAGAAACTGCAGAAACAGAACTGCTCTTCAATGGTCCTATCTCTGATGAAACATGGTGGGGTGATGAAATTACCCCTGCTGTTTTCAGAGATGAACTTTCAAAAATCAACGGAAATCTGACGGTGTGGCTGAACAGCCCCGGCGGTGATGTGTTTGCTGCATCTCAGATTTACACCATGCTCCGCAATCACAAAGGTAAGGTTACAGTAAAAATCGACGGCATTGCGGCATCTGCAGCATCCGTTGTGGCTATGGCAGGTGATGAAACTCTTATTGCTCCAACTGGAATGCTGATGATCCATAATCCCGCAACTTTTGCTATGGGCAATAAGGCAGATCTTGAACAGGCTATCGTGCTTCTGGAGGAAGTCAAGGAGTCCATCATCAATGCTTATGAGGAGAAATGTCATCTGTCTCGTGCTAAAATCGCACATATGATGGATGAGGAAACATGGCTCAATGCTAAGAAAGCCGAAAGCATGGGATTTGTTGACGGCATTCTTTTTGCCGACAGTAAAAAAAGTACACCTGTCCCCGAACCCGAAGAGGATGAAACAAAGGATGATGAAAATCCCGATACATCAACTGAGGGGGATACTCCCGACGAGAATGAGGACGGTAAACTCAAACGCCGAAAGACAGAGGATATGACACCACGTTCCTATTCCGCTGTCGCATCTATGGACAGCCTTCTCCGAAAGCTGTCTGCATCCGCACCTGTGAAAGGTACACCGATTGACCAGCTTGACAAAAGACTGGCATTATTGAAACACTAATTGGAGGTAGATACTATGACAATGACAATTCAGGAACTCAGAAAGAAGAGAGCAGATGCCTGGGACGAGGCAAGAAACTTCCTTGATTCCAAGAGAACAGAAAGCGGTGTGCTATCTGATGAGGATTCTGCAACCTATGATGCAATGGAAAAGAACATAGTTGCACTCGGCACTGAAATCGAGCGTCTCGAAAGACAGGAACGTCTCGGCAAGGAACTCAGCGCCGCAACATCCACACCGATTGTCGGTCAGCCAGGCAGTCACGATATGAAGCCTGAACCGAAGACAACAGCAACTGACACCTACAGCAAGGCATTCTGGAACAGTGTCCGCAACCGTAACTGGATTGATATCCGCAATGATTTACAGGTCGGCGAAGATACAGAAGGCGGTTATCTTGTCCCTGATGAGTTTGAAAAAACTCTTATAGAGGCTCTTGAAGAAGAGAATGTATTCCGTCCCCTTGCAACAAAAATCAAAACATCAAGCGGTGACAGAAAGATCCCGATTATCACCTCCAAGGGTGAGGCTTGCTGGATGGAAGAGGAAGAGGCATACACTCTCTCCGACGATGCTTTCGGTCAGATTGCACTCTCCGCTTACAAGGTTGGTACTGCAATCAAGATTTCCGAGGAACTTCTCAACGACAGTGTTTTCGACCTTCCGGCATACATTGCTCGTGAATTTGCCCGTCGTATCGGTGCAAAGGAAGAGGAAGCATTCATTATTGGTGACGGTATCGGAAAGCCTACAGGTATTTTTGATCCTGTAAACGGCGGTATGGAAGGTGCTGTAACAACAGGTGCTGCAATTACCTTTGACGATATGATGGAACTCTACTACTCCCTTAAGTCTCCTTACCGCAAGAAGGCTGTATGGGTACTCAACGAACAGACCATCAAGGCAATCCGCAAGCTCAAGGATAATACAGGAAACTATATCTGGCAGCCTTCTGTGACAGCTGGCGTTCCAGATATGATCTTCAACCGCCCTTATGTAACAAGTGTATATGCTCCTACAGCAGATGTCGGTAACAGAGCTGTGGCATTCGGTGACCTCAAGTATTACTGGATTGCCGACAGACAGGGACGTTCTCTCAAGAGACTCAATGAGCTTTTTGCAATGAACGGACAGGTCGGTTTCCTTGCAAGTCAGCGTGTGGATGGTAAGCTCATCCTCCCGGAAGCAGTCAAGGTGCTTAAAGTCAAGGGCGGTACAACTACTACAACAAAGGGTTGATGTAAGTGATTACTCTTAAGGAAGCTAAAAATTACCTGAAAGTAGATTTTGAAGAGGATGACAAGCTGATTCAGAATCTGCTTTTCACCTGCAAGAGACTGGTAATGGATGTAGGCAGGATGAACGAAGAAAGATTTACACGAAATGAGGATACAGTGCGGACGGCTATGCTGTTCGCACTCGGTTATCTGTATGAAAACCGCAGTAATCCTGATTATCACGCACTCACATTGAATCTTCGTTCTATTCTGTTTGCACAGAGAGAGGGTGTGATTTGATGGAAATCGCAAAAATGAATCAGCGGATTACACTTCTGGAACATCGGACGGTCAAGGATGAAATCGGAAACCATATCACAAAATGGGAGGAGCAATCTTCCATGTGGGCATCCACAGACACCAGCAATCTGAAAACCTCATCCGAAACCACAGAGGCAGGCGTTACCAAGGAAGTCAGAACGCTGATTTTTACAGTCAGACAATGTCCTTCTTTGCTGTATCTGAATTCCACCACACATCGCATCCTGTTTCGTGGGCAGATTTACAATATTTTATCAGTAAAACCTGATTACACAGATAACAACTACATGAAAATCACCTGTGAAAACAGAGAGGCTGGTGTTCCGCATGACCAGTATTGATAACCTTGCAGACGAAATTATGAAAGGTCTGACAGAATACGTTGACCTGGCAGAAGCAGATATGAAGAAGGCTGTAAGGAAAACAGCAACCGCAGTAAGAAAAGATATTTCAGCAAACGCTCCCAAGCGTACAGGAAAATACGCAGCAAGCTGGACTGCAAAAAAGACAAAGGAAAACAGCCATTCTCTTGAAATGACTGTGCATTCCAAGGACAGGTACCAGCTTGCACACCTTTTGGAGAAAGGTCATGCCAAACGTGGCGGCGGTCGTGTTGCAGGCAGACCGCATATTGCTCCTGCCGAAGAAAAGGGCGTAGAGATGCTTGAAAAACTGATAACGGAGGCTTTATCATGACGTATGAACAGATTGCGGCAATGATGGAAGAAATGGGACTGCCATTTGCATACCACAATTTTGCAGAGGGAGAAAGTCCCAATCCTCCGTTTTTGCTTTTTTTATCTCCCGGAGAACACACATTCTCCGCTGATAACTATATGTATCACAGCTTTAAAATGCTGGATATTGAGTTATACACCGACAAAAAGGCTCCTGCCCTTGAAAAACAGGTCGAGAGCGTTTTGCGTCGTCATCATATTTATTACACGAAAACTGAAACATGGATTCCATCTGAGAATATGTATGAAGTGTTATACGAAATGGAGGTCTAATCTATGGCTAACAAGAAGAATAAAGTAAAATTCGGTCTGCAGAATGTCTACTGGTGCAAGATTACAGAATGGGGTGAAGATCCCGACGGCAACAAGACAGTTCCTGTCTATGGTACATCTGTACATCTCCCCGGTGCTGTCAGCCTTTCCATTGATGCAAATGGCGAGGCAGAAAATTTTTATGCCGATAACGGTGTGTACTACGTCATCAACAACAATGCAGGATACACAGGCGACCTTGAAATCGCCCTGATCACTACGGAATTTGCAACCGAAATTCTCGGTGAAATCCTGGACAATAACGGTGTTCTCGTTGAAAAGAATGATGATGAGCTGGCACAGTTCGCCCTCATGTTTGAGTTCCTTGGCGACAAGCACCACATCAGACACGTTCTCTACTGCTGCAGTGCAAGCAGACCGAAAACAGAATCTGCAACTACTGAGGAAAATACAGAAGTTAAGACAGACACGCTGTCCCTCAAGGCATCTGCACTTCCGAGCGGTCTTGTCAAGTGTAAGACTACGGAAAGCGCCACCGATTCTGTTTACAACAATTGGTTTAAGGTACCGTACAGTCCAAGCACAGGTACAACAACAAAGGCAGCAACCACTACAACAACTAAGGCAAGTTCATAAGGAGGTACTGATATGGCTATCAAAAAAGATATTGTTATTGACGGAATTACCGTTCCTTTCAAGGCGAGTGCGGCTGTGCCTCGCCTTTATCGTCTGAAGTTCCATCGTGATATTTACAAGGACTTTGCTTCTTTGCAGACAAATGTGAATGAAGCTGAGGAAGAAGATACAGAGGCAAGTGGTCTTGATATTGAAAATCTTGAAGTCTTTGAAAATATCGCTTACGTGATGGCGAAACACGCATCACCTGAAACTGTGCCTGACAATCCCGATGATTTCCTGGAGCAGTTTAACACATTCTCTATCTATGAAATTCTGCCGCAGTTGATTGAACTGTGGGGATTGAATACGGCAACACAGGTGGAATCTAAAAAAAACATCGCCAGACTGACCGCCCGATGACAACTCCGCTTTTTCTTCTAAGATGCAAACAGCTCGGTCTGACATTGACCGAGCTGGACTTGCTGACGATCGGAATCATCAATGATATGTTCACCGAGCGTGAAAATGATGATTTTGAGGGCTGGCATGAGGTCGCTGGACAGGCGGATTTTGATGCGTTTTGAAATTAATCGCCCACAAATCCAATATGCCGCTTTTGAATCTCAGGCTCTTTAGGGTATGAAACAAGAATAAAGCTTAATTGATTAATATGCTGAATGAGTTCCACTTTATTTCCAGATGTATCTTTTCCATAAAACACAACAAGATTATAGCCACTGTATCCGATATTATCAACCAATACAATGATCGAACCGCCAAATTGAACTAAAGAGACACCAACGTCATGTGTTTCATCTAACTCATTTTGGAATCTGAGCATTTCTTGATGTATAGTATATGCAGCCGCTCTGGCTGTGGATTTAGCAACTATTTCATTAGCCATACGTTCATTACGTTCTTGCTCTTCCATCCAGCCGGATAATTTTTCTAAATCAGCTGACGGGCGACTAATAGGTGAAGGTATAACAGTTGACTGTTCAGCTTTCTGAAGCTTTGAGTTCGGGGAGTATTGTTGTAGTAGAGACATAGGATCAATTGGCATTTATATCATATCCTTTCAATAATAGTTTTCAATACTATTATACCCTAAAAATCCGGAAATGTCAATAACTGGAGGTGAAACCAAATGGCAAACAGAATCAAAGGCATTACTGTCGAGATTGGCGGCGATACCACTAAACTCAGTAAGGCTCTGGAGAGTGTCAATAAGAATATCAAGAACACGCAGACTCAGCTTAAGGACGTAGATAAACTCCTGAAACTTGATCCGAAAAATACAGAACTGCTTTCCCAGAAACAAAAGTTACTGGCTGAAAGCATCTCTGCTACTAAGGATAAACTTGCAACGCTGAAAACTGCTGCGGAACAGGCAAATACTGCTCTTGCCAAAGGTGATATCACCCAGGAACAGTATGATGCCCTTCAGCGTGAGATTATTGAAACTGAAAACGAACTCCGAAATCTTGAAACTGAGGCTGGCAAGGCTACATCCGCTTTAAAGAAAATCGGTGAGGCTGGTGAAGTTCTGCAAAATGTCGGTGACAAAATTTCAGATGTCGGAACAAAAATGACCACTCATGTAACTGTGCCGATTTTAGCCGCAGGTACAGCCGCAGTAAAGACAGCGTCTGATTTTGATTCTTCCATGAGTAAGGTTGCCGCCGTATCGGGAGCCACAGGAGAAGAACTGGATGAACTCCGAAAAAAGGCTCGTGAGATGGGCAGTAAGACAAAGTTTTCTGCTTCCGAGGCTGCCGATGCCATGAACTATATGGCAATGGCAGGCTGGAAATCAAAAGAAATGATTTCGGGTATTGACGGTATCATGAATCTTGCGGCAGCATCAGGTGAAGACCTTGCTACCACATCGGATATTGTTACAGATGCTCTTACCGCATTTGGTCTTACCTCTAAGGAAAGCGGACATTTTGCAGATATTCTTGCGGCGGCATCTTCCAACGCCAATACCAATGTATCCATGATGGGAGAAACATTTAAATATGCGGCTCCTGTTATGGGTGCAATGGGATACACCGCCGAAGATGCGGCTATCGCAATCGGACTCATGGCAAACAGCGGTATCAAGGCATCAAGTGCGGGTACTTCCCTCAGAGGTATCCTCACAAACCTTGCCGCACCTACAGATAAGGTTGCGAAAGCGATGAATGATGTAGGTGTCAGCCTTGACGATGGCAAAGGAAATATGCTGTCTTTTCGTGAAGTAATGGTTCAGCTTCGTAAAGGCTTTGGTGGATTACAGATTTCTACTGAGGATTATGCAAAGGAAGAAGCTCGATTAAATCAGCTTTTTGAAAACGGAGAACTCACTGAAAAGCAGTACAACAAACAGATGGATGACCTCATCAATAAGACCTTTGGTGCAGAAGGTGCTTTGAAGGCACAGGCTGCATCTGCAATTGCGGGTAAAAATGCGATGTCAGGCTTACTTGCAATTGTCAATGCCTCAGATGAGGATTTTGAAAAGCTGATTAACTCCGTTGATAACTGTGATGGTTCTTCCCTCAGAATGGCTGAAACCATGCAGGACAACCTCGGCGGTCAGCTTACGATTTTAAAGTCACAGCTTGAAGAACTCGCTATCTCTTTCGGTGAAATCCTGATGCCTGCTATCCGAGAGATTGTATCGAAAATTCAGGCTTTTATTGATAAATTAAACGCTATGGACCCTGCCACCAAGGAAACGATTGTCAGAATTGCTCTCGTTGCGGCGGCAATCGGTCCTCTTTTAGTCGTTATCGGAAAAACAATCTCGACTGTAGGACGGCTGATGTCATTTATCGGAAATCTGCCGACAATAATTGCAGGTGCAAAAACCGCATTCAGTACACTTGGTGCTGCAATCGGTAGTATTTCTGCTCCTGTTGTTGCGGTTGTGGCGGTAATTGCTGTTTTGATTGCTGCCTTTGTGCATTTATGGAATACAAATGAGGATTTCAAGAATGCGATTATCGGTATCTGGGAGCGTATCAAAGCTACATTTGACCGACTTACTTCCGGTATTGTAGACAAACTGAATGAACTCGGTTTCAATTTCAAGGATATCGGTGAAGTCATCAGTACAGTGTGGAACGGACTCTGTGAAATACTCGCACCTGTGTTTGAAGGTGCATTTACGCAGATTGCAAACATCTTTGATTTTGTTACAGATACAATCCTGAGTGTGCTTGATGTATTTATCGGCTTGTTCACAGGAGACTGGGAACAATGCTGGAATGGTGTAAAGGGCATCTTTACGGGTATCTGGAACTTCATCAAGAATACGTTTACCACAATCCTTGATGCTTTAGAGGGTATCGCAGATGTATTTCTCGGTTGGTTCGGTACTTCATGGGATGAGGTATGGACTGCGATTAAGGATTTCTTTGTCGGTATCTGGAACAGCATTGTTTCCTTTATTTCGGGTATCTTTACATCTATCCGAGATTTTTTTGTTAATACCTGGACGGCAATCAAGGATTTCTTCGTTGGCATTTGGACAGCAATTTCCGATTTTGTAACGGGCATCGTTACAGCAATCCACGATACCATTACAACTGTATGGAATGCTGTCAGCACAGCAATCACAACGGTAATGGATGCAATCTGGAACACGATTTCTTCTGTATGGAATACCATCTACGAGTTCATTTCGCCTCTGCTGGATGCTTTCAAGTATCTGTTTGAAACCATTTTTGAAGCGATTCATGTGGTTATCAGCAGAGTGATGGACTGGATCTGGGATAAGATTCAGACAGTATGGAATGCGATTGTAGACTTTATTACACCAATTCTGGAAGGAATCAAGTCATTCTTTGAAACCATTTGGAATGCGATTTCTACGGCAATTTCAACTGCTATGGATACCATTTCAAATGTTATCACTACAGTCTGGAATGCAATCTCCGGCTTTATTTCAGGAATCCTGAATTCTATCTGGTCGGTAATCTCGTCAGTATGGAATTCCATTTCAAGTGCAGTATCAAGTGTGATGAATGCAATTTCAAGCACAATTTCATCTGTCTGGAACAGCATCAAGACCACCATCTCCAATACCATGAATACCATCAAAACTACAGTCACGAATATCTGGAACAGCGTAAAGTCTGCTGTTTCTTCTGTTATTGATGGTATTTACAATACAGTCAAGGGCGGCTTTGATAAGGCTGTTAATTTTGTGAAGAACCTTGCAGGTGAAGCATGGAGCTGGGGTTCTGATATTATTGACGGAATTGTCGGCGGTATAAAAAACTGTATCGGAAAAGTATCTGACGCTGTAAAGGGTGTCGCAGATAAAATCCGCAGCTTTCTCCACTTCTCCGTCCCGGATGAAGGTCCTCTGACGGACTTTGAAAGCTGGATGCCTGACTTCATGAGTGGTCTTGCAGATGGTATCAACGCCAATGCGTCACTTGTAGATGATGCTTTGAACAGCTTCGGCTCAGGAATTACAACGCAGCTTACTGACACATTCAAAAATGCAATGACCAATATTGTTTCTACGGTCAGCACCTTCATGCAGGATACGCTGAATAATGTACAGAACGTATGGAACAACATCAAAACCAGTATGTCAACTGTTCTCACAAGTATTGGAAACACTGTAAAAACAGGCTGGACAAACATGACAAACAACATCAGAAGTTCTCTGGACACTACCAAGACGGCAGTTACCACAGGCTGGAATGCAGTCAAAAATGTGGTATCTACTGCAACAACAGGGGTAAAGAATACAGTTTCGACTGTATGGAACGCTGTCAAGAACTGCATCTCCACAGGACAGCTTGACATTCAGGGTACGGTTTCATCCACTTGGAACAGTATCTCCACTGGCGTAAAAAATACAGTCGGTGCTGTCAAGGACGCAGTTTCTACCTCCTGGAACGCAATGCCTGAGCCAATCAGAAATGCAATGAATACGATTAAGGATAATGTTCTCAGCATTTGGGATAACGTAAAAAGTGGTATATCCGATAAATTAAGCAGTGTAAAAAGTACAGTATCTGATGCTTTGAGTAATATTCAGAGTACAATCAAGGGAAAAGTTGACTCTGCATGGTCCTGGGGCAATGATATGATGCAGAACTTTTTGAACGGTCTGCGTAATAAAATCGGTGAAATCAAGAATGCTGTTATGGATGTAGCAAATACAATCTGGGAACACCTGCACTTCTCCGTTCCTGAAAAGGGACCTCTGACCTCTGTCAATGAATGGATGCCTGACTTCATGAAAAATCTTGCAGACGGCATCAACAAAAACAAAAAGCTGATTACCAAGGCAATCAGCGGTGTGGCGGACGTAATGTCTCTTGATATGGATTCACAGCTTGGAATCAGTATGACGGCATCCATGAAGGACAAGAATCCTTATGGCACTGTGGTAAACAACTACAATAACGACAACAGCCGTACAGTAAATCAGACTAACAATAGTCCGAAATCACTGTCACGGCTGGAGATTTATCGTATGACGAAGAATGCTTTGAAAGTTTAAATAGTATATTGATTAGTGCTTTAAATACACTACATAAATTTATGTTTATGTCGCCATAACTAACTTATCATAATTATATTGAATGAATTCCGATCTGTGAAACCTCGTGTCTACAATCATCAATGCTGGATATCGAATGCTTCGGTTTTGCTTCATTGAACTATTGTAGTTGAAGATAACTTCATTACAGTTTTTATATGGATTAATCCAAATAACAAAATCCAACAATGAATCATATATAGGTTGAATGAATTCTGCATCATTCCATGTTTCATGGGGAATTAATCCATGATTGCGATCGAATGCAAAGGCAAAGTAGTCATCTTTTATGTGTGTCTTAGTTCCTTCAAAACATAGCCTTGATTCATCTAATATTAGCAATCCCTTATGCTTTATACAAGGATGTGCATCTACCCATAAAGGTATTTTATTAATATGCTCTTGAATTACACGTTTAGCTTGTTTTTTATACTGTGGGAAGGAATGCTCGTTTATATCACCAGAAGTTCCAGCTTCAAATGCAACTTGGAAATATTGAGAATTAAGCAGTCCGGCATTTTTAAACTCTTTTCGCATTTTTTGCTCTTGAGCAATAATCGGATTACGGCCTTTTTTTATCTCTGCATCGTTTATGCGAAGCACATCAAACATACAACTAAAACTATCTGAGTAGTAGTCAGGAGGTAAGCAATCATGACCATTATTTTCCGTAAATGAACTAATGTTTTGAATAAATCTCAAGATTTTTCTTTCAAAAGAATTCCCTCTGAACATTTGCACATCATGTTTTGGATTATTAAGGTACATTAACATCAATTTTAAAATGTTACTCTCGTTATCAAAGTTAAACATATCTGGGTTAAACATATCAAAAAAGTTATTTCCTTTCATAAGGTTACCTCTTTTCTATTCAACTACGATTAAAAAACTTGACGGTGATTTGAATTATTCTTATTATACATCATTACATCAAAAATGTAAAGGGGGCATTCATGTTTTACACTCTAATCCTCGAAAACGAAACAGGTCAGCAGATTGACCTTTCCAAAACGGCAAACCGATTCATGTTCAGCAAGATTGAAGGACTGAATCCGCCTGCAGGAACAATCAGCACTTCTTCTTATGCGGGTATGGACGGCTCATATCTGAATAATGCCTTCATCGAAAAGCGTAATGTAGTCATTCCTTTTGAAATGCGTGGCTTTGATGTAGAGAAACGTCGACACGAACTATATAAAGTGGTGAAACCATCACGCTACATCAAAATATATTACTCTACGAAAAACATCTCTGTGTATGCGGAAGGCATCGTGGAGACCTGTGAAATGGAGAATTTCGAGGTGCTGACTAAGGGGCAGATTTCCATTATTTGTCCCGATATTTACTGGTACTCTACAGAAACGCAGATAGCTGAGTACGCTCAGGTCACAGGAGCATTCCACTTCATTTTCCCTGATAATGACGAGCCGTTTCCTATCGGCAAATACAATACGCAGAATATCATGACTATTGTCAATGATGGTGATGAGGTTGGTTTCACGCTTGAAATCAGCGGAGGACCTGCAACAAACCCTACCATCTATAACGCTGCAACGGATGAATATATGCAGATTCTCGGTGAAATTCAGGAGGGTGACCTGATTACCATAACAACAAAAACAGGAAATAAGACCGTAACATTAGAGCGTGAGGGTGTGGTGACCAACATCATCAACCGACTGGTTTCAGGCTCTACCTGGCTTACGCTTCGTGCAGGCGAAAATAAATTCTATCTCCGTTCCTCAAGCGGAGTAGCTAATCTGAAAATACGACTTATTCACCGAAATGCTTACTTAGGAGTGTGATTTATGCAGATTGAAGTATATAATATGATTGCAGAAGAACGCAATCTCACGATTACATTAGAAGCTATCTGCGACAGCTTTTCCTCACTCCTGTGGGATATAGAATTCTACAAGTGCGGTGCTTTTGAAATATATATCGCTGCAAGTCCTCGTAACATTGAAATATTTCAGACTGGCAGAATTGTCGGCAGAGATGATGACAAGGAGCATTTCGGACTGATTGAGGGTGTACAGATTGAAACTGATGCAGAGGATGGTGACTATCTGATTGTAACAGGCAGATTCCTGATGTGTCTGTTGGAGCGAAGAATTATCTATCCGACACTCAGCATAACAAATGAAACCATGTATTCAAATATTGTACGTTCTGCCGTAGAGCGAAATGCGATGGTATCAATGGAGCGAATTATTCCGGGACTACAGATTGGTGATGTCAGCGGTGATTGCTGGAACAGAAAAGCCAAATTGCAGGTCAGCTACGATAATCTGATGGAATGGATTTACACCATATGTCAGAAAATCGGCGGAACGGCAAATATCCGTTTGAGTAAAATCGGTGATGAACAGTACGGAATGTTTCTGGAGCTTTCAGAAGGCTCTGACAGAAGCATCATGCAGGACGAAAATCCTCACATTGTTTTTTCGGACGGATACACCAATTTACTTTCTTTCACATATTCCTCTGACATTTCGGTGCAGAGGAATTTTGCATATATATTGGGCAAAGGTGACGGAGAAGAACGAAAACGCACTACATATTGTGATGGAGAAGAGCCGATGCTCCTTGACCGCTACGAAGTATATGTAGATGCAAAAGATATATCAGATGAAGATACGGAAGGAACTGAAACAAAGCCTATCCCGGAAGCAGAATACATTGAACTGCTGAAAGAGAGAGGCAAAGAAAAGATTGTACAGCCGTTTCATTCATCTGAATCCATGATTGCGGTACAGTCAACGCAATTCAAATACAACATCGATTATTTTGTCGGTGACTATGTTACTGTGGAACACCGCAGATTCGGTCTGAGACAGAATAAAATACAGATTATCGGCATGATTGAGAGTTTCGACCAAAATGGAAGAAACCTCACACCGACATTCAAGGAGGGATAACTTATGGCATTTTCATACGGATTCTTTAACGCCAAGAATCTGGACAGAACCTATACCGCCGAGAATTTCTGTGATTACCTCGGCAGTATCATCTGTAACGGCATTCAGGACAACTACGGAGGCTGTTTCAAACCGACAGCATCCAAGCTGAAACTTGCAATCGCAAGCGGAAAGGCATGGATTGACGGACACTATTTCATTTCTGATACCGCATACACCTTTGACCTTTCACGTTATGTGGACGAGTCCCTTCCGAGATATGTGACCATCGGTATCTGCTGCAATACAGGAGAAAACTTCCGCAGTATTGAATTTGAACTGTCCGTAGGTACACCTGCAACCAATCCGACTATTCCAAAATTCACAAACACCGACACCAAGACATATCTTACTCTCTTTGCAGTAAAGATTGAGGCAGGAGCAATTGATCTGAAGGTTACTGATTACAGAAATAATTACACCTATTGCGGATATGTCCGCTGTATTCTCGGTAAATGTAAAGTAACTGATATGCTTTCTCAGCTTGATGACATTCTGGAGCAGATGAAGGACTATAACACCACTATTTCCAAATTAACTACTCAGGTATCAGAACTTACTGTAAAGGTGGATGAAATGACCGGAGATGTTATTGCTATCGGCAAATGTGGTGATAACATCAATTATGTATGGTTCTCCGATGGCAGAGTAATTCTGAAAGGCACTGGTGCAATGTATGATTACGGCAATTTTGAATCGGATAATAAGTCTCCGTTCTATGACAGCGAAAACGTCAAATCCGTTGTGTTTTCAGAAGGAATCACATCTGTCGGAGAATTTGCATTTGTTTTCTGTAACAATCTTAAGTCAGCCACATTACCGTCAACATTGACGACCATTAAGCGTAATGGGTTTATGCCGCATATTGACCAGTATATATATCATCATGAACTTTACGGACTTGCTACCCTAAAAATTCCAAACAAGGTTACTGAACTCGCACGTTTTGCGTTTTCTGGTACACAGCTTCAGTCAGTTACCGTACCATCTTCCGTTGTTACAGTTGGTGATCAGGTATTCGCTGAATGCCAGAAACTGACAACAGTACGATACGGCGGCAAGGTCATCTCCGACAGAATGTTTGTAAGATGCGTTAAACTCACGAATTTTACAATCACCAAGACCTGCAAGGATATTGTCGGAGGATGTTTCAACTATTGTGAAGCACTGACTGAACTGACATATGAAGGCAGTATTTCTGACTGGAACTCAGTTACAAAGCGTTCAGGATGGGATAACACAGTAGACGGTCATATCTTGAAGGTAAAATGCCTTGATGGATATATGGAATGGGACAAGACAAATAAAACATGGATTGAGGTGCATACTTTTGATTAAATTTCTTGTAAAGGGACAGAACATTGAAACGCTGGAACATGAAATCATTGCTGATAATCAGGTTTCATTTGTCAATGTCCATTTCGTTTTCGATAACAACTGGAAGCCTCTGCATAAGGTGGTACAGTTTGCACAGGATGAGTTTGTGTATAACATGTTGCTTGGATATGACGGAACAGTCTGCAAACTTCCGTCTGAACTTCATGCAGGTGCGGTGAAAATGTCTCTGTTCGGCTATGATACGGCAGCACAGGACACAGTTCGTGCTACGACTGTCATTCACACTCTTAATGTTAGGCCTTCGGGCTTTGATGGTGAGAGTGGTTCTCCGATTCCGCCTACTCCTGATTTGTATCAGCAGCTTTTAAAGAATATCGATGAAGCTACCAAGGGTAAATCTGCCTTTGAAATTGCTGTAGAGCATGGATATGTCGGTACTGAGGAAGAATGGCTGAGAAGTCTGCATGGCAAAGATGGTGTGGACGGTACTCCCGGTAAGGATGGCGAACAGGGACCTCCCGGAGAGAATGGCAGAGACGGTATTGACGGAAAAGATGGCAGAGATGGAGTCGATGGTGAACAAGGTCCTCCCGGTGCTGATGGTAAGGATGGTCGAGATGGCGTTGACGGAAAGGACGGTGCAGACGGACTCCCTGGCAAAGATGGAGAGCCTGGGCCTCCTGGAAAGGACGGAGAAACAGGTCCGCAGGGACCTCCGGGCAGAGATGGTGCTGATGGTCAGCCCGGTCGTGACGGTGTTGACGGCAGACCAGGTCGGGATGGAGTTGACGGAAAAGACGGACGTGACGGCAAGGACGGTGTTACTCCCGATATGTCGCTGTATCCCACAAAGGCAGAAATGAAGTCAGCCATTGATCCGCTTAAGACGGATTCTCATACACACAGCAACAAAGCCGTAATTGATGCTCTTACAAATGATTTGCTTTCACTCCTGAATGGTTTACAGCAGTTTGAGGATTCAACTGAATATGAGCTGAAGACCATTAGAGAATCTGTTGAACCTGTGATTTCACAGGCACATTGGCATCACAACCTTACTCTTTTGAACGGTATTACTGCAGCAAGGCTGACAAAGTGGGATAATGCTGCTGACAGCATTCAGTCTATTACTGAGAATA
>Ga0116174_10002372_pt1 | contig 16353 bp, 18 predicted proteins | sample AD_UKC087_MetaG_FD_89801 | JGI IMG/M metagenome (GOLD analysis project Ga0116174, IMG submission 89801) | Active sludge microbial communities of municipal wastewater-treating anaerobic digesters from USA - AD_UKC087_MetaG | ecosystem: Engineered > Bioreactor > Anaerobic > Digestate | place: USA...
CACGCCCAGCGTCGTCTTCGCCGGCAAGCTCATCGCGCGCGTGGGGCTCGCCACCAACAAGCCGGCGGAGTTCATCGTGCTGCGCATCTCGCAGGACACCCGCGCCCTCGAGGCGGAGCTCGCCGCTGCCGGCGGCTGATCGGAGGAGTCATGGCAGTCATCGGCAACCCGCGCAGCTTCCACAAAAAGTTCAAGTTCGTCGTCGAGATCGACGACATCGGCCACGCCGGCTTCCAGAAGTGCAGCGAGCTCTCGGTCGAGGTCGCGAACGTGCAGTACTTCGAGGGCGGCTCGCTCATCCCGAACAAGAGCCCTGGCCGTGTGACGTTCGCGGACGTCACGCTCGAGCGCGGCGCCACCGTGGACCGCGACCTGTTCGACTGGCTGCAGGACGTCGTGGTCACCTCCAGCGGGCTCGGGCTCACCGACCCGTACTACAAGCGCAACCTCGACATCGTGCAGCAGGACCGCGACGGCACGACGCTCCGCCGCTGGTGCTTGTCACGCGCCTGGCCGACGAAGTTCGTGGCCGGGGAGTGGGATAACGAGGCGGACGAGAACGTGATCGAGTCGGTGACGCTCTCCTACGATTTCTTCGAGTTGATTCAGTGAGGCGGGCTACTTCGGGAGGTACGCCCGGACGACGTCTCCGATGCGGCGCTGAAGTTCCTGTACCCCGTCAAGCACGCGCCTCGCGACGACAGCCTCGCCCTCGACGTCGGCCATGCCCACGTCCTTCATGACCGCAACCGTCTTCAGGACTCGCGCCTGGTAATTGATCTCGGCTACGAGTTCGCTGATGCCCGGAGCGAGTCCTTCGCACGAGTAGGCGTGGACGGCGCGGCTCGTCGCGTGCTCTTCAATAAGGCTTGCGACATCCTGAACCTGCTCTCCCGTCAGACGCTGGTCGACGATCGCAAGTTGCAGCATGCCTGTCAGGTTCGTCCATCCTTGGTTCAGAATGCTCAGCGCGGCCTTCGCTCGCCGAGCATCAGCCTGATGCCCACGAATGGCCTCATCACTCAGCACCTGGAGATTCCTCGCGAGTTCAGCTCGATCGTGAGCCCGCCCTTCACGCTCCTTCTGCAACTCGGCGCTTAGCGCGAGATGGGAATTCGGAAGGTGCTTCGCTGCGATGTCGAGATGGGCTGTGAGCAGGTCGACCAAGTCGGTCGCGTCGCGGTACTCGATGGCGCATGCCTGAATCCGCTGCTGCACCTGGGCATGCGCCCCCTTGAATGTGGCCGCGAACGTGCTCGCGTCTGTCCTCAGTCCCGCCATTAGCCAGCCGAGTTCGGGGTGCGAGAGCTGTCGGGGGAACAGCAGAACCCACGAGCTACAGGTGAACGGATGGCAGTGGGCTCGAACGAAAGCGTCGACCACTGCTTTCTTGTGGGCGTCCTTGTCGTCGCTCAGGTCCTGGAAGAACTTGGCTTGATAGACACGGCCATCTCCGGTGACCGGGTCCTGAAACCCAACCCCATCAAGCCCACCGTCTCCGCGTGTCACCCGTACGTTGTGTACCCTCGGGTCAGTACGGCGAAGGAGGTCGGTCCAGATCGCCTCGTGAAGGTCGCCGGCCGCCGTATACGTGCCGTTCGGGGCGTTTTCGAGGATGGCCTGATAGATGTCGATGGGCATTTGCCCACATTATGTCGACACGAAGCGTCGGTCCAGCCTATCCCCCGCGAGCCTGTCCCCGAGCGACGTTTGCTGGGCGTTGCCCCTCGCAGGCGGTTGATGGTCAACACCATCACGTGCCCGTCGGGGCTCTCGGGCCGTATCCACAGCCTCAAGGTACCCGAAGAGTGCTTTCTTACGGATCGAAAGCCCGCCAAGAGCGGGAGGGAGCGTCGTCGACGAGGCGGACGAGAACGTGATCGAATCGGTGACGTTGGCTTACGTTTGCTTCGAGCTGATTCAGCGACCTTGGCCCGTGTCGGCGGTCACTGGACTATGGGACGTATTGTGTCAATGAAGTCTAACGTCGGGAGGCGCTTCGAAGGAAGGGGCCTCTGCCCCAAACATACCCACCTACCGTCGCGCAAGACGAGAACCTCGCGTACTTGCCCGAGCAGTCGCTGGGCTAGGCTTCCCGACGGTCTGACTGACGCGAGAATCTGACCTCGCTCATAGAGCGCGATCGGTACCAACGCGAGTGTCGCCGATTGGGCGACGTTCACTATCACGATTAGGGCCGTATCCACTTCGTAGTTGCCTAGGCGAGGATCTGCGCTGTCATAATGCGGGAGAATTGGGACGCCCGCTGTGCTTCGATGGGAATTGACTCCTGGAATCCTGTCGGGAAGTTCGAGCGTCAGCCGCATGCAGGCATCTTCGTACTCGTGTACCGCTGGATGGGTCACGCCAGTCATCGCGTGCCTCCGGAGGTAAGCTCAATCTTGCTCTCCACGAGCTCCGGAAAGGCTCCGTCAACTCGATTGATTGCATTCGAGAGTTCGAGTCGCGCCTGTACTGCGTCGGACATCATGCGAGAAGCCCGGTCCGCCAGTTGTTGGTGCGTGCAACGAACCAGGTAAAAGTCGGACTGTTCGATCTTGGCCAGCTTGGTTTCCATTACTTGGTGCACCGTTTTGCGCAGGTCCGCCAGCGCGCGATCCGTACGGGACGAGCGAAGGAAGCGCATTCCTTCCAAGACCAGCATGATCACGGCCGCGGTGATGTTCTGAGACACGCCCCAGGCGTAGTCCGCCCAGTCGTTCTGGAGCACTCCGAGAAGCTTCATACGAGCCGTGACCGTCGCCAGCAACAGCAGCACGAATATCAGCGTCAGGCTCTTGAAGATGCGCCACACAACGTGCCAAGGCCAAGGTAACGAGCGCAAGCTCGCCATGCTCTTCTTCAGCTCTTCGATCGCATCAGATGCCACGCCACGAGGGTACCACAGTCCGCAGGGTGACTCGAAACCTCGCTCTTCCGTCCGTCCCACGCTTCGCCGTCTGGTCCTCTGCCCCCTTCGGATCCCCACGCTCCGAAAGGCGACGGCATGCCCCACATCATCACCTGCCCCACGGGCCTCACCGGCTCGATCCGCGGCCTCAAGGTTCGCGAAGAGCGCTTCCTCGCTGATCGCAAGCTCGCCAAGAACGGCAGCGTCGTCGACGAGCTGCTCCGCGCGTGCTGGGAGGAGACCCACGACGCCAGCCCCTACGACTTCGGCGGCAAGACGATCGACTGGGACAAGGTCCTGCAGGGGGACAGGTTCTTCGCGTTGATCGAGATCCGCGCGCTGACCTACGGCTCCGAGTACGCCTTCTCGGTCACGTGCAGCGAGGCCGGTTGCCGGGCGCGCATCGACTGGGAGCTCGACCTGCACCAGCTCCCGGTCCGTCCGCTCTCCGAGGCGAGCCGCGCCGCTTTCCTCGACGGCAACCGCTTCGAGGCGAAGCTGCCGGACGCAGGCCGTCGGGTGTGGTTCCGCCTGCTCACCGGCGCCGACGAGCGCAAGCTGCCCGCCATCAAACGCAACGCTGGCGAGCGCATGCTCTCCGCGATGCTCGCCTTCCGCTGCATCGAGGTCGAGGGCGTCGAGGACAAGGACAAGCGCCGCTTCCTCGAGGACATCTCGATGCGGGACGCGGACTACCTCCTCGACGAGTTCGACCGCGTGGACTGCGGCGTCGAGACCACGATCGAGGTGGAGTGCCCCGAGTGCTTCGCGCGGCAACACGTGCAGCTCCCTTTCGACCAGAGCTTCTTCCTTCCGGGCAAGGCCCGGACGGCACGGAGGCGGGACCCGAGTGGCTCCTCCCCGCAGTAGACCCCGATGCCTGGCGCGAGGCGCTGTTCCAGCTTTGCTGGCGGCAGCACGGCGGGTCGGGGCTCGGCATGAGCATGGGCGAGGCACTCGAGATGACCACGGCCGATCGCGACTGGTTCATCGAGCGCATCGGCGACCAGCGCTCGCGTGAAGCCAGGGAGATCGAACGCGCCGGCAAGAAACGGTGACCAGCATGATGAACAACATGGGCCTCGGATTCATCTTCACCGCGCGAGACCTCGCGTCCTCGAAGATGATGTCGCTCGAGCGCCACTTCATGAGCTTGGACCGGCGCGTCGGCCTCGGCACCGACAGCATCGCCTCAGCCTTTGGGCAGCTCAGCATCGGGCTCGGGGTGATGACCGCTGGCGCCGCCATGGTTGGCGGGGCGTTCGCCCTCGCGGACAAGGCCGGCCAGTTCGAGCAGGCGATCGCGGCCGTCGCCGCGGTGTCGGGCGCGACCAGGGAGGAGCTCGCCCTCCTCAAGGACGCCGCCATCGACGCCGGCATCGCCACCCAGTTCTCCCCGACCGAGGCGACCGTCGGGCTCAAGGAACTCGCGCAGGCAGGCTTCAACGCCCAGGACTCGATGAAGCTGCTCATCCCCGTGCTGGACCTCGCGGGTGGCTCCCTCGGGGAGCTGAGCCCAGCGCAGGCCGCGGGCTTGGCGTCGCAGGCGCTGAAGGCGTTCGGGCTGTCGGCGGATTCCGCGACGATGGCGGTCGATCAGATGCTGCAGGCCGTCAACGTGTTCGCCCTGAACGCGTCCGAGCTCCCCATGGCCCTCGGCATCGCATCCCGCGGCGCGCAGGCGCTGCACCAGTCGATGTCGGAGACGCTCGTCTCCCTCGGCCTGGTCAAGAACATCATCCCCGGGGTCGAGCGCGCTTCGACCGGGCTCGCGGTTGCAATGGAGCGCATGGCCAGCCACAAGGTCCAGAACGCCCTCAAGGGCCTCGGCGTGTCGGTCACGACCGAGGAAGGGGGTTTCCGAAGCTTCCTCGACATCATCGGGGACATGGTACCGAAGCTCAACGAGATGACCGACGCGAAGCGGTCCTCGTTCCTCATCGACACGTTCGGCGCCCACGCGCTCGGCAGCTTGCAGGCGATTCTTACGCAGGTGACCAACGGCATCACCACGAACACCGGCGCGACGGTGAAAGGCGCCGACGCGATCGCCTACCTCCGCAAGCAGTTCGAGAACGCCGGAGGCACCGCGGCCGCGTTCCGCGACAAGATGCTCGACACCTTCGCTGGGCAAAAGCAGCTGCTGAGCGGCTCGCTCGAGACGCTGGCGATCGTCGTGGGCGAGCCCTTTGCCAAGGTGTTCAAGCCGATCATCGCGGTGGTCATCGACGCTCTCAACGGGTTCATCCGGTTCGTCCGCGCGATGCCCGGCCCGGTGACGAAGGGCTTCGCCGCGCTCTTCGTCGGCGCCGGCGCGATTCTCACGGTCGTCGGCGCGGCCATTGCCGCCAAGGCGGGTATCGCGCTGCTCGTAATTGGCCTCAAGGCTGCGGGAATCACCATCGGCGGGATTGTGGCCGTGATGCTGCCGGCGATCGCTGTGGTCGCTGCGATCGGCCTCGCCATTGCGGGGCTCTACGTGGCATTCCAGAAAAACGTGGGAGGCATCGCGGACTTCTCCCAGCGCATGTGGGCGCGCGTGTCGCTCTTCTTCGACGCCATCAAGCAGCTCGTCGAGCAGGGCGGGTTCTCGGGCGCCGTGCGTGAGGAGCTCAACAAGGCAGAGAACGCGGGGCTGAAGGACTTCCTGATCAACCTCTTCCTGTGGGGCAATCGAATCAGCAACTTCTTCTCTGGTATCGCCACGGGGTTCTCGGCTGGCGTGGAGGCAGCCCGTCCCACCATCGACCAGTTCATGGCCGCACTCGAGCGCCTCGGCATGGCGCTCGGGTTCCTGAGCGAGCGCGACGATGCGGGCGCTGCCAGCGAGAAGTTCAAGGCTTTCGGAACCACCGGAGAATCGGTGGGGAGGACCCTGGCGGTCGCGTTCGACCTCTTGGTGCAGGGGATGACGGCGGTGATCCAAATCGCCACCGGTGTTGCCAGCGCATGGGACATGGTGCGCCCCGCAGCGGAGCTGCTATCGAATGCGGTCACGCAGCTCGGAGCGAAGCTCGCCGAGTCGATCAACGCCCTATCCGGAAACGCGGCGGCGACGCGCGAGAACGGCGACGCCTGGACCTCGCTCGGCACGGTCATCGGGTTCGCCGTGTCGGTTATCGTCGGGGCGATCGGCCTGGTGGTGGCGGTCATCTCCGCCGGGGTGTCCATCGTGAGCGGTGTCGTCGGCGCAGTCATGGCGATCTTCTCCGGGCTGGCCGACGTGGTCACCGGCGTGGTGTTCATCATCGGGGGCATCTTCAGCGGCTCGTGGAGCGAGATCTGGACGGGGATGAAGCTCATCGCGTTCGGCGTGATCGACGCGGTCATCGGCGCCGTGCTCGAGCTTGCTGGCGCAATCGGCGGCGTGATCGATTCGATTGCCGGTCTGTTCGGCGCGTCGACCGGGATCCAGTCCGCGGTGCGGGACTTCAAGGGCTTCACCCACCGCGAGATGGCCACGGACTTCGGGGTCGAGTCGCTCACCTTCACCCCCACGAAGCCGAGCGCCGCCCGGCCAACCCCGGCGTCGGCGACGCCCGCGACCACGCCGATGCCCGCGGTTGCCTCGCTCCCCCTATCGACGCAGCCGAACCCGTTCGCGCTGCCTGTGACCCAGAACGTCCCGCCGCCTCAGCCCGTCATCGTGAACGTGCAGATCGATGGGCAGACCGTGGCGCGCGCGGTCCACAAGGCGGGCTCGGACACGGCTTCGCGAAGCTTCTCGCCGGTGCCGGCCTACTGAGGACGCGATGGGAATCGAATACGCAGGAACGCGCCCTTCCCGTTGCTCGCTTGTGAACGTCGAGACGGCCGAGAGCATCGACTGCCTGTTCAACCCGACGCAGCTCTCGGAGAAGGTCCAGATCAACTGGAGCCGCGTCACGGTGCCCGGGCTGTCGCACCAGCTCCTGCAGTTCCAATCGACCGGGAACAGGCAGCTCTCTGGCGTGGAATTCTACCTGGACCGCTTCTTCTCTTCAGAGCAGATCGCCACGCCCGACATCCTCGAATTCCGCGGGTTCCTCCGCGCGCTCACTGTGCCGCCCAAGGGCACAGAGGGCGTGCCCGCCACGGCCCCGCCGCGAACGCTGTTCATCTGGCCGAACGTGCTGACCATCGAGACGGTGCTGACCGACCTCGAATTCCAGTACAAGCAATTCGCGGCCGACGGGAAGGTGCAGGTCTACACGGCAACCGTCACGTTCGAGGAGATACTCGATGCGCGGGTGACGTCCGAAGAACGGAGGCAAGAGGTCTGATGCCCCCGCAATCCGGCTCGCGTCACGGCTTCTGCCTGGGTGTGCTCGACGAGGACGGGCGAAGGTTCCTCACCGAACGCGAGCCCTTCCGGTACCGCGTGTTCGCCGACAACCGCATCCACCGCGTCGTCGGCGGCGAGACGCTGTTCGACCTGGCCGGTCGCTACTTCGCGCCGCTACCGCGGGCGTGCGGCTTCTGGTGGGCGATCGCCGACTTCCAGCCGGACCCGATCCTCGACCCTACGCTCGCGCTCGAGGAGGGGTCGACGGTGGTCATCCCGTCGACACGGGTTCTGACGGACGTGGTCCTGGCGGAGGCGAGGAGGAGGGAAGCGGGATAGCACCTTGTCCCGGCCGGCGCGTGGGAAGGCTCTGCTCTTCGGCGAGTCTCATCCATGTTCTCCAATCGCTCCTCCCCTGGCGTCCGCCTCACGCTCTTCAAGGACGAGAAAGCCACCACCGGCGAGCCCCTCGACTTGGGCGGGCGCCTGCTCTCGATGACCTTCGAGGACTGCGACAACAAGGCCGACAAGCTGTCCCTGCAGCTCGACAACTTCGACCTCGCCCTGTTCGACCGCGACGAGCTCATGGGCGGCGCCATCGTCGAGGTGTCGTGGGGCTACCCAGGCAACATGTCTCCGCCGCGGCGCGCGGTCATCAAGTCGATGAAGGGCTTCCAGCAGCTCACGCTCGAGGGCCAGGCGCTCTCGACGCTGATGAACCAGCAAGCCAAGACCCGGCGATGGGAGGGCAAGACCCGCTCCGAGGTCGTCCGCGAGGTCGCCAAGGACGCTGGGTACGAGGGGGCGTTCGTGGACATCGAGGACACTCCCGACGCGATCGACGTGATCAACCAGGCCGCCGAGACCGACGCGCGATTCCTCACCCGCCTCGCGGCCAAAGAGGGCTTCCAGTTTTTCGTGGACGGCACCGGGCTGCACTTCCACCCGCGACGCCAGGATTCGGCTCCCACCCACGTGTTCACGTGGTACGCGGACCCCGAGCAGGGCGATGTGATTTCCGTCAACACGGACTCCGACCTTGCGAAGCGTGCTGGCAACGTGACCGTGAAGGGGCGCGACCCGAAGGCGAAGACCACGCACGAGGTGTCGTCGAACGCCGACACGGCCAGGAGGTCGACGCTCGCCGACACAATCGAGGTGGTCAACCCGGCCAGCGGGACCACGTCGGTGCTGAAGAGAAACGCGACGGCGAACGTCGCGCCTTCGACCGCCACCACGAAGACCGCCGCCCAGCGAGAAGCCGACGCCCGCTTCGTGAAGGCCGAACGCGAGACCATCAAGCTCACGATGCAGGTGGTCGGCGACCCGACGATCGCCGCGAAGACCGTGGTCGAGGTCCGAGGCATCTCGCCGCTGCTCTCGGGGAAGTACTACGTCACCGAGGCCAAGCACTCCGTGTCGTCGTCGGGCTACACGGTAGACCTCAAGCTCAAGCGCGACGGCAAGGGAAAGCCCGGTCAGGGTGGGGGTGCGGGCTCGCAGCGCACCAAGCCGCAGACCGGCGACCACAACGCGTCGGCGCCCAAGGTGCCTGGCAAACGCCAGCCCGTCGAACGGGTCAACGCGGAGACCGGGGAGACCTACGTCGAATACCGCGACGACAGCGGCCGCTCGAACGACCCCGAGGCAAGGCCACACGGTGGAGGGCGATAATCGTGTATCCGCAATTCGATGACGACCTCGGGCAGAACGACACGCGGCTGCTCGGCATGTACGTGGGATACGTGGTCGACCGGAAAGACCCCGAGCAACTCGGCCGCGTCCGCGTGTGCGTTCCCGGGCTGATCGAGCCCGGAAGCGGCTGGGCCTGGCCGCTCGGCACCGTCGGGGGAGGCTCGAAGAATCGAGGGTTCTTTGCCGTGCCCGAGGAGAACGCCGAGGTCGCGCTGTTCTTCAATCAGGGGGACATCGACCAGCCCTACTACCTCGCAGCGCACTGGGGGAAGCCCGACGGGCAATCCGAAGTGCCGGAAGAGGCGCAGAAGGAGCCGCCCGACAATCGGGTCTTGGCGACCGAGACCTTCCGCATCGAGCTCGACGAAACCAAGGGCGCGCGGAAGCTCAAACTGACCAACAAGAAGACTGGCGACTACCTCGAGTTCAACGCCGAGGCGAACACGGTCACGCTGCAGGCGACGACCTCGCTCACCATCCGCGCCGTCGGCGGCATCACGCTCGAGGCCACGCAGGTGAACATCGCGGGCCGGGTGGTTCGCCCCGTGGCGGAGGCTATCTGATGGCGTTCGACATTTGCTTGGAATTGCCCGAATTCCCAGACCCATTCGACTTCGTGATGCCCGGTCCGATCGAAATCTCGGACGTCAATCTGATGAAGATAATTCAGCCGGTATTGACGCCCTTGGTGCCGTTTTTCGACATGATCGACATGATCGTCGCCATCTATAATTGCGTAAAGGCAATCCCAGACGCCCTCGGCCCGCCACCCGACCCGAGCATTCTCACGGCGTGTCTTCCCGATCTCGCTGAGAAGCTCAACAAGCTGCTCAACATGCTGCCGTGGGTGGTCCTGCCGCGGATGGTGCGACGGCTCCTCACTCTCGCCATCGAGACGCTTCGCACCGTGCGCAGCCAGCTCATGCACCTGCAGGCGCAGATGCTCCAGATCCTGGGCGCAATCGATCGCGCGAAGAACCTCGCCGACGCCGGCCTGATGGCGATCTGCCAGTGCGCCCAGGCAAACGTCGCGACCGAGGCGGCGAACGTCGGCAAGGCCCTCGCCGCACTCGGCAAGCTTCTCGGCATCATCAACATCTTCATGGGCCTGATCGGCGGCCCGCAGGTACCGGACCTCAAGGACCTAGCCGGCCGCCCGCTCGACGACGCCATCCCGCCCTTCGACGCGCTCATCAAGGCGCTCGAGGCGGCGCGCACGGCCGTGCCGGGACCCATGAAATGACCGGCCTTCTCACCCCGTTCAGGCGTGACAGGAAGCGCGACTTCGCGTCCGGTGACGGGGAGGAGTTGCTCGCGTCCAAGGTCGAGCAGCTGCTCGCCACAGAGGGCGCCACAGCTCGATCATCGGGCGAGCTCCCATGGAGAACCGCGTTCGGCACGCCGCTTCAACTCCTGCGACACAAGAACAACGACGCTATCCTGGCCGAGCTTGCTCGCGTGTACGTTCGGGATGCACTGCGGAAGTGGTTGCCGGAAGCACAGATTCTCGAGCTGGGCGTCGCACGGGATGGGGCCACGGTGACCATTCGCCTGAGATACCGGGCAACGGCGGCTTCCTCGGGGACAAGGTCGCTCTCGATTCCGATTGCCCAATAGGCTGTCCCGGACCCGGCGTCAGCGTCCTCTGCCTCCCCGGAGGTTCCTGCCGTGCCCGTGCTCCCGCCCAGCGTCGACTACACCGACAAGGACTTCGACGCCCTGCGCGAGCGGCTCATCGCCCTGCTCCAGTCGGTCTTCCCCGAGTGGAGTGACTTCTCGGTCGCGGGCTTCGGCAACATCCTGCTCGAGATGTACGCCTTCGTCGGTGACGTCATCACGTACTACCTCGACGCCCAAGCCCGCGAGTCGCGCTTGGCGACCGCGACGCAGCGCAAGAACGTGATCGCGCTGGCCCGCATGCTTGGCTTCACGTTGCAGGGGGCTCGCGCGGCCAAGGCCACGGTCCAGTTCTCGCTGCAAGCGCCGCCGTCGGCCAACGTGGCGCTTCAGGCGGGGACCGTGGTGCGGACCCAGGAGGTGACGGAGCCGGTGCGCTTCCAGCTGCTGGCGCCCTTGGTGATCGCCGCCGGGACGTCGCCTCCGGTCGCCGCTGCGGTCGTCGAGAACTCCGCGACGCACACGCAGCTCTTCGATTCGCGCGGCCTTGCAGGCCTCGACCTGCTCCTGGACCGAACGCCCTACCTCGACGGCTCTGCATCGATCGCCGCTTCAAATGGCACGTACGTCGAAGTCGACAGCCTGCTCGGCTCGGGGCCGAACGACAGGCATTTTCTTGTGCTCGTCGACCAAAGCGACCGGGGGATGATCCGCTTCGGCAACGGGGTGAACGGCGCACCGCCATCGGGCACGATCTCGGTCACATACAAGACCGGCGGCGGGGCGATGGGCAACGTGGATACCGGACGGCTTGTCGTCGTGGAGGGCAGCTTCGCCGACGCGCACGGGCGTCCAGTCCGGCTGATGGTCACCAATCCGGAGCCGGCGCAGGGGGGCTCCGACCGCCAGAGCATCGCGGCGGCCAAGCTCTTGGCTCCGGAGAGCCTTCGCGCCCTCACGCGCACGGTGTCGCGCGAGGACTTCGAGATCAACGCGCGTCGCGTCCCCGGTGTCTCGCGCGCGCTCATGCTCACCTCGAACGAGGACGCGACCATCCAGGAGAACAGCGGCGTGCTGTTCGTGATTCCGAAGGGCGGCGGGCTCCCCACGCCTGCCCTGAAGAACCTCGTGCTCAAGCAGGTGACCGAGGTCTACCCGTGCACGCTCACGTTCCAGGTCAGCGTGCAGGACCCCGTCTACCGGACCGTCGACGTCGAGGCGCGCGTCTTCCTGCGGCAAGGCGCCTCACCGGGCGACACGCGAGACCGCATCCGACGGCGGCTCACGGAGATGTTCCGCATCGAACTCCTCGATGGGACGCCCAATCCCGACATCGACTTCGGCTTCAACGTGCGCGACGCCGAGGGCAACCCCGCGGGCGAGATCGCGTGGTCGGACGTGTTCAACGTCGTTCGCGACACCGACGGCGTACGCAAGCTCGGCGACGGCCCCTACGATCTTAAGCTCAACGGGCTGCCAGCGGACGTGAAGCTCGGGCTCAAGGAATTCCCCGTCCTGCGGATGGTCACCCTGTTCGACGGCGACTCGGGGGTCATCCTCTGATGCTCCTCAATCCCGTTTTCCATGAACCCGGTGCGCTGCCTGGCGAAGCCGCGAATTGGACCCTTCGTACGCTGTGTCATGCGCAGCGCATCGCGGGATTCGGTCCCGTCCCGGAGAGCGCTCAGGAGGACTTCGAGCGATGGTTCGAGCTGCGCACGAGCTTCGGGCAAGCCGATATCGCGATCGCGATGTTCGACTCGCTCGCCGAAGGATTCGAGGACTTCGAGGAGGGTTGGAACGACGGCCCGCTGCTGGTGGAGCTGACCGGCGGCAACGCCGACCCGGCTCTCTTCGCCGGCAACGACTTCGACGATATGGAGACCGGCTGGGTGTCGTCGCCGTTCGTGAGCTCGTGGGACGACGTCACCGACGACGCGGCCGAGTTCGACGGCCAGCCGGTCGAAGGATTCGAGGCCTGGATGCCGCCGTTCTCCGCAACGTGGGAGGGCGCCGGGTTCGACGGCTGGACCGTCAACGTCGAGCGCTTCGAGGGCGCGTGGACACCGATGCAGCACACACCGTGACGGAGGACCAATGGGCAGCGCGGACTGGACGTTCCTGAACGATGGACTCGATATCGCCTCAGTCGACCGCGGTGTGACCGCCGGCATTGCCCGTCCGCCCGGGGGAGGGGCATTCCTGTACGGATTCAACTCCCTCGTAGCGGCCAAGGGCGCAGTCGCGCTGTTCGTAAATCTGCAGCACTTCGCGCCGATGGCAAAGGGCGCGACCATTCGTGGCTGCATCCAGCGCGGGCCAGGCGGCGGCCCCACGGGGTTCTCGCCGTTCCTGTTCGTCTGCGGCCAGGGCACCTCGGTCAACGACAACGCCTACCTGCTCGGCCTGTCCGACGATGACCCGCACCGCATCGTCCTGCGCAAGGGCAGCATCGTCGCGGGTGTGCCCGAATCCGATGGACCGGGCGTACTGCTCCGCTCGAGCGAGAGCTTCACGCAGGGAACGTGGCTTCATCTGCGGCTCGATGCCGTCGTCAATCCGAACGGCGATGTGGTGCTCACCGTGATGCGCAACGACCTCGACGCCAATCCCCTCGTCGTACCTCCCCAATGGCAGCCCGTCGCGGGCATGCCGGTGTTCATCGACGACCAACTCGGCATCAACAGCGGCTCGCAACCCCTCACGTCGGGCCGCGGCGGATTCGGCTTCGCGGTCGCCGATGTCACGCGCCGCGGGTTCTTCGACCACCTTCAGATCTACCGTCAATTCCAGTAGGCCGATTCGATGTCCGAGCTCGACGCCTTCCGCACGAACCTCGGCGTGTCGCAAGGGCGCGTGGAAGTCGCTCCCGGCGAGCTGCGCTTCGTGCTCGGAGACCTCGAGCCCGGGCGTCTATTCGACCTCGCGACGGGCGACTTCGCCGAGGTCGTGCAGACGACCGACCTCACGGGCGTTACCCTCGTCCGCGCTCGGCTCACGCTCCGGGTGCCGCCGGGGCTCCCAGCTGGAGGAGCATGGGAAGCATCGGTCGTGGTCGATGGCGTCAAGCTCGCGCGCACTACGTGTGAGTCGGGCCGCACGCGAACCATCACGGATTTGGCCGCGAACGTGTCGAAGCTGACCGGCGCGCACGAAGTCGGCGTGCGCCTGGAGCTGGTGAGCGTGTGATGGCCGAGCTCGAGCTGCCCGCGCTTGTTGTGGAGTCCGTCGCGGCGACGGTGGAGACGGCTCGCCCGCTGCTCATCAATCGCTCGCCCGGGCCCGACGAGACGGACGTGCCCATCAACTCGACGATCGCCCTCGAGCTCGCGGACTCGGGCCCGGCCGGCATCGACCCGACGGCGACCCGTGTGTGGATCGACGGAGTGCTCGCGTTCGACGGCACTCCCACCCCTGCGTTCGCTGGCACCCGCGCCGCGATCGAGCAGACCCCGGACGCCCTTCGCCTGGTGCTGGACCCCGTCGTCCCCTTCGCAAGCCTCGCGACCGTGACCGTTCGCGTCGTGTCGAACCTCGTCGGCGGAGGCTTCCCGCTGGACCAGGCGTACTCGTTCCATGTTGAGGACCGTACCGCCCCCAAGCTCCTCGCGGCGATCGCGATCTCGCAGACCGTCGTGCGCCTCGGTTTCGACGAGCCGGTCGTCGTCTCCGACACCGCGGGCTTCTCCTTCGCGGCGCTTGGTGCGCCAGCCGTTCCTGTGGCGCCCGAATCGGCCGCTGCGATCGAGTCGCTCGTGGACGTGGCGCTCTCGACCGAGATGACGCCCGACGTCACCTACCGCGTGGTCGCCACCGGAGTGCGGGACCGCAAGGGAAACCCGGTGCTCGCGCCCTTCGACACCGCCGTGTTCCAGGGCTTTCGTCCGGCCCGCCCCCCGCGCCGGCGCTTCGACCTGTTGTCGATGCTGCCGAAGCACAATCGCCGCAGCGACACCACGGGCGATCTCGCGAGGTTCATCGGCTGCCTCCAGGAGGTCGTCGACCTGCTCCTCGCCGAAGTCGATCGCTTCCCGGACCTCTGGGACATCGAGCGCGCGCCATCACCGTTCCTCGACCTGATCCTCCGCGACCTCGGCAACCCATTCCCCTTCGACCTCGACGAGCTGGGCAAGCGGAGGCTCGCCGCCGTGCTCGTCGAGGTGTACCGGCAGAAGGGGACGGCCATCGGCATCCGCAATGCGGTGCGATTCTTCCTGCGCCTCGAGATCGAGGCGATCACCGGCCTCGCCGCCACCGCCCTGGTGCTGGGCGTGTCCGAGCTGGGCATCGACTGGGAGCTCGGCCCCTCCGACCGCTTCGCGCGCTACGCGTTCGACGTGAAGGTGGGGCGCGTGCTCACCCCGACGGAGCGCAAGCATCTCCGCGCGATCGTGAACTACATGAAGCCGGCCCACACGCACTTCGTGAACCTTCTCGAGCCCGTCGCTCCGATCGTGCCGGATCATTGGGAGCTTGGGGTGAGCGAGATCGGACCCGAGACACAACTTCACTGAATCGGGTCGGCTACTCCCTTTTCCGTGAGAGGATCCAGTCTCTAAGGGCCGACACTGAATCGAGTACCACGGCTTGCGCCGCGGGCGGGCGGCGCTGCCCCACGGGAAGCCTCGCTCTCAACCCGCCATCGGCGGTGACGAACGCATCGGTGTATACCGGCGCGTACCCGGCGTGCTCGATGTCCCAGAAATCCTGTGGTCTGCTCCGTCGTCTCGGGTCCGCTGACTGGGCGGCAACAACGTGAGCGAATACCTCGAGCACGGGCGCGGCTTCCCGAAAGACCTTGCGTAACCGCTCGTCGTTTCCGTCGCCATGCTGTGAGCGGTAGGCGTGAACCAACCTATCAAACTCTGCGGGAGTCATCTCCGCCCTCGAGCAACGTCGGATTGCTGGCATCACGCATTCCGCGAACAAGGAGCGCCGCGCATTCCTGACAACTGCCTCGAGATCGTACCGCTGGGGGCCCTTGGCCAAGTACTCCTGGCGTTGAGCCTCCATTCGTTCGGCGTATGTAGCGGTGCGAGCGTGGCCCGCGCGAATCTCGTCGACGTTGCAGTGCTCAACCAGCCACTTGACGGTGGCAGTGCCCGGATCGCGGAGATGAGCCAAGAAGCGCTCAACGTCTGCACGACGCCATCCTTCGGGGAAAGATGTGTAACTATCGGCGAGGTAGTCCTGGACCGCTGTGAAGACTTCATTCCTACGGGACTGCGGCCGCTCCGAGTGGAAGACGTACCGATACGCGGCTTCACCTTCCATCGCGTAGACGTACTGAGAATTGCGAAGGGCAACCCCCAGTGAGAGCGCGTCCATCAACTCAGCGTGTCTAACGCGCACGTCGTCCGCAGGGATGTCGAACATCTCGCTCATGGAGGCGAATGCCACTGGGAAGACGGCGAGGCCATCGTCCACCGCGCGTAGGCAGACGTCCCGGCAACTGCGGGCATCCGGCGTGACCGCGTCCTGCAAATCTATCCAGATGTTGTGGTCGAGGTATACGACGGTCCGGTCTTTGACCCGGTCGTTGAAGATCTCGATGGGGTCGAAGTTGCGCACCCTGTGGGCTGGAAGAACGATCTCGTGGGTCGACGACATTGGGGGGCTCCGCCTGAACCTTGCGGCTGGCTCCAACCGTAGACTGCCATCGGGTCACCTTGCCGTCGAGGCCCCAGAGACAACGCGCGGCTCACGGCTCTTGTCCCCCAAACATCACGAGCCCCCTCTGCCTCCCCGAAGGCCTCGGCCATGGCAGACCGTCTCGACTACTACTTCCGGCAGAAGGTGACCGAGGCCGAGCTCGACCTGGGCTTCGAGCTGCTCGAGAAGGCCGACCACAACCTCGCCGCTGACA
>Ga0116174_10002373_pt1 | contig 16350 bp, 13 predicted proteins | sample AD_UKC087_MetaG_FD_89801 | JGI IMG/M metagenome (GOLD analysis project Ga0116174, IMG submission 89801) | Active sludge microbial communities of municipal wastewater-treating anaerobic digesters from USA - AD_UKC087_MetaG | ecosystem: Engineered > Bioreactor > Anaerobic > Digestate | place: USA...
AGATAATCATGCAGGCAAACGCAGCGGGAGTTCCCGTTATCAGCTCCATGGGTGCAGGAAATAAAGTGGACCCCACCGCCTTTGAGGTGGCGGATATATACAAGACCTCCGTGTGCCCACTGGCAAGAGTAATGCGCTATCAGCTGAAACGCCGCGGCGTGAAGAAGCTGAAGGTGGTCTACTCAAAGGAGCAGCCCATTGCCCCTAAAGGCATAGCTGCCGAGGACGGCTCTGGCAATACCGATATGCGATCAGGCACCGCAAGGCGCTCCACTCCCGGTTCCAACGCATTTGTCCCCTCCGTGGCAGGACTCATCATCGGCGGAGAGGTCATCAAAGACCTGATAAAACTAAAGACAAAATAAAAAATGGCATTTGCATCTCTGCAAATGCCATTCGTTTTTTACTTTACCGAATCAAATCCGCGCTGGAGGTCTGCGATGATATCGTCGATATGCTCTGTACCTATGGAGAGTCTCACTGTTGTGGGTCTGATGCCTGCGGAGAGAAGCTCCTCTTCGCTCATCTGTGAGTGAGTGGTTGAAGCAGGGTGTATTACCAGCGACTTTACATCGGCTACGTTTGCAAGGAGCGAGAACAGCTCAAGGCTCTCTGTGAACTTCTTTGCGTCCTCTGCTGTGCCCTTTATATCAAATGTGAAGATGGAAGCTGCTCCGTTGGGGAAGTATTTGTCGTAAAGCTCCTTAGCTCTGCCAGTGGCGAGAGAGGGGTGGTTCACCTGTGAAACCTGAGGGTGGTTCTTCAGGAATTCCACAACCTTGAGAGCGTTCTCGGTATGGCGCTCCAGACGGAGGGAAAGGGTCTCAAGTCCCTGTAAGAGCAGGAAGGAATTGAAGGGCGAGATAGTTGCGCCCTGATCTCTCATGAGAGTGGTGCGGAGCTTGAGGATATAGGCAAGGTTGCCGCAGGCCTCTGTGAAAACTACTCCGTGGTAGGAGGGATTGGGCTTGGAAAGTCCGGGGAACTTGTCATTCTGAGCCCAGTCGAACTTGCCGGAGTCGATAACTACACCGCCCATTACTGTACCGTGACCGCCGATGAACTTCGTTGCGGAATGAACTACTATGTCAGCGCCGTGCTCGATGGGTCTCAGAAGGAAGGGAGTTGCGAAGGTATTGTCCACGATAAGCGGGATACCGTGCTTGTGAGCGATGGCAGAGATAGCTTCGATGTCGATAACATCGGAATTGGGATTGCCCAGAGTCTCAGCGTAAAGGAGCTTTGTCTCGGGACGGATGGCCTTCTCGAAGTTCTCGGGGTCTGAGGGATCAACAAAAGTTGTGGTAAGTCCCTGATCCTTGAGAGTGTGTGCAAGAAGATTATAGGAGCCGCCGTAGAGGTTCACCGATGAAACGATATGGTCCCCTGCCGTGGCGATATTCTGGATCGCGTAGCTGATAGCCGCAGAGCCCGAAGCTGTTGCAAGAGCTCCCACGCCGCCCTCAAGAGCAGCTATTCTCTTCTCGAAAACGTCTGAGGTGGGGTTCATCAGTCTGGTGTAGATGTTTCCGCCCTCTGTGAGTCCGAAGCGGCCTGCTGCCTGAGCAGAATCCTTGAATACATATGAAGTGGTGGCATAGATCGGAACTGCCCTTGCGTCTGTAGCAGGGTCGGGATTTTCCTGACCTGCGTGGATCTGTATAGTTTCAAATTTATAATTGCTCATAACTGAACTTCCTTTCAAAAATATAATATAGTTTGTTATCATCTGTAGATTTAATCCCGACACATTCGCTCGGAATTGGTGATACACCTTTTTTTACTCATTATCAACACCCCTGTGTTTTTCTTTACTCATATCATATCACTTTGGTAGGCGTTTGTCAAATACCTATGAATTATATCGGGTTATAGGCTCGGTCTATAACTGAAAGCTCCCGTTATATTTTACGGGAGCTTTCTGCTGTCATATATTGCCGTCTCTGAACTGCTTCATCATCTCATTTGTAAGGCTTATATCACTTGGCTGGAGCACTACGTCCTCACGCTTTACCCATTCTGCGTATTTCAGCTCGCTCTCGTCCATGTGTATCTCACCGCTGCCGTCAGCCTCGCAGTAAAATCCCACAAGCATATCCTGAGCCATACCCCAGGGCTGAGACTTATAGTACCTGATATTCTTTACCCTTACTCCTGTCTCCTCCATGACCTCACGGGCGACGGTCTCCTCAAGGGTCTCCCCTATCTCGGTGAATCCTGCCACAAGGGCATTATGTGCGTAGCCGCTGCGGTATCGGGTCACGAGTATGGAATCGTCCTTTATGACGCCCACTATCACCGCAGGATTTATCCTGGGGTAGACCACATTCCTGCACTTCTCACAGACAAGAGCACGCTCCCGACTGTGAAATGACATATTTCCGCCGCACCTGCCGCAGAAGTGATTGTCGCTGTACCACCTCCACAGATGATAGGCTGTAAAGGCGGCAAAGAGCTCCTTTCCGCCGAAGCTGTCCCTGAGCTGACGGAGCCCATTGTACTCAAAGCCTGCTCCGAAGTCCCTGTGCTCCGAGAGCACTATGAAGTAACGCTCCTCATCAACGGAAAAAGCATAGACCGCGGAAAGCTGCTCCTCCTTTCCAGCCATTGGAAAGGTAATGCGGTCTCCTCCTGTATCTGTAAGGAGCTTCCCCTCACTATCGAAGCAGAGAAGGAAGTCTCCCTCACATATATCCGTTTTTATGTAGCTGTTATAAAGCCTGCTCGGCGCAATATCCTGTATCATATCATCAACCTCTTTGTTTTCTGCCCATTGTGGGTCCTGATGAATATTATAGACCAGATCCCATTATTTGTCAATAATGGTGAAAACTGCGAAAAATACAATATCACGCAATAAATCCCCTTGACCTTTTCCGCTTTTTGTGCTATTATAATTTGTATTGGAATAATGAAGGAAGAAAGGTAACAAAATGAATTTTAACGAGCTTAATTTATCTCAGGCACTTCTCCGTGCCGTTGACGAGCTGGGATATACGGAGATGACTGAGATACAGCAGCAGAGTATCCCCCTTCTCCTTGAAGGAAGGGACGTTGTGGGACGCTCCAACACAGGCACAGGCAAGACCGCTGCATTCGGTATCCCCGCTGTTGAGAGCATTACCGATGCCGACAGAAAGTCTGCGGTAGTTCTCATACTCTGCCCCACCCGTGAGCTTGCAACGCAGGCAAATGAGGAGATACGCAAATTCGCAAAGTTCAAGGAGGGCGTGAAGACCTCCGCTGTCTACGGCGGCGCGAGCATGGATAAGCAGATACATGAGCTGAAACGCGGCGCAAATATAGTTATAGGTACTCCCGGAAGAGTTATGGACCATATCCGCAGGAGAACCCTCAAGCTTGAAAATATACGCACAGTCATTCTGGACGAGGCTGACGAGATGCTTAACATGGGCTTCCGTGAGGATATAGAGTCCATACTGGCAGATGTTCCCGAGGACAGACAGACCGTGCTCTTCTCCGCAACTATGCCAAAGGAGATCATGGCGATCACCGAAAAGTATCAGCGTGATCCCGTACATATAAAGATAAAGTCCGCACAGAAGACCGTTGAGCTCATCGAGCAGTTCTATTTTGAGGTGGCTATGGGCAGAAAGACCGATGCCTTAAAGCTCCTTCTTGCTGCATACAAGCCCTCGTCGGCTATGGTTTTCTGCAATACCAAGGCAATGGTTGATCAGCTCACCGAGGAGCTTGTGAAAAGCGGCTTCCGCGCAGCAGGTCTCCACGGAGATATGAAGCAGATACAGCGTACCCAGGTCATGAACAGCTTCAAGAACAAAGCTGCCGAGATACTGGTAGCTACGGACGTTGCCGCAAGAGGTATCGACGTCAGCGGCGTTGATGCCGTATTCAACTATGACCTTCCCCAGGACAACGAGTACTATATCCATCGTATCGGCAGAACGGGCAGAGCCGGCAGAACAGGTTCCGCTTATACTCTCATCAGCGGAAGACGTCAGCTCTATGATCTCCGCGCTATCGAAAAGTACACCCACGCCGAGATAAGAGAAATGCCCCTCCCCGAAAAGTCCGACATCATCGCCATGAAAAAAGAGGCTATGATAAAGGAGATCTCCGAGGCACAGGCAGTTCACAACGCCTATGATATACTCGACAGGCTGGCAGGCATGGGTATCGACTACCGCGAGGCAGCTGCAAGAGTCCTTGCAAAGCAGCTTCAGGCTGAGACTGACGCTCTCCCGGAGATAGAGGGCACACGTCCCATCAGAAAGGGCAGGAACAGCGGCGCCAAGACCACAAGGATAGTCATCAATATCGGAAGGAACCGCCGTATCGCTCCCAACTTCATTCTGGGCGCCCTGGTGGACGCTACGGGAATGACGGGCAAGGACTTCGGAAAGATCGACATCTACGACGAACACACCACCGTTGAGGTACCGGAGGCTGAGTGTGACTACATCATTGAAAGCTCCGACTCCATGAAGATAAACGGCAACAAGGTGGAGGTAAAGCTCTACAAGGGCAGCCCCTTCTCCGACAGGAACAGCAGCCGCCGCGGCGACTCAAAGCCACGTTTCGACAGGAAAAAGTCGGCATACGGAAACAGGAAGAAGTCCGATATCTACTCGGATTACATACCGAACCGCAAAAAGCGTACTAAAAAAAGACATTGAGGTGATATGAATGAGCAGTAAAAAGCAGAACATCAAGCCCCTTCCCATGGATAAGAATGCAAAGAAAAGTGTCAGCGGCAAGGACAAAAAGCTCTGGATGAGAATACTGGTCCTTGTTCTCGCGTGCATTATGATCCTGGGAGCTATACTCCTGCCGCTGTTATGATGAACACATCGGCTGACTTATAATTCAAACAAAAATATGCCCCGAGGCGAATACCGCTTCGGGGCATTTTTTGTCATTCTATGCTTATACGCTCATAGCTGAGAGACTTTTCATCAGCTTCGATCAGTAGCCAGGAAGCTCCCTCCAGCCCCGCAGCAGAAACAGATACGACATTCTCATTCACAAAATTCTGATGTGAATGTCCCACTGTGACCAGCTCATACTTCTTTACCTCATCACTCAGGCAAGCCACGTCAAAGTCTCCGTTTTTCAGGCTTGACAGCGGCAAAAAGGGATATGGCGCATCAACATCAAGAAACAGAAAATGAGAAAATCGCATCTTATGTCCGCAGCATTCCGTCTCATAGAACAGCGGCATATTACTGATAAATTCCGTCTGCTCAGCTGTCAGTCTGCTCCTGATACCATCATAATACTCCCTGAGATGCTCAACATCGGGGTCTACATCCACTCCGTGCTCCGCATACAGCTCGCAGTTGCCTTTAAGGCAGATGATACCGCTGTCCTTTAACAGCTCAAGGCACTCGAACTCCTCGTTGCCCCGCTGGAAAATGTCTCCTAAGAATACTGTCAGGTCTGCGTTCCTTTCCCCTATCTGTCTGAGCACTGTCTTCAGTGCTTTGAGATTTCCGTGAATATCCGAGAATACTGCAATTTTCATAACTCACCCTTTTCCTTTCTGCATGGATATGCCGTGATTTATCATTTTTCCGGAGCATTCCGACAAGCTGCCGTGCTGTTCGGAAAAAAGTATTATAGCACATTAATACCGCCTTGTCAATAGCAGAACTATTTTTCAGTATTTTTCTTTTTCAGCAGTATCACTCCGACTACCATAAGTACAGGAAATACTCCTGCTGCAAGTATACCCTTTTTCATGCTGCCAGTGCCGCCGCTGACAGCACCCACCAGTGAAGGTCCGCATGAGCAGCCTACGTCACCTGCAAGCGCAAGCAGTGAAAACATCATGGTGCCCCCTCTTTTCAGTGAAGCCGCCGCCTTGCTGAAGGTGCCGGGCCACATTATGCCTACGGAAAGTCCGCATAGCCCGCAGCCTGCCAGATTTACAGAAGGCACAGGAACAATGCTTATCATCAGATAGGAAGCTGCACAGAGAAGTCCGCTGATTATCATAAACCTGTCAAGCGAGATACGCTCACCGTATTTTCCGTAGAACCAGCGCGATGCGCCCATAAGTGCCGCAAAAGCCATAGGACCTGCCAGGTCACCTGCGGTCTTGCTGATACGGAGACCGCTCTCTGCAAAGAATGAAGCCCACTGGCTGACCGCAAGCTCACTTGCTCCTGCGCACATCATCATGAGCAGAAGCAGAAGAAAGGTGCCGCTCCTGAGGAGCTCCCCGAACTTCATGCCCATCTCTCCCTCGGATATAAGGGGAGCTATGGGAGCTCTCAGGAAGAGTATGCCATTGACTACGGGAATAACTGCCCATATTACTGACAGCAGCTTCCAGTTTTCCACCCCTGCAATGGTGAAGAAGAGTGTAGACAGCAGCACTACTCCCACCTGTCCCCAGCAGTAGAAAGAGTGGAGCATACTCATCGCCTTTTCCTTATTGTCTGTGGGACAGCTCTCCATGATGGGACTGATGAGCACCTCTATAAGTCCGCCGCCCACAGCGTAAAGCGCTACTGCAGCAAGAATGCCTGCAAATGGGGGCATTATCTCCGGCAGTACCGGCAGCAGTATCAGCCCCCCTGCTGCACAGGCATGAGCAGAAACAACAGAAGCTCTGTAGCCTATCCTGTCCACGAAAAACGCCGACAGCAGATCCACTGCAAGCTGTATACCGAAATTTACTGTTATGAGCAGGGTTATCCTGCTCAGTGGTATACCGTAGCTGCCCTGCAGGGTAATGAACAGCAGCGGTATAAAGTTATTTATTATCGCCTGAACGATATAGCCTGTAAAACAGGAGAAAATTGTTCTGTTATAGTTCATATGAGCGCTCCGAAGTCTTTTTTCTCATATTAGCATATTATCTCCCCCTCTGTCAAATCTGACATTGAGGACAGATTGTGACATATTCCGCGGACCTGCTGCATTATAATGTATTACAGACAGCATGACGGGAGGTGCTTAGTGGAGACCATATACATCGACGTACTTATTATCCTCAACATCTATGTGAACTTCTTCCTGCTGCGTATCACCGCCGGAGTTACCCATTCTCCCCTGAAAAACGTCAGGTGCGCCGCAGCCTCCGCATACGGCAGCCTCTTCTCCCTGACCATACTGCTGCCCGCCCTGGGAACTATGGTCACCCTTGCAGTAAAGCTTGCCGCCGCAGTCAGCATAGTCACCCTTGCCTTCGGGATCCGCGGTGGAAAGCGGCTCATGATAAACACGGCTGCCTTCTTTGGGGCGAATTTCGTACTTGCAGGCACGGTATACGGGGTGTACTCCCTGCTGGAGCCGCAGTTCATGCACTTCAACAACGGCTGCTTCTACATAGACTTCTCCCTGCTTATACTCATAATCACAACAGCTGTGCTCTATGCCGCTGTAAGGCTCATTCGCAATGCTGTGGACAGGGTTCCCGCAGGAGACTGGACCGTGACCATACGCCGGGGTAAAAGGATAGTCAGACTTGACGGGCTTGCAGACACAGGGAACGGTCTTGTGGATTATTTTACGGGAACTCCCGTTATGATATGCCCGGAGGAGTCATTTGCAGAGCTTACCGGCTCGCCGATAGATACAGACAGGCTTCCGCGGGGAGTAAGGCTGCTGCCCTGCTCAGCCGTTACAGGAAGCATCCTCATACCCGTTTTTCGTCCCGACGAGGTGGTGATAAGCAGCAAAAGCAGCAGAAGTAAGACCATGGACGCTGTCATAGGCTTCGGAGAGTGCGGCGGAAAAGCCGTTTTCAACCCGAAGCTGCTGAAAATATAGGCATAAGGAGAAAAAATATGAACATCATCGAAAAAGTAAAAGCATTTCTGAAAAAGCACTTCACAGGCGAGGTATTCTACGTAAACGGCTCCGACACCCTGCCCCCCTCCGCTGACGAGAGAGGAGGAAACGGAGGTCTTTGAAAAACTCATTACCCATAATCCCGATGCGCGGAACTGCCTTATCGAACATAATCTCAGGCTTGTAGTATACATTGCAAAGAAGTTCGAGTCCACAGGCATCGGCATAGAGGACCTGGTATCCATCGGCACCATAGGTCTCATCAAGGCGGTGAATACCTTCTGCCCAACAAAGAATATCAAGCTTGCCACCTACGCTTCGCGCTGTATCGAGAATGAGATACTCATGTTCCTGCGGAAGTCCTCCCAGTACCGCAACGATCTCTCCATAGACGAGCCCCTGAATATCGACTATGACGGCAATGAGCTGCTGCTCTCGGATATACTGGGCACCGACGATGACATCGTCAACAAGGGCATAGAGACCGAGGCTGAGCGTGAGATACTCCGCGGCGCCGTTGCGGAGCTCTGTGACCGGGAAAGGGAGATCATGGAAATGCGCTTCGGACTCATCGACGGCAAGGGAAAAACACAGAAGGAGGTAGCGGACTGTATCGGCATATCACAGTCCTATATATCAAGGCTTGAAAAAAAGATAATCAGGAAGCTGAGAATAAAAATAGAAAGCGTAACTTGAATACCGCCCCTGCAAATGCAGGGGCTTTTCGGTTACAATTTGGTTTTTTTGTCACGTTCTATTGAAAAAAAGTGGTTTTTGTGGTATAATAAACTAAATATATTGTTATCGGGAGTTTTGGTATGAAAAAATGGACCGTCGGCAGACCCGACAGAAATGCGGTCTCTTCACTTATGCTTGGCTGCGGAGTAAGCTCACTTGCAGCGGCTGCTCTTGCTGCAAAGGGCTATTCTTCGCCTGAATCCGTCATGGAGAGCCTCAATGTGGACGAGCTTTCCGATCCCTTCCTCATAAAGGATATGCAGGAGGCAGCGGATACTATAAACAGCGCCATAGACAGCGGCGAGCGTATATGTATATACGGTGACTATGACTGCGACGGCGTAATGTCAACGGTCATACTCTATTCCTATCTGCTTGAAACAGGTGCCGACGTCGCCTACTATATCCCCGAGCGCTCCGAGGGCTATGGTCTCAACATGAAGGCTGTTGACAGGATCTCCGATGACGGTGTTTCACTGATTATAACTGTTGATAACGGTATTTCTGCCATTGCCGAGGCAGAATACATCTATGCCCTGGGTATGAAGCTTGTGGTCACCGACCACCACCAGCAGGGCGAACAGCTCCCCCGTGCGGAGGCTGTAGTCGACCCTCACAGGCATGACTGCTTCTCCCCTTTCAAATATATGTGCGGTGCAGGCATTGCTCTGAAGCTGGTAGCTGCCCTTGACGGCGGTGACTACACCATGGCTCTTGAGCAGTTCGGCGACCTTGCAGCTATAGCAACAGTTGCCGATATTGTCAGCCTCACCGGCGAGAACCGCTTCCTTGTGGCTTACGGCATGGAGCTCATACAGAATTCCGACCGTCCCTCCCTCATGGCTCTGAAGGAGGTCTGCGGACTTAACGACAAGCCCATAGATACGAGGTCTATCGGCTTCGGTATCGGTCCGAGGATAAACGCCGCAGGCAGATTCGGCTCACCGAGAACAGCCGCGGAGCTTTTCCTGTGCGAGGACTATGACGAAGCCCTCAAAGCTGCACAGGAGCTGGACAGGCTCAATAATATGCGCAAGGAAGCCGAAAACTCCATTACGGAAGAAATATATTCAATGATAGATAAGTCCCCCGAGCTCATAAGGGGAAGGGTCATCTTCCTCTGCGGAAAGGACTGGCACCATGGCGTTATCGGTATCGTGGCGTCCAGAATAGTGGAACGCTTCGGCAAGCCCTGCTTCATAGCCTCAGAGACAGACGGCGAGATAAGAGGCTCCGCAAGAGCCTTCGGTGAGTTCTCCGTGTTCGGAGCTCTCAGCTGCGCCGCAGACGTCCTCGACAAATTCGGCGGACACCCTGCCGCAGGAGGCTTCACTATAAAAGAGGGCTGCACAGAGAAGTTCCGCAGTCTGTTGGAGCAGTACGCCCTTGAAAATCACAGAATAATGCCTGCCGCAGAGCTTAAAGCGGACAGTCCCGTAGCTCCTCAGGAGCTGACAGTACAGAACGTAGAGGGACTGAATGTGCTCGAACCCTTCGGCACAGACAACGAAAAGCCCCTTTTCTATATTGAAAACGCACAGATAACAGACATAATCCCCGTCTCTGACGGAGCCCACTCCAAGCTGAGAGTTAAGATAGGCTTTACCCAGGCTGAGGCTCTGGTGTTCAGAAAGCCCCCCTCAGAACTGATTGTCTCTAAGGGTGATGTCTGCGATATGATAGTTTCACTTGGCATAAACGAATTCCGCGGTAGCCGCACGGTAAGCATTATCGTCAGCGACCTCCGTCCCCATATATTCGAGCAGAGCAAATACTTTGCCGCTCATTCGGCTTTTGAAGCCTTCCTCCGCGGCGAGGAGCTGCCGCAGAATTACTATCCCAGCATGAGCCCCTCAAGGGAAGACGTTGTGAAGATATACAAGGCTATCCCCGATGCCGGTATCTGCTCGGATACACTTTACATAAAGCTCAATGACAGAAATATCAATTACTGTAAGTTCTGCGTTTCCGTTGAAGCGCTCAGACAGCTTGGACTTATCACCGTCTCCTGCTCCGATACAAGGATAGAACGGGTCAGGGTAACACAGAAAGCCGACCTCAGCTCGGCTCCTGTACTTGTATCGTTAAGAAGCAGAACGGCAAACCGCAAAGATCAAGGAGAAAAGATATGACAGAAGACATGAATATATCAAATCTCATTCATCACGAGCTGGAGGTACCCATACCCGATTCGGCTATCCCCCAGAACCCCGAGGAATTTCTGAAGGATATCCCCGACTTTGACGATGACTTCACCATTGAGAAGATCATACAGAAGATACTTACAGATGATAAGCAGTACGACCTCAGCAAGATAATCTCGGCTTATGAATTCGCCGCAAAGGCTCATGATGGACAGATGCGCTCCTCGGGCAAGCCCTATATCACCCACCCTCTGGCAGTTGCCTATACTCTGCTGGAGCTTGGCATGGACACCGATACTATCTGCGCCGCCCTGCTCCACGATGTTGTGGAGGACACCGACGCAACTCTGGACGACCTGAAAAAGCGCTTTGGTCAGGACGTGGCTCTGCTGGTGGACGGAGTAACAAAGCTGAGCAAGATCCCCACCTCTACAAAGGAGGAACAGCAGGCTGAGAATATCCGTAAGATACTCCTCGCCATGTCGCAGGATATCCGCGTAATGATAATCAAGCTCAGCGACCGCCTTCACAATATGCGCACGCTGAAATGCCGCCCCCTTGAGAAGCAGAGAAATACCGCTCTCGAAACCATGAACATCTATGCTCCTATCGCTCACAGGCTTGGTATCAGAGCCATCAAGGAGGAGCTTCAGGATCTGGCTTTCCACTACCTCGACCCCTATGCCTACTCCGAGATAGAGAATATCCTCGAAAACAAAAAGGAGGAGCGAGAGGCGTTCATCGAGATAATCAAGAGCCGTATCGCTCAGCGTTTCAAGTCGGAGGAGTTCTCACAGCCGCCCCAGATAGACGGCAGAGTAAAGAGCATCTACAGCATTTACAGGAAGATATTCATAAATCACAAGAACATCGACGAGATCTACGACAAATACGCCGTCCGTATCATCGTCACCACCATTGCGGAGTGCTACAACGTGCTGGGACTTATCCACGATATGTTCAAGCCCCTGCCCAACCGCTTCAAGGACTATATCTCCACCCCCAAGAACAATATGTACCAGTCTCTCCACACAACTGTTCTGGGCAAGGAGGGTATCCCCTTCGAGGTACAGATACGTACCTGGGATATGCATGAGACCGCCGAATACGGTATCGCCGCCCACTGGAAGTACAAAGAGGGAATACAGGGCAAGGACAAGATGGAACAGCGTCTTGCCTGGGTACGCCAGGTCATCGAGGCACAGCAGACCTCCGATGACGTCGAGGAGATAGTCCGCATTATCAAGACCGACCTTGACCCGGAGGACATAGTCGTTATGACTCCAAAGGGTATGTCTGTCAGCCTGCCCATTAATTCAACAGTAATAGACTTCGCCTACCGTATCCACACCCAGATAGGCCACAAGACCGTGGGCGCCAAGGTGGACGGAAGAATAGTTCCCCTGGACTATAAGCTCCAGACGGGACAGATATGTGAGATAATCACCAGCAAGGACCCCGATAAGGGTCCCAACAGAGCATGGCTCAATATCGTCCAGACCAACGAAGCCCGCTCCAAGATACGCTCATGGTTCAAGAAGGAGCGCCGCGAGGAGAACATCATCGAGGGCAAGGCTCAGCTGGAGCGTGAGTTCAAGCGCCACAGGATAAACCTGAAGGAGGAGCAGTATACTGAGTTTCTCCAGGACGATTTCAAGCGCCATAACTGCGAGACTCTCGACGACTTCTATGCCTCTATCGGCTACGGAGGAATCCTGCTCTCAAAGATAATTCCCCGTCTCAAGGACAAGTACGAAAAGCTCTATGAGAAGGAGGAAGAACCTTCTGTTATCCCCCTCATCAAGCCCAAGCCCAACGGCAGGAGCAGCATAGTTCTCGATCAGATAGACGATATGCTCATCAAGTTCGCTCAGTGCTGCAATCCCCTCCCGGGAGACGATATTATCGGATTCATCACCAGAGGCTACGGTGTTTCCGTACACACCACCAACTGTACCAACTACAAGGCTGCACTTGCAAGGAACAATCCCGAGGAGCTTGACCGCTGGGTGGATATCCAGTGGACCGACAACAGCGACACTCAGCTCCAGACCAGCTTCGAGGTCACAGCCACCGACAGAGTGGGACTTGTCTACGATATTTCCGCGGTCCTTCTGGAAGCCCGTGTGCCCATCGTACACTCCGCTTCGAGAGTGCTCAAGAACGGCAATGCCCTTTTTGAGGGAACTATCGTCATCTCAAGCACAGAGCAGCTCAAGAACCTCTTCGAGAAGCTCAGAAAGATAAAGGGCGTTATTTCCGTGGAAAGAGCCGCCATTTAAGGAGAAATATATGAAAATACACCACCTTCAGCTCGGACCTCTCCGCGCTAACTGCTATATTGTTGAAACTGCTCCGGGCAGATGTGTTGCCGTCGATATCGGCGGTGACAGCCGTCTGCTGCTGGAGTTCCTGAAAATGAAGAAGCTCCGCCTGTCAAAGATACTCCTCACCCACGGTCACTTCGACCATATCGGAGGCGCAGAGGAGGTACACCAGGCTACAGGAGCTGAGATATACATTCATGAGCTTGATGCCTATATGCTTGAAAGTGAGGCTCACTCCCTGGCAAACAGTATGTCATTTGCCAAGTTCACTCCTATTACTGACTGGACCTGTGTTTACGGCGACTGCTACATCAACGACGGCGACTGCTCCTTCCGCGTGCTCCACACTCCCGGTCACACTCAGGGAAGCGTGTGCTATGTCTGTGACAACGTTATTTTCTCGGGAGACACCCTTTTCTGCTGCTCCGTCGGCAGAACAGACTTCCCACACAGCAGCAGCTCCGCAATGATGTATTCCCTCAACAAGCTCTATCACCTTGACGGCGATTACAGAGTATATCCCGGTCACAACGAGACAACCACTCTCGATTATGAGCGTGAAGCAAATCCGTACATGAAACAGTTCAGAGGAAAAAATGACTGAGAATAATAACTTCAAAATGCCGATTATAATGATCGGCCATTCTTTTAAATACGAGACTGAGGCTACGCTGAAGCTGTTCTTCAATACTGCAAGATTCAGCTTTACCTCAGACATTACAGAGGCTTCGGGCAGTGAATATGTCTGTACCGAAGCTGCTGAGGATAACAGCGTTACCGTCCGCGTCTGCCTTGAGGGCAATCAGGAGGAAAAAACAGCTAAGCTTTCCCCCGACGCAGAGAAAAAGGACTTTGAGTACATTATATGCAGGCTGCTCTTTGAGCTCCTTGTCAGCAAAACTGGCATTACTCCGCCCTGGGGACTGCTCACAGGCATTCGCCCCGTGAAAAAGGTCATCGACCTTATCCGTCAGGACAAGACCGAGGAGGAGATTTACTCACAGCTTGGCGAAAAGTACCTTGTGGCCCCTAAAAAGCTGAAGCTCGCCTATGATACCGCTGTAAACCAGCTCCCCATACTCGACAGGATAGACAGCTCTGCTGTGAGCCTGTACGTTTTCATTCCCTTCTGCCCTACAAGATGCAGCTACTGCTCTTTCGTATCACATTCTATGGACTCCGCCATAAAGCTCATGCCCGAGTACATCAGCGCACTCTGCCGCGAGCTTGAGATAGCGGGCAGGATAGTAAAGGAGACCGACACCAAGATAGATACCATCTATTTCGGCGGCGGCACTCCCACTTCTGTGTCAGCAGAGGAGCTCCGCGCAATAATGGAGGCTGTGGAAAGAAACTTCGACCTTGACAAGGTGAGGGAATACAGCGTTGAGGCGGGACGTCCCAACACTATCACCGAGGAGAAGCTGAGAGTGATAAAGGCTCTGGGCGCAGGACGTATCTCCGTAAATCCCCAGACCCTTAACGATGAGGTGCTCAGAGTCATCGGCAGAAAACACTCGGGTGAGGACGCCGTGAAAGCCTTTGAGCTGGCACGAAAAGTTGGCTTCGATAATATCAACACCGACCTTATCGCAGGTCTCCCCACAGAGTCCGCGGACAGCTTCAGAAACACTCTCGACCGCATGATAGAGCTTGCCCCCGAGAGCATAACCGTCCACACCCTTACTATAAAACGCTCTGCTTCCCTGTTTGAAAAGGGCAGCGCCAACAGCTCAAATCCTGCGGCTGAAATGGTGGACTACAGTATCCCCACTCTCATTTCCCACGGCTATCTTCCCTACTATATGTACCGCCAGAAGAACACTGTGGACAACCTTGAAAATGTTGGCTACGCCAAGAAGGGCTATGAGAGCTACTACAATATCTTCATCATGGACGAGACCCAGACCATACTCGGTGCAGGCTGCGCCGCGTCCACAAAGCTGGTCTATCCCGATGGAAAGATAAGCCGTATACATAACTACAAATTCCCGTATGAGTACATCAGGAGCTTCGACAAGCTCATGGAGAAAAAAGAGGAGGTAACGGAATGCCTGAAAAAAATCAGGTCTGTACAGCCGAGATAACAGGTCTTACCGCTGAGGGAAGCGGAGTATGCCGCGTTGATGGCATGGCAGTTTTCGTACCAGGAACTGCTGTTGGTGACATGGCAGAGATAAAGATAGTAAAGGTTCTGAAAAGCTATGCCTTCGGCATTGTGGAGCGCATAATCACGCCCTCTCCCGACCGCGTGGAGAACACCTGCTCCGTGTATAAGCAGTGCGGCGGCTGCCTGCTGAGACATATCTCCTATGAGGCTGAGTGCCGCACCAAGGACGGCATAGTCCGCGATGCCTTTACCCGTATCGGCGGACTTACTCCCAAGTTTGACAGCTTCCTCGGTGCTGAAGCCACAGAGCACTACCGCAACAAGGCTCAGTACCCCCTGGCAGTTCAGGACGGCAAGGCAGTCTGCGGTTTTTATGCTCCGAGAAGCCACCGTCTTGTGCCCGTTACAGACTGTGCCCTCCAGCCGAAGGTCTTCGGTGAGATACTCCGCACTGTCCTCGGCTATATCAACGAGAAGAAGCTGTCGGTCTATGACGAGACCACAGGCAGCGGCATAATGCGTCATATCTACCTCCGCAGAGGCGCTCACTCGGGCGAGATAATGGTCTGTCTTGTGGTGAGAAAGGACGTTTCACGGCAGCTCTCTGCCCTTTGCAGGCTCCTTACAGAGTCATTCGCAGACATAAAGAGCATTGTCATGAACATCAACCCCAGAAAGACAAACGTTATCCTGGGCGACAGCTGCGTGACCCTCTGGGGAAGTGATACGATCTCCGATACCATGTGCGGAAATACGGTGGAGATCTCTCCCCTTTCCTTCTATCAGGTGAACACTGTCCAGGCAGAAAGGCTCTATGCAAAGGCGCTGGAGTATGCGGCTCCCGACGGAAACGAGGTCATCGCCGATCTATACTGCGGCGCAGGCACCATAGGTCTTTCAATGGCGAAAAAGGCTTCAAAGATAGTGGGCGTAGAGATAATCCCTCAGGCTGTTGAAAACGCAAAACGCAACGCGGAGAGCAACAATATAACCAATGCGGAGTTCCACTGCGGTGATGCAGGAGAGGTCTTCGGAAAGCTTCGCAAACAGGGCTGCGCTCCCCATATCATAGTGGTAGACCCTCCGCGAAAGGGCTGTTCTCAGGAGACTGTTGACCTCATCGCAGAGGCGGCTCCCAGACGAATAGTCATGATCTCCTGCAATCCTGCAACTGCTGCCCGAGATGCAAAGCTGCTCTCAGAAAAAGGCTACAGCGTGGATAAGGTCTGCGGAGTTGACCTTTTTCCAA
>Ga0116174_10002375_pt1 | contig 16348 bp, 19 predicted proteins | sample AD_UKC087_MetaG_FD_89801 | JGI IMG/M metagenome (GOLD analysis project Ga0116174, IMG submission 89801) | Active sludge microbial communities of municipal wastewater-treating anaerobic digesters from USA - AD_UKC087_MetaG | ecosystem: Engineered > Bioreactor > Anaerobic > Digestate | place: USA...
AGGCACCGAACCGGGCAATGCAAGACAGGGTCGGCTGCCGCCGACCCTCAGACAACACCGACCACGATGTCCAGATTTCTACGGATCACGACGAGCGGCAACAGCTCGCTCAAGTATTAAATCATCCATGATACGACATATCTCCATACCAGGATTGATCGACATCAGCGCAAGTGTCCCCAAGCGAGCGAGCAGCCAACGAGAGTCACAAATAGTTCCCACCTTGCACTCGTACAAACGATCCAACACCCGGTATGGGAATTCCGGGAATTCCTCAGGTTCCATGCCCTTCACTTCTCGGACGTACGTTTCAACCAGGTAAGCAACAGATTCCGCTATGGCCGTAGCTCCAAGTGTCATCTTGTCCGTTGCGCTCGCACCCGAACCATCATCTACCTCGACATCCAATATAAATGCCTGTCGATAGAAAGCCCTTCCCTTTACTTTGAAAGGCTGACTGTCAGGTTTCGTGTCAATAACTTTGACACGAATCTCGGTATTCCGATTCCAAACTGGCCTTGGGCTTGCATCGCCGCTTAGAGCGTCAAACAGAGCCATGAAGCCTCGCGCGTCCAAGACGTCGTTGTCATCTAGCCTACCTGGGTCGACAGTCAGGTTACCAGCGTCAACACATACAGCCTTGCTCAATATTGCCAACATCTCCTGAGTATAGTTTAACGACCAGAATCCCCACACAGTCGAGATGTTCTGAAGATAGTGAAAATACTCGTGAGTAAACACATGGGCATAGTCCATGTTAAAAGTGTGTTTGTCGCCAGATTCCGCAAAGAACGGAGCATCGGGATCAAGCTCAATAAGAAAGTAATGCGGCATGTAACCGCCAGATACAGGCGTACAGAATTTTCTCTTGTTAAATTCGGCTGTTCCCAAATGACACATCCTCAGACCCCACTATGATTTTTTGCCATGCCGCCGACCTACGCTATCGTCACACAAGAATATCACCACTGTGGCCGAAGTAGTTCAACTTCAGGGAGGGGCATGCCGGACTTGGTTGTGGATTCAATATCGGTCGCGATCCGTTCAAGCAAATCGTTCAGCCTTTTCAACTGCCGGACCAGTTCCGGCATTGTCGATTCGCTGAAGCGCCGCCACATGCCGTTCGTGTGGTATTTTACTACACGACACTTCTCCAATCTTGCTCTAGGATTCAAATATCACGGAACCAGCGGTCTTCAAAGGAGCATCTCTGTGACCAAGATCTTCGTAAGTTCAACAATCTATGACCTGATCGATGTCCGTGCTGAGGTGGCAGAACATCTTCGAAAAATGGGATTGACTCCGATCATGTCGGACGACATGGACTCGCCGTTCAAAATCGACACAAACGCGTCGTCCATAGCGACCTGTTTGTCGAATGTGAGGGGATGTTCGGCGTTCGTTTGCATTCTTTCTCAACGGTATGGGCCGAGGCTTGGCGCCTACGGGTTCGACAACGTTTCCGCGACCCACTTGGAGTACAACGAGGCGAAGGCACTCGGAATCCCGATCTATTTCTATATCCGCGACAAGTTGGACGGCGAGTTCTCTATCTGGAAAAAGAACCGCGCAGCCAGCTTCGTTTGGATATCCAAACCTGAGGATCAGCATCTTTTCGAATTTATTGACGCACGCAAAGCCTTGGTGGCTGGTGGCGATAACAACTGGTGTGATACATTCGGCGATTCGATTGGGCTTAAGAAGCGTATCCAAAAGGACTTGGGGGGCCTTTCGCAGGAATCCCGCATTCAGGCATTAATTGACAGTGACAGGATCCCATTTCTCCGCCCAGAGCTTCGGTTCAATAATGAGACCGGCAACAAAATCACCTTTGTTCTAACTCTCCGAAACATTGGAGACCGGCCAGCGCTAAATGTAAGGCCATCCCCCTGTTATGGTTTGCCCGCCATAGTTGGCGACCTCGCGTCTGCAGAATCATGCAACAACAAGGGCACGCTCACGGCAGTCCGGAACTCAACAATACCCTTTACGCTCGCCTATCTGACCGTGGAAGGATTCCAACTGAAGGAATCATTCGAAGCCGAAGCTGTAAGTGACGGATTCTTCAAACTGGTTAGACGCGAAGCCAAGATCAATGATGTGTGGGAAGCCTTATAGAAAGGCTACGTTGCCAAAACGATAACGCGCCGCGTCCGTTGGTTTTCGTCAATCTGTGGAGTGATCTTCACGATGGACGTCGAGTTCGACCATGAAGCCAGCTACGATCATCTCCAACAAATCATTCAGCCTGGCCAACTGACGGACCAGTTCCGGCATCGTCGATTCGTAGAAACGCTGACCCATGCAGGTTTGGAAGAATTGCACTTCGGGCATGCCTGCATCCTGAAGCTTTTGGCGATCCCGAGAAGAAACGTCGTCGTCGCGTCCGGTGGCGAAGGCTTAGTTATGAAATCATTGACGGCTGATTTCCGAGTTGGACCCTCGAGCCTACGGATGAAGATGAAACCAAACACCAACTTAACACAGGACGTCTTCGTGACCGGGACATGTCTCGAGTTGAGCAACGGCGAAGTGTTCTGAATCAGGCATAACAAGGTTTGGGATACTGATGTGTGCCATCGGTGAACAAGCCGATACGCTTGTAGCTTATGCTCATGCTTTCGGGTCGGCCATCATGATAGAATCCGCGCGAAGTGTTGATTTGGGTTCGAAGAATCGGGGTAAAAGGTATGAACGTCCGTAGACTCTTTAGGGGAATTTCGCGCAAACTAGCTGAGGATTTCCGGGCTGCTGCTGAAGTGAATCACTGCCCGTCACGTGGGACTGTCCGGGAGGAGTTCTTGCGGAAGTTTTTTGAAGAACGTCTTCCAAAGCGATTTGCGATCGGTTCTGGCGAGATTGTAATCCCTGAGCGGGTCACGTCTTCCCAAGAGGACGTTATTATCTACGACGCTCTGGCTAGTATTCCTCTCATCTTTAGCGATTCGGTCCAAGTTTTCCCTATTGAGTCTGTTTACGGAGTCGTCGAGGTGAAGTCGACGTTAAGTAAAGTTGAATTGCTAGATTCTCTCAAAAAAATCAAGTCCGTCAAGGAACTCGCGCCAAACGATATTGTTCAACTTCACCACGGAGCAATGTCAAGCGGCATACGGAGACCGGCGCCCTTCGGGATGGTATTTGCATACGTTCTTGCCGACAACTCGCTCTCGTCTCTCGCGGCGAATCTCGCGGAATGGGAGGCTGAGAATGAGCCTTCCCTTTGGCCGAACTGCATCGTCGTGCTTGGTAAGGGCATAATCGTCCACATTGACTCTTTGGGAAGGAATTGTATCCATTCGTCAACCATCAGCCGCAATTCCACTCCTATCAGTCTGGAATATCTCGATGACTCCCTTTTCCAGTTCTACGCCACATTGCTGGACGTTATTTCGGAGATGCAGTTGGGACCAACAAGACTTCGTCAATATTATGACATGCCTGAGCGCGTCGGTCGTTGGGTCGTTAAGAACCATGACAGATTGATCCGGTACGACGAGAACAAACGCCCAACCAAGAACGTATATAGGATTAAATCAGAGTTTCTCACTGAAGTTATTGAATGGGCTCAGTCACAAGATAAGATGACCGGTGCTGATGCACAAAGATATATGCACGGCTGCTTGCCAAATGGAACGACCGACAGAGACTGGCCATCGAACACCTTCGTGTATAACCCGGACAACTTGGCGCATGGACTCGAAGCCACACGGGAAGAACTGGCCGCGCGACAAGAAGATCGCACTCCTCCGCCATCCGCGCTGAATTACCTTACGCTCGTCGTAGACAACATTCCTCTAGTACTGCCATGCGCTTACCTCACCGACGACCGTGTTGAACTGATTCCGGATATGGACACAAGCGATCTCTGATAATTGATGTCGCCAACCAGCCACAGCAGCCGAATCGTGAGCCTCCTCCCAAAAGTAGACACCTGTGATAAGGGGGATAGATATGGAAAGTCCCCCGAGGGAGCAGCAGGATGTCGAGACGAGCAAGAAGGTTCTTTTCAAAGGAAGAGAAGGCAGATGCCGTGTCGTTGGTGCGGCGTAGCGGCCTGAGCCTTGCGCAGGTTGCCCGGGACCTGGACATAGGCGAGTGCAGCCTCCGGCAGTGGGTGAAGCAGGCGGACATCGACGAGGGTCGGGGGCCTGACGGTGAGCTGACGACGACGGAGCGGGAAGAGCTTCGGCGGCTTCGGCGTGAAAACCGGACGCTTCTTCTGGAGCGTGAATTCCTAAAAAAAGCGGCGGCTTACTTCGCCAAGGGGACATCGGAGCATACGAAGTGATGCTCGCGGAGCAAGCCAGATACACGGTGTCGGTGATGAGCAGAGCCCTGGATGTGTCGCGTAGCGGTTTCTACGCGTGGCGCAGGCACAAGGGGACTGGTAATCGAGCCAGGGAAGAAGTGATGCTTACTGCCGAAATCCAGAAGCTGCATGAGGCCAGTGGCGGCACCTATGGCAGCCCGAGAATCCGGGCCGACCTGAGGGCGCTGGGCCACGTCATCAGCATGAAGCGTGTGGCGGGGATAATGCATCAGGAAGGCCTTGCCGGCTGCCCGAAGCGGCGTTTTGTAAGGACGACGGACTCGAATCATGCAGAGCCAGTGGCCCCGAACCTTGTGAACCGGGAATTCAAGCCGGACGCGCCCGACAAGGTCTGGGTGTCGGACATCACGTACGTCAGGACGCTGCGCGGCTGGACGTATCTGTGCGTGATCCTGGACCTTTTCAACCGCGAAGTGGTGGGCTGGTCCTATGACGACCACATGCGTACGGAACTGGTGCTTAAGTCCCTGAACATGGCTATGCGCCGCAGACGGCCAGGCGCCGACCTGATTTTGCATAGTGACCGCGGCTCGCAGTACGCCAGCCGCGAATTCCGCAAGGCGCTGGAATCAAACGGAATAACGCAAAGCATGAGTCGCAAGGGCGACTGCTGGGACAACGCCTGTGCCGAGAGCTTCTTTGCGACCATCAAACGCGAACTGGTCCACCGGACCCGCTGGGCCGGCATGGACGACGCACGACCGGATCTGTTTCAGTACATTGAGGTGTTTTTCAACCGGAAACGAAGGCACTCGGCCAACGGCTATCAAAGCCCGGTGGATTATGAAAGGCAGGTTTTCTCTGGCGCTGCCACGGCAGCTTAACAAATGTGTCCACTTTTTCGGGGGAAGACCATCGTGTTGAATGGGTTTCTATCGTCCGACATCGCTGTTGATTCATGATTTGAACTTCAGCGGATGGGAGTCTTCTGAGTAATCACGGCATCGACCTTGGTGACGATCCTCTCCAGCAGATCATTCAGCCTGGTCAACTGCCTCACCAACTCGGGCATCGTCGATTCGTAGAAACGCTGACCCATGCGGGTTTGGAAGAATTGGACTTCGGACATGTTTACCTCCTAATGTCGTGGGCGATTCCCAACAGTATGACGGCAGCGCGGGCGGATTCGGCGTCGGTGGCGTCGGCCAGTTCGATGCGGATGTACGTCCCGATCAGTCCGCGACCAAGGACGCCGCAGTCCGCGCGGGCATCCAGGCACCATCTTTCGCCCTGGCTTGCTTCCGCAACCATAGCGGCGATGCGGTAGGTTTCGGCCTGGATGTTGCGCCAGTGGACGCCGGCCTCGCGCCAGCGGAGCAACAAATCCACAGCATTGCCGCCGAGGCTCTTTTCGACCTTGGTTTCGACCAGGTTCTTCAATGCGCTGTCCATCGTTTGCTCCTTGATTTCAATGGGTTATGTCCAATCGCAAGGTCATGTTTGCTCTGGTCGCGCCCACAAGCAAGGCAATTAACCGTTTAAATTCAAATTGTTCCAGCATCACGCGGCCGCACTGGACGCTAGCTCAGCTTTCTGGTCCGTGTATTCCTCCCAGCGCTTCACGATCACGTCGCAATACAGCGGGTCCAGTTCCATCAGAAAGGCGTGCCGACCGGTCTGCTCGGCGCCGATCAGCGTAGAACCTGACCCGCCAAACAGGTCCAGGACGTTCTCGCCACGGCGCGATGAATACTCGATTGCGCGGCGAGCCAGTTCGACGGGCTTCTCGGTCAGATGGACCATCGACTGCGGATTGACCTTCTTGACGTGCCACAGGTCGGTGGCGTTGTTCGGGCCAAGAAACTGATGCGCGGCGCCTTCCTTCCAACCATAGAAACACCACTCGTGCGCGCCCATGAAATCCTTCCTGGTCAGGACCGGGTGCTCCTTGTCCCAAATGATCGACTGCGAGAAATACAGCCCGCAAGCCTTCATGGCCGGCGGGTAGTTCGAGCAGTTCGCGTAACCGCCCCAGATGTAGAATCCCCGACCAGGCTCGAGGACACGTGCGGCATTGCCAAACCACGCCAGCAGCATGGCTTCGAAGTCGGCATCGCTCACGAAGTCATTCATGAGGGGCCGGTCCTTCGCCCGCATGGTCGCGGTGGTGCCGTGTGCCTTCTCGGGGTGCCTGGCCAGGTCGAGTGCCTGGTGATGCGTGGTCTTCTGCGGCGCAAACGACGACAGGCCGGCCGCAATGGCGTTGTTGCTGCGGGGCTCGACCTTGACGTTGTAAGGCGGGTCCATGTTGACAAGATGGATGGTCGCGCCACCCAGCAGGCGATCCACATCCGCCGGGCTGCTGGAATCCCCGCACAACAGGCGGTGTTGGCCCAGAATCCACAGATCGCCAGCCTTGGTGGTTGCTTCTTCCGGCGGCTCGGGCACGGCGTCTTCGTCGCACAAACCTTCGTTGCCGTTGATGGTGTCGAGCTCGGCCAGCATGCGGTCGATGTCCGCCGAGTCGAAACCCGTCAGTGAAAGGTCATAGTCCATGCCGTCGAGCGCGCCGAGTTCTAGGCGCAGCAGTTCTTCATCCCAGGACGCGTCCAGCGCGAGCTGGTTGTCCGCGATGACATACGCCCGGACCTGCGCCGGCGAAAGGTGCGCCAGCGCGATGGTCGGCACCTCGGTCAAGCCCATGGACCTGGCGGCATCGAGCCGGGCGTGACCGGCCACGACCATGCCGTCGCGGTCCAGCAGGATCGGGTTTGTCCACCCAAATTCCTGGATGGACCGCACGACGCGGGATATCTGGTCCCTGGTATGCCTGCGGGGGTTGTTCTGATACGGGTGCAGTTGTTCGATGGGGAGCATGACGACCTGGGGATTCGGGGACATAGCGACCTCCTTACTGTTGTAAATTCAAAGGCTTACGCGACGCGCAAACAAGCGACCCGCAAAGCGTGAAATTGCGCAATAACTGTTCGTGATTCCGTAGAGTTACACGCGCGATTCGGGCCGTTCTTCTGGCGGGAATAGCAAAATCTACGCGGCCCGCTTGAACAACGCGCCGTGCGCGAACTGTCGCGGTCGGCGATTTGCAACAATCCCCAAAAATCCGCGCAAACGCGCGCAAATCAAAACGTCGCAACTTATTGAAACGAAAGGCATCTATTGGCTTCACTTCACTGCGAGACAGAGCAAACATGTCCTTGGGTTGAGGGACAACACCCTGAAAACCAAGGAGATTTCGATGAACGCGCAGGAAGCAATAACGTTCGATCACCAGGTTCAGGTCTGGAACCACAAATACTCGGGACGCACCCGCTGGTACGCATGCCAGATCGTTGGCAGGCACCCTGCCCCGATTGACTTCGCGACCCACGGATATCCCGACGACTGGTACGACGTCCGCCTGACAGACGGGACCGTCATCACCTGGTGCAACCCCGAGTGTGTTCGGGCCAAGGCAAGCAAGTAACGCGGAACTGCCACGACGGGATGGTCCCGACGCGGCGCCGCATACAAGGAGTTCAACATGAGCAATTCGAAGAAGGTCACTGAAAGCAAGGTCACGGGAAAGGCGGTCGGGGTTCGCGGGAAGACGATCGTGGCAAGCCAGACGACGCCCGAGCAGGTTGGTCCTGTCGAGTCCGCCATCGCAGATCCGGTCGATCCGCCGGTCCCCGAGCCTGAAGCCATCGAGTCCGAAACTGAGCCCACGGAGGCGACGGCCGCCCTTCTGGAAGCCGCCGTGCCCGGCAACACGCCCGAGAAAGCTCCGGTGCGCCGCGACCCGCGTCTGCCCGAAGTCGGAACGCCGATCATCCGCAAGTGGCGGGGCCACGTCGTCACCGTCAGGGAAACGGATGACGGGGTCTTCAAGGTCAAGGTCGACAGCGCGTACGTCGGGGAAGCCCGCAGCCTGACGAAGGCTGCCGAGATGGCCCTTGCCACCGAGGGCATTACCTCCGGCGTCAACGGCTTTTCCTGGTTCCACGTCGGGGTGGAAGCCAAGTCCAAGTACGCCGCCAGCGACCGCAGGATTGCCAGCCTGACCGCGCTGATCGCCCGCATCGACGAGCGCATCCAGGTGTCCGAGGACCGCGTCCAGCGCCTGATGGCGGACAGAAGCAACGCCCTGCGGGATCTGGAAAAGGTCCGCACGACCGTCACCGCCGAAACCGCCACCGCATCCACCGAAGACTGATCCCGAATCAATCATCATCGTCAATCCTCGGGTTAAAGTAGCGGCTCCGCCGGTCCCAGTAGTTCATCCTGACAGGCCCGCGTGAATCTGGACGATGGACCGGGCGGCTGTCGGGTTCGGCTCTGGCAGGCGGTGAATCGGGTGCGGGCGGGGGACTGGATTGAGTGACGACCGGGGCGACCTGCCGCAGACGCACAGGATCATCCAGCCTCAGACCACCGATCACCAGCGAATGCGCGGCCGCCAGCGCATACACCATGCAGTCCCAGGCTTCGTTGCGCCGGTGCTCGGACACCTTCTTCCATTCAACGACTGTCTGACCCCGGCGGTCACGGCTGCGGACCCTACGTTCGGCAGTCAGCATGTTCAAGAAGTCGGGGATGTCCTGCGGAATGTTGTCAGGGATGTGGACGTACTTCGGCCCGGGCTGGGCCATGCGCAAGAACACGTACAGGTCATCCTTTGCAGGGCTTGTATGCACCAGGAAGAACGTCGCCTTGGTCTTGGCCGCCTTTCGCACCTTGCGGTCCCAAATCGGCCCGCGACCATCCTCGCCCTTGATTGCATATACGCGGTGGCGGAAGCGCGGCTGGCAGTACTCAAGAACGCGCTGCGGCAGGAACCCAGAGTCAACGCAGGTCGCGGCAGCGTGCAGATGACGGCCGTCTTCCGTGGTCCAGATTCTGGCAACAATCCTGTCGTGGGCGTCCCAAGCGTCGCGGTCCCGCGGGTCGCTCAAGATCACCGAGTAATCCAGAATCCATGCTTCCCAGCCCTGCCCCCAACCGATCGTGATCGTTTCAAGGCGGTTATCCTGGACGTCCGTGCCGCAAGTAATAACCTTCACGCCAGCCGGGATCGTTTCGCCCCAGTTCGGTTCGACATGATCTGCCAGGACGCTCGGCTCGATGGTTTCACCGGGCTCCGAGAAGGTCTGGGCCAGGCGGATGTTTACGAACGACCGCAACTTGTCGATGCTGCCCATTTTCGCCAGGGTGCAGGCTGCGTCCCACTCGGCGGCGACTTCCACCCACGACAGCCAGCCCAACGGCGCGTAAAGGCAGTTCAGATTGTATGACGTGATCAGGCCGCCGCCGTTTTCCGGATGCGACGCCACCCACTGGCCGGCGGGCAGGATCAGGTTCTTGTCGGTTTCGGCCCACTCGGCGCCGCAGAAACGGCAGACGTAATGCGCCTCGTCCGGGTGGCCGGGCGTCCAGATTAGCCTGTATTCCTTGGTCGTCTCGTCACGCCACTCGAGCTTCTGGAATTCGCCGCAGACCGGACACGGCACCTGAAAATGCCGCTGGTCGCCCCGCAGAAACCACTCGTGTATTTCAGAGTTGTTTTCAACGGTCGGGGTCGAGCAGATGTACGCCTTGCGCGACGGACCAAATGTCGTCTGCCGAGCCAGGATCAGTGAAACGCCGTTACCCTCATAACCGGGGTTTTCCTTCCAGCGGTCGCACTCGTCCATAACGACGTACTTGGCCGCGATACGGCACATGGCCGACGCCGAATGGGCACCGATAATCCGAAGGCGACCACCAGGAAACCACTTGCCGAGAATTGTTTCGTTCTTGCCACGGGACACCGGGTTGCGGACACGATCCCGCAACAGGCGACTATGGTCGATCATCGTGTCCAGGTTGTCCTTGGACCAGTCCTGCGCGTTGCTATCGGTGTCCAGCGCATACAACATTCGGCCCGGGTAATAACCGCCGGCCACCGCCAGGACCCAATTTTCCGCGATGGTTGATTTCGACCCCGCCTGGGCGGCTGCCTCGTACACGATGACCTGTGCCGGATCGTCCGGATGCAGACGGTCCTGGATTTCACGCACGTAAGGGGTCAGGTCCGCTGTGTATCTACCGGGCGCCGACGACGTTTCCGAAGGGATAACGCGGTGGCGCTGTGCGATGTCCGTGATGGACAGGCGGGGTCTGGGACGCAAAGCGTCAGCACCAGCCTTCCGAATCTGTCGTGCCGCTTCTTCCCAGGCCGCACTGTCATCTGTCCGGATCGAGTCCATCGGCCAGCTCCTTCAATACGACTTCGATTTCGGTCTGCAGCACCCCCCGGATCGCAACGGCATCCAGGCCGACCAACCGATGCGCCAGGCGGGTCGGTAAAGATTCAAGCTGGGACCGGGCCGCCGCCAGCGTGTCGGCATATGCCTGTGTCACCGCCGCGCGAGGGATCAGTTCACCGATGCGTTCCTGGATGCGCAGTTGCTTCAGCTTGGCGTCGGCGGTCGCGCTGATTGCCCTAGCCTTGAGCAGTCGGGCCGAGTCACCAACTGCCATGTCCAGGCCGCTGTCCGCCGTAAAGTGCGTGTGCTGGGCAGGCTGTCGATACGCAGATTCCGGTCGCGGCCTTGGCGGTTCTGGCGCAGGTTGACGAGGTTCCACCACGCCCCCGAACGTCCGGTCCGACCTGCCGCCATGCGTCGGATCACGGCCGGCGCTTGCCCGGGTTCTGGTCCCTGAAACGTCAAGGCTTCCATCCAGACGATTGACGATCCAGCCCCGGGACCGCCACCGTTTCACGGTCGCCTGGTCGATCCCCAGCGCGCTTGCTGCGTCCGAGTTTGTGTATGCCCGACCGTCATTTGCCTTGCCGCTCATTCGCCACCTATCGACATTCGCCAACGGAAATGATCCGGCGCATCCAGCGCACTGTCCTGAAACGGGCCTTTGCCGAAAGCACTTGGACTAACTGCCCGTTTCGCTTATCATTTCCATCGTTCCAACCGGCGCATTCGGCGCATCCGGCGCGCAATCTTTTTCATGTTTCATCTAGGTAAAAGGCGCGCCACGCGGTACCCGCTCCCAAACAGGTCCCCGGAAGTACCTAACGGGGGGAGGGGGTCAGGCCCCTATCCCTTGCAATTCCGGGCACTTCCATGCCAGCAACCATCGCATATCCCTTGTAGATGTCGTCGGGAACGATCGTCGGCAGGCCAGCCGCCTGGACCTTTGCAGGCTCGATCACGCACGTTTTCTGACGCTGCTTTTCGGCGCGCAGTTCCAGGTACCGACCGAGTTCGAATGCGCCGAAACAGACGACCGCAGTCAAGAACGTGATGGCAAGCAGCTGCAGGCAGTAGGCAACCGCCTCCCACCTGTGAAGCGACTTCATCTTCCTTTCGTACTCAGCGTCCTGCTCTTTGCGTTTTGCTTCCTGCTCGTCCAGTTCCTTCCGCCAGTCCGTCTTGTGTTCGTCGGCCATTGCAGCATCCTCCCTGCGAACCACCGCGGTTCGCCCCATACCCAGTAGTTGCGGGGTGAAGTCAGAAAAGGGGACATTGGCAGGAAAATATTTTCTTGTTCGACTGCAGGTGCAGGCGTGACGTATCGAACGTCACGGCCTTGTTGCTATCGTCACGCCGTAACAAACTGGATTTACAAGCATTTATACCTGTCGTGACGATAGTGACATCTACACATGAGACTTCCCCCTATACGCGCACACATGTGTACATGTGTAGACATTTCCAGAAGGTGACGACACATGCGTCACGGCAGCTGGTTCGGGCAGGATCCAGCAAACGATAACACATTGAAATTACGACTGAATCGGCACAACAAAACAGACGCGCACCCTCGAACAGATACGTCACGCTTTTTGGGCTTACGGTGGGTCAGGATTGCTGGTCAGAGATGTGCGGCGCCAAAGTCAGTCCCTTTCGAATTCGTCCACGATGATTGCGAGCGGCAACAAAACCTCTTTCATTCAGAAGTCTACCGAAGACCTGCGCCGAAAGCTGGGTTTCGCCGGATTCTTCGCACCACTTGTTGTAGGCATCAACGATCTGCTTAGTCAGCACCTCAAGGTTCGGACCCGTGATGCAGCGGTCAGAAATGAACGCGGCCAACACGTCCTGCTCCTTGCGATAGCCATCGGTGGCGGCGGTGACCAGTGCAGGCGTGTGCATGCCATCAGCCTGCCATGCCAGGCACCCACGAACGGCCCACGCCAGAATACCCGACAACTCACCGCGAAGCTTATCTGGCAGCTTCCTGTCCCGTTCCTCGCCCGGAATAGTGACCGTAAAGGGAATCAGCCGTAAGCGCCGCCAGATGCCATCTGTTGGGTCATGTATGGTCGGCTTCTGGTTCATGGCAAGAAACGCCTTAAGCTGCGGCCTAAACGAAAAGGATGACCTATACAGAAACCGGGCCTGCATGGTATCGCCACCTGTCAACGCTTTAATGGTTGCCGTGTTCAAGGGCCGTCCCGCTGGAATCTCAACCGCCGTGACCAACCGGGCGCCGGCCAGCAGGGCGATATCCTCGCTTGCCGCTCCGGCTGCCCGCTTCTGATCCAGAAGCGTCTCGGAGTTCATCTTCGCCCAGTAATTCCCGAACATGTCCGTCAGCGTTTCCAGGAACGTCGACTTGCCGTTCGCGCCTGTGCCGTAAAGCAGGAACAAAACCTGCTCACTGATGTCGCCCGTGAGCGAGTACCCGACGGCTTCCTGAAGGAACTGAATCAATTCTGAATTGCCGTCTAGAATTCGAAACAGGAAAGCATCCCAGGTCGGACAGTCAGCGTTTGGATCGTAGTCGACGGGTGCCAACTTCGTGATCATATCCTCGGGCCGATGCGGACGCAGATTACCAGTACGCAGGTCGATCGTGCCGTTCTTGACGTTGAGCAGTCTGGGGTCCGCGTCGAAGTCGCTCACATCTACGCGTAAGACAGGATCGGACTGCGCTAAGGATACCATCGACCGAATCCTCCTTTCCGCCAGACAGACCCTGGCAGCCTTCAGCAGGAACTTTCGTATATCGTCGACCGGTTCTGCGACAGCCGCCTCAACATTCGCCCGGGCCACCGCCTTCGCTTCTTCGACAATACTGTCACGCTGGTCTACCGCCCATCTGCGGCCGTCGAAAGACATCCAGCCCATTGCGGCGCAGTAACATGCCCTGCCCTTGACACGCTTGACCAGGCTGGCTGCGTTCGCCGTGTCCGAGAACCGGCCAGCATCTTCAGCCTCGTTGGCGATATCGCCGTCTGCCACGTCAACGCCCGGATCGCCGAAAGCCTCTCGCACAAGTACGTCCGCTTCGTCCTCCGGAACAACCCTCAACACGTGAGCGGAAGCGAGGGCGTCATCGGGCTTCATCAGGTTAGTCGTTTCCATTTCTTGGCCCTCCATCAAGCAGGAGTTCGAAGCGGTAACCACTGGCCTTCAGAGCCCGCATGAATGCCATCAGGCTGCTACCGATCACACGCCGGCTGAACGCATCAGGGTCAGGCGCGTACCGAACAATCCGTGGACCGATTTCCCGCAGGATCGGCATCGCCTGCTTCCACCCGCTGTGCCCGGGAATGCCGATAGTCACGAAGTGGTCCCTTTGAAGGGCGGTGACGATATCAGCCTTCAGAATCCCCTCGACGACAACAACAACTCCGCCCCTCGCATCGGGCGTATCCGGCCACGGCAGTGGAACATGCGCCCGAATTCCCGGACCGACGCCACCATGCTTCTTCGAAGAAACCCACAGGTACTTGGCGCCTTTGCTCAACGGGTTGTCCGGCCTTACCATCATCGCGGCAATCCGGCCATTGATGTCTCTGACGGGGATCAGAAGGCCGGGCGCGCAGGAGAATGTCCAGAAACTGCCTGACCCGTTCTTTTGGTCCTTGCGCACGAATCCCGGCACACCCGCCAGCACATCCGCCCCGAACCTGTCGGCAAGGTCGGCAGCGATGTTTTCGCGTATCCATGGCGGACCGGGCGGCGGCAATGTCCTGTACTGGCGCCGCTTAACTTCGTAATCGGACAGCCCACGATCGTTCAGGTCATTCATGTGAGCCGGCGAAAGCGTCAATCCATGAAGCAGTTCGCTGTAGATCGAGGCTGCGCTCAAGGTATCGACAAGACACGCAACCGGCGGGCCGATCCGAACAGGATCTTTGTTCCGGGTCCACGGGACACCAACATCGCGAAGCCGGTGGATATAAAAAAGCTCTCCGTTTTCATCCTCCTTCGTTCGGCCACCCGTCGATTCGAAGCGGCAGTGTGCGACGGCACCATCGACCGACCAGGAACACCAGTGCTCGTGTCCACAAATCGGGCACGGTTCCCTGGATGAAGCCCGAATCCAATCCTCTTGTCTGCTCATGTCCGCCGGCCCTCCCGCTTGAACACGATGAACACCGGGGTGCCGTCATCTGTAGTGCCGGACGGCTCCACCTGCAGATCGGACTGGTCCGTGACAAGGTCCTGAATCTCCCACATCCGAAAGAGGCCAGGAACCCGGACGAAACCGGAGTATCCGCCTTTGCGACCGCGATGCTGACGCCGCCGCAACCTTGGACCGCCAAGTCGCTCGACTTCACTGTTCTGAACCTTTTTGAAATCTGAACCCGAATCGAATCTGTTCTTCATCACAAACCTCCCGGGCGGACATCGCCCTCTCGGTCTGTAGTTGCGGGGGTTGTTGCGTTTCGGGGACGCGGATCAAGACCGTTTTTCTCGAAGGCCTTTTTGATCTTCCCCTTGGCCCGCCAGTAGCGCTTCCTCGCCAACGCATAGCTAATGCCAGATTCCGCAGCGACATCGGCCAAATCCTCGCCGACCACATCAACGGCAATTATCAAGTCGACATCATCCCCGGCTGCCTCGCGGGCCAGCCCATACACATGAGCAGACCGGGTCTCCTCTGACATCGCGATTGGCAAACCGAACGATGATTCTCCGACGTAACCGCCGTCAGCAATGGACTCCACACCGTGTTCTGGATGCGTCATCACCTGATTTGTTCGCCACGCCTTGCTGGAGGACTCGCTTACCAGTCGCTCGGTCGAAAGCGACAGATTCACGGCCACATTCCTGGTTTTGGAAAGGTCAGCCCGCAACACCGCAGTCGTCAAACCGACCCGGATCAAAGACACAAGTTCTTCCACGTCATGTGGAAACCGTTTGAAGCGGCGGCGAAATATCTGATCGAGATCCTGCCATCTGCCGAGAGCCAGTATGGCGAACGCGAGGTCGGCATCTGATGCGTGACTCTGGACCCGTGAAACCAGCGCCCTGAGCAGAGCGTCTCGCTCGTCGCCCGAGGTCTCACGCGATAACAGGAATGCCACCACATCTTCAGGCCCCGAAAATGAGCCAGAAAGCAATCGCCGAAGATTCTTGAACTGCCGGATGCTATGTCCGGTGCGGAGAATGAAACAAAGATCGTCACGAAATTCTGACCATGAGGTACACATTGGCGCCCGCCTTTCGGTCGGGCGTCAAGCGCCTCATCGTGACCGTGGTCCGGGCGTCAAGCGCCTCTGTGGGATGGAGTTAGTTGTGGGTAAGCGGCTTCGCGCTGCCTGGAACCAACGAGTACTCGTTCAGGGTTCCGCAATAGCGACAAGCCGACGTAACCGGCGCACTGACCAGGTACTCTGGGCCTCGAGCGAAGCTTAGATGCACGCGTCCGTTCTCGATGGTGCCAAGCAGCTTGCGACATTTCGCGCATTCCCAACGAATTGCCGGCCCACTGGTGACCACTGCTTCAGTTACAGGGTGACAGGAACCGCGGCCACAACGGTCGGAAGAAGCATTCAACATACGAACCTCCTTGAAAATGAACTGCCAGATCACCATGACCTGACCCTTCCAAGGAGAAGGGTATGTATTACGAATCGCGCTGTCAAGAAATTCTCTAATAAAATCAAATAGTTAGGTGGATTAACTAAAGGCGATTTTGGAGGGTGGTTAATCCACCACAATTAGTAGTCATAATGGAATGACCGGCTCCAATTACAAGATCGTAGGTTAAGCTTGCAGTTGATTGAAAACCGTAGCCCAGAGCTACATACAAAAGGAGCCGATCATGGGAAAGGATACTCGATTC
>Ga0116174_10002376_pt1 | contig 16346 bp, 10 predicted proteins | sample AD_UKC087_MetaG_FD_89801 | JGI IMG/M metagenome (GOLD analysis project Ga0116174, IMG submission 89801) | Active sludge microbial communities of municipal wastewater-treating anaerobic digesters from USA - AD_UKC087_MetaG | ecosystem: Engineered > Bioreactor > Anaerobic > Digestate | place: USA...
GCTGTCACGCCTGATTGCCTTCTCGCTCTCGCAGCGGCTGCTGATGGGCATACTGGCGCTGGCGCTGCTGGCAGCCGGTGCCATGGCCCTGCGCGACCTGCCGATTGACGCCTTTCCCGATGTGTCGACCACCCAGGTCAAGATCATCCTCAAAGCCCCCGGCATGACCCCCGCCGAGGTCGAGGCCCGCATCGTGGCCCCCATCGAGCAGGAACTGCTGGGCATCCCCCACCAGGTCATGCTGCGCTCGCAAAGCAAATACGCCATCGCCGACATCACGCTCGACTTCGCCGACGGCACCGATATCTACTGGGCCCGCCAGCAGGTGAGCGAACGCCTGTCGGGCGTGATGGGCGACCTGCCCGCAGGTCTGGCGGGTGGATTGGCACCCATCACCACGCCGCTGGGCGAAATGTTCATGTTCACGGTCGATGGCAATGCCAGCCTGGCCGAGCGGCGCAAGCTGCTCGATACCGTGATCCGCCCGCGCCTGCGCGGCATTCCGGGCGTGGCCGATGTGAACACCCTGGGCGGCGTGGTGCAGACGTTTGAGGTGGTACCCGATGTGGCGGCGCTGGCAGCGCGCCGGGTGTCGCTGCAGCAGCTGCAGGACGCCCTCAGCGCCAACAACCGTAACGACGGCGCAGGCCGCCTGTCCAGTGGCGAAGAATCCCTGCTGGTGCGCAGCGATGGCAGCATCCGCAGCCTGGACGATGTGCGCGCGATCGCCGTGCTGCAGCGCCACGGCGAGGCGGTGCGGGTGGCCGACGTGGCCACGGTACAGCTGGGCGCGCTGACCCGCTACGGCAGCGTCACCCACGACGGCAAAGGCGAAGCCGTCGAGGGCCTGGTGCTGGGCCTGCGCGGCGCCAACGCGCAAAAGCTGGTGCGCGACGTCAAGGCCAAAATCGCCGAACTGGAACCCACCCTGCCCAAGGGCGTGACGATCGTTCCGTTTTACGACCGGGGCAACCTGGTCGAACGCGCCGTCTCGACGGTGACCAAAGCCCTGGGCGAAGCGATTGTGCTTGTGCTGGTGTTGCTGCTGCTGTTTCTGGGCAACCTGCGTGCAGCGCTGGTGGTGGCCGTGATCCTGCCCCTGTCGGCATTGGCCACGTTCGTTCTGATGCAGCGGTGGGGGCTGTCGGCCAACCTGATGTCACTCGGTGGCCTCGCCATTGCGATTGGCATGCTGGTGGACGCCGCGGTGGTGGTGGTGGAAAACATCGAGGCGCGGCAGTCGGAATCTGGCATTTCGCGCCTGCACACCCTGTACCGTGCCACTCAGGAAGTGGCCACACCCGTCAGCGCCGGGGTGGTGGTGATCATGATCGTGTTTCTGCCCCTGCTCACCCTCCAGGGGCTGGAGGGCAAGCTGTTCAGCCCGGTGGCGCTGACCATTGTGTTTGCGCTGGGTGCCTCGCTGGTGCTGTCGCTCACCGTGATCCCGGTGCTGGCCTCGGTGGCCCTGCGTTCGGGCCACCACGGCGCGCCCTGGCTGGTGCGCAAGCTCGAAGCCGGCTACGCCCCTTTGCTGGACGCCGCCCTGCGCCACTCCCGCTGGGTGGTGCTGGCCTCACTGCTGGCGCTGGCGGGTGCGCTGGCGCTGTTTCCGTTCATCGGCAATTCCTTCATGCCGTCGCTCGATGAGGGCGACATCATCATGCAGGTGGAAAAGCTCCCGTCCATCCACCTGGAGCAGTCCACGGCCACCGACCTGGCCTTGCAGCGACGCATTCTGGAGGCGGTGCCCGAGGTCAAAAGCATTGTGGCCCGGGTGGGTTCGGACGAACTGGGCCTGGACCCCATGGGGCTCAATGAGACCGACAGCTTTCTGGTGCTGCAACCGCGCGAACAATGGCGCTTCAAGACCAAGGCCGAACTCATCGACGCCATCCGTCAGGCCGCCGAAGGCATTCCCGGCGTGAACCTGAGCTTCACCCAGCCCATTGAAATGCGCACCTCCGAAATGCTGTCGGGCGTGCGCGGCGATCTGGCGGTGAAGATTTTTGGCCCCAATGCCGACGAACTGGGTCGCCTGGCCGGTGAGATCGTGCAAACCCTGCAGGCCCTGCCGGGCAGCGAGGATGTGATCACGGCCCAGAACGGCGGCGTGCAGTACTACCGCATCGACATCGACCGCCAGGCGGCAGGCCGTCTGGGCATGACGGTCGAGCAGATCCAGAACGATCTGCGCGCTTTGGTGGAAGGGCAGAAAGTGGGCGTGGTGATGCAGGACGCACGCCGCGTGCCGCTGGTGGTGCGTGGCAGTGAAGACCTGCGCGTTTCGCCCCAGCAATTTGCGCGCTTGCGCATCCCCACGCCCGACGGTGAGGCGGTGGCACTGAGCCAGCTGGCCCGGCTGGAAGTGACCGATGGCCCGGTGAAGATCGAGCGCGAACAATCGTCGCGCATGTCGGTGGTGCGCGCCAATGTGCGCGGGCGCGATCTGGTGGGCTTTGTGGCCGATGCGCAGGCCGCCGTGGCCCAGAAGGTGGCGCTGCCCGCGGGCTACAGCATCACCTGGGGTGGACAGTTTGAAAACCAGCAGCGCGCAGCCGCCCGCCTGGGCCTAGTGGTGCCGGTGGCACTGGCGCTGATTGTGGGCGTGCTGTTTGCCACCCTGGGCAGCCTGCGCCAGGCCATTTTGGTGTTTGCCAACATTCCGCTGGCCTTGGTGGGCGGCGTAGTGGCGCTGGCCTTGTCGGGCGAATACCTGTCGGTCCCCGCCTCGGTGGGCTTCATTGCGCTGATGGGCATCGCCGTGCTCAACGGGCTGGTGCTGGTGACCTGCTTCAACCAGCTCGCGGCACGCGGCATGCCCATTCAAGACGTGGTGCGCCAGGGCGCCATGCGTCGACTGCGCCCGGTGCTCATGACGGCCAGCATCACGGCCCTGGGGTTGATCCCGCTGCTGCTGGCCACCGGCCCGGGATCGGAGATTCAGCGACCGCTGGCGATTGTGGTGATCGGCGGCCTGGTGAGCTCCACCCTGCTCACCTTGGTGCTGCTGCCCATTTTGTACCGCCGTTTTTCTGCTCCCAACCGCCAGGTGGCACCATGAACTCTCCCAATTTGCCTCCCGGAATACCCTCCCCGGTACCACGCCCAACGCCCGACTGCCTGCTGACGCTGGCCGTGCCCCAGGCCCTGGAAGAAGAAATTCTCGATGCGCTGTTGGCATTGCCCGCCCTGGCCCCCGGCTTCACCGTCGTGCGCGGGCAGGGCATTGGCGGGCATGTGGAGCTGGCCTCGACCATGGAGCAGGTGCAGGGCCGTGCCCGCCGTGTGCTGGTGCAGGTGGCCATGCAGCAAACCCATGTGCAAAACCTCATCGACACCCTGAGGAAGGCATTGCCCAGCCCCCAGATTGCCTACTGGGTCGTGCCATTACTGACTTTTGGACGATTTGGAGACCTGCCATGACCCGCTCGCCGTGTTCTTACTTGTTTGCCCTGCGGCGCATGGTCGCTGCGGTATGCCTGGCATGGGTGGGCGCCATGGGGCCGGGCATGGCCGTAGCGCAAACGCCGTCTCCCACCCTGCCCCCGATGCTGCCCCCCACCGCCACAGTGATGCAGGTGCTGTCGCAGTTGCCCCAGGTGCGCGCCGCCAGTGCGGGCGTTCCACTAGCCCAGGCCCGCAGCCAGCGCCTGGAGGCCGGCCCCCACGACTGGGTGGCCAGAACAGCGGCCAACCGGCGCTCCGAACGCGCGGGCCCCAGCTTTTCGGAGGCCGAGGTAGCCCTGGAGACCGGTGTGCGCTGGCCCGGCAAAGTCGCGGCCGACCGAAAACTGGGTGAAGCCGAAATCACTTTGGGCGAGCTGGCACTGGCCGACGCCTGGCACGAGGCGGCGCGCGGCCTGCTGGCCGCCTGGTTTGACGCGCTGCGCGATATGCGCCATGCCACCGTGCTCAAGGCCCAGGCCCAGCTGGCCCAGCAGCAGCTGGGCACCACCGAGCGCCGCGTTCAGGCCGAAGAGGCTGCCCAGCTCGAACTGCTGGCCGCCCAGGCCGAAGCAGCCCGCATCGAGGCCCTGGCGGCACGGGCACAAGGGCAGGCCCAGTTGCGGCTGCAGGCGCTGCAGCGCCTGTACCCCGGCCTGCCCACGCCTGTGGACCTGGCCACGGCAGCGCCACCCGCCGCCGACGCAGACACCGCCCCCATAGCCGCGTGGGACACCGCCCACTGGACCGCACAGATCCTGGCCGACAACCATGAGCTGGAGCTGGCACAGGCCAAGGCGCAGCAGGCCCGGCTGCAGGCACAACGCACGGCGCTGGAGCAGCGCGGCGACCCCACCGTCGGCCTGCGCGCCAGCCGCGAGCGCGGTGGACAGGAACGGGTTCTGGGCGTGTACCTGTCCGTCCCCCTGGGCCATGCCGGGCGTCGCGCCGACGCACAGGCGGCCCTGGCCCAGGCCGAGATGGCCGAGCAGGAACTGGCGCACCAGCGCGCCCGCATCGAGGCCGAGGCCTGGCGCACCGCGGCCGAGGTCGAGCAGGCCCGCCAGACCCGGGTGCAGCTGCAACGCGCCCAGGCCCAGATCGCCCGCAGTGCGGTACTGCAATCGCGCGCCTATGCGCTGGGCGAAAGCCCGCTGGCCGACCTGCTGCTGGCACGGCGCAATGCCCTGGAGGCCCAACTGGCCGCCGATGGTGCCGTACTGGACGAAATGCAGTCCCACGCCAAACTGCTGCTGGACGCCCACCAGCTCTGGCAGGCGCCGGGCGCACACGGGCACTGAGCGCCCGCGCCGGTCAGATCAGGCCTGCTGCCACCTGCCCTGCATCTATGGATCGGACGCTGTGGATGCTTTGTGGCCGTTCCGACTCAGGGCGACCGCTGGATACTTCATATCGCCGACTCCATGGTGCGTGGTGCTGCAGGACTGCACAAACCCCTGCACCCGGCGCACCACCTCCTGCCGGTCGTTGTCGATGCTGATCATGTGGTAGCTGTTATGCACGGTCTGCGCCTGCAGCGAACAGCTTGCAGGCAAGCCCTGCGCCAACAGCTGCAGGTTGCGAGGGCTGGCCACTTCGTCGTCTTGCGCGTGGATGGCCAGCACCTGGGTGCAGCGCACCGCGCCCAGGTGCCTGCGCACATGGCGAATGAGCCGGTCGTTTTCGCGCAGATAACTCAGGCCCGGCGAGGCACGGCCTGCACCCGCGATGCGCGGCCGCTCCGGCGCGTGCTCTATCCAGGCGCGGATGCGCTCGTTCTTTACGCCGAACGGCGACGTCTCGCGGTAGGGCCACCACCGCCCCAGCGGGGTGTACAGCGCCAGGGGCAGCAGAAAGCGCCAGCGCGAGCGCGCAACCTGCGGAGAGGCTCACCACCACAACCTTGTCATGGTCCTGCCGCAACGCCAATACGCGGGCCTGCACCGCCTGCACCCAGCTGTACCAGGGACTGGCCGGGCACTCGGGTTCCGCGGCATCGAACGAGTAGCCCGCGATGCGCAGCAGTACCACGGTGTACCCCTGCTGGCGCAGCGGCCCCTGGAGGCTGAGCAGCTCGTCCGGGGTGCCACGCAGGCCATGCAGCAAGACCACAGCAGTGCAATGCAGCATGTCCTGAGCCGCTCCAATAAGGCTGGCCAGCGCGCGACTCAGGGCGCGGCCACCGCCTCAGGCGGGGGCGCCACAGGCGGGGTCTTCTTGCCAAACCACGCCACATACAAGGCAGGCAGCACCACCAGCGTCAACAGCGTGGCCGTCACCAGACCACCGATCACCACGATGGCCAGCGGCCGCTGGGTTTCCGCGCCGATCTCCTGCGACAGGGCCATGGGCAGCAGGCCCAGCATGGCCAGCAAAGCCGTCATCAGCACCGTGCGCAGGCGCTGCATGGAGCCCTTGCGCACCGCATCAGCCACGCTCATGCCATCGGCCTGCAGTCGCTGGTAGCCCGAAAGCATGACCACACCGTTGAGCACCGCCTGGCCCGACAGCGCAATGAAACCGATGGCGGCCGATACCGACAGCGGAATGTCGAATATCCACAATGCGATGAAGCCGCCGATCAGCGCAAGCGGCACGTTCAGCAGCACCAGCGCAGCGGTCTTGAATGACTTGAAGGCATCGAACAGCAGCACGAAAATCAGCAGCAGCGAGATCGGCACGACCACCGACAGGCGTTTCATCGCGCGCTCCTGGTTCTCGAATTCGCCCGACCATTTAACCTGGTAGCCCTTGGGCAGCTTGACGTTGCGCTCCACGCGCGCCTGCATGTCCTTGACCACCGAGCCCATGTCCCGGTCCTTGATGAAGATGCCGATGGCCATGGTGCGCCGCCCTGCCTCGCGGGCGATGTTCATGGCGCCGCTGGTCTCGCGGATGCGCGCCACACTGCCCAGGCGGGTGTAGCCGCCGTCGGGCGTGGCAATCGGCGTATCGGGCAGGCGGGCCAGCACACGGCGGTCTTCGGGCAGGCGCACGGCCACGGCAAACTTGCGCTCGCCTTCCCACAACTGGGTGGCGGCCTTGCCGGCCAGGGCCGCCTCGATCACGTCCTGGATGTCGCCCACGTTCAGTCCATAGCGCGCGGCGCTGTCGCGGTCGATATCGATCACAAGCTGCGGCAGATCGCCCAGCCGGTCGATCTCGGCGCGGTACACGCCCGCCACCTGCTTGATCTCGCGCTCGATGGACTGCGTGACCTCCTTGAGCTCAGCCAGATCGTCCCCGGCCACCTTGATGACAATCTGCCCGTCGATCTGCGAGATCGATTCGAGCACGTTGTCGCGGATGGGCTGCGAGAACGCAGGCTCCAGGCCCGGTATGCCCGACACGACGCGGTCCAGCTCCTCGATGAGCTGGTGGTGCGTGAGGCCCTTGCGCCATTGTTCGGGCGGCTTCACATCCACAAAAATCTCGGCCATGCTGATGGTCTTGGGGTCGGTGCCGTCCTCGGGCTGGCCCGCTTTGGACACCGTGGTGCGCACCTCGGGCACCGTGCGCAGGGCTTGGCGCGCCTGGCGCAGGATGCGTGCAGCCTCGTCGTTCGAGACGCTGGCGGGCAAGCGCAGGTTGACCCAGATGGTGCCTTCGTCGAGCTCGGGCAGGAACTCCGAGCCCAGACGCGATGCCGCCGCCATGGCCACGCCAAATACCACCAGCGCGATGACCACCACCGTGCGACGACGCAGCAGCGCCCACTCCAGCACCGGGGAGTACAGGCGCTTGGCCTGCGCGACGAGGCGGTTGTCGCCATGCGGCAGCTTTTTGCGCAGCATCCAGTAGGCCAGCAGCGGCACCAGCGTGAGCGAGAAGATCAGCGAGCCAATGAGCGCCGTGGTAACCGACAGGGCCATGGGCTGGAAGATGCGGCCTTCATGGCGCTGCAGCGCAAAGATGGGAATGTGCGCCGCGATGATGATGAGCATGGAGAACAGCGTGGGCCGGCCTACCTCGCTGGCGGCCTCGATGATGGTGTCGCGCCGGTCGCGCTCGTCCATGTCCTCGCCGCGCTCGGCCAGGCGATGCATGATGTTCTCGATCACGATCACCGCGCCGTCCACGATGATGCCAAAGTCCATCGCGCCCAGCGACAGCAGGTTGGCCGGCACCCCCATGACTTTCAGGCCCATGAAGGTGGCCAGCAGCGACAGCGGAATCACCACCACCACAGCCAGACTGGCGCGCAGGTTGGACAGGAACAGGTAGAGCACCAACGACACCAGCAGCGCGCCTTCCACCAGGTTGCGAAACACCGTGGTGAGCGTCTTGTCCATGAGCCAGGTGCGGTCGTAGTAGGGCACGATCTGCATGCCCGGCGGCAGGCCGCGCGCGTTGAGCTCGGCAATGCGGTCCTTGACGCTCTTGAGCACCACACTGGGGTTCTCGCCCTTGCGCATGACCACGATGCCGGTCACCACGTCGTCGTCATCGTCTTGGCCCACGGTGCCCAGGCGGGGTATGGCCCCCACCTTGACCTGCGCCACATCGCGGATCAGTACCGGTGTGCTGCCGCGCGCGGCCACCACGATGCGACCGATATCGTCGCTCGACTGCAGCAGCCCGATGCCGCGAATGGCGTACTGCTGTGCGCCCTGGGCCACGTAGCTGCCGCCAGCGTTGGCATTGCCGCGCCCCAGGGCGTCGAGCAGGTTCTGAAAACTCAGCTTGTAGGCCCGCAGCTTGTCCAGATCGGGTTGCACTTCGTACTGCTTGATCGAGCCGCCCATGGCCACCACGTCGGCCACGCCCGGCACCTGGCGCAGCGAGCGCTCTACGGTCCAGTCCTCTGCGGTGCGCAGGTCGGTAGTGCTGTAGCCGTCTCCCTTGAGACGGTAGCGCATGATTTCGCCCACGGGCGTGGCGTTGGGCGCAATGTCGGCCTCCACGCCCGGCGGCAGGTCCACACCGCGCAGCCGCTCACCGACCTGCTGGCGCACCAGGTTCACATTGGCGTTGTCGTCATAGGTGACCACCGTGAACGACAGGCCGAACTGGGTATGCGAGAACACGCGGATCGCATTGGGCAGACCCGACAGGGCCACCTCGATGGGCAGCGTGACCTGCTTTTCCACCTCTTCCGCAGCACGGCCCGGGTACAGCGTGATGACGGTGACCTGCGTGTCCGTCACATCAGGAAAAGCCTCGACCGACAAATTCTTGAAAGCGATGACGCCGGCCATGGCAAAGAGCAGCGTGCCCAGCACGATGAACAAGGGCTGGTGCAACGCATATTGGATCAGGCGCTTCATTGCGGGGCGCCCTTCTTCATGGCGGCTTCCTCAACCGCGATCTGGAACTGCCGCGCCAGCAGCAACACGTTCTGCGTCACCACCTTGTCGCCAGCGGCCAGGCCCTTGGTGACCACCACTTCACGGGGGCCCTCATGGCCGAGCGTGACGGGCTGAGACTGGAACACCCCTGGCGCGCGTTGCACAAACACGGTGTGGGTGGCCCCGCGCAACGTGACGGCCTGCGCCGGAATCACGGTGCCGCTGTCGCGGCTTTCCTTCAAGTGCACGGTGGCCAGCATCTGCGCCTTCAGACGCCGGTCGGCATTGGGCACCACACCACGCACCGTGAGCGTGCGGGTCGTCGGATCGATGGCGTCCGAGGCGGCCATGACCCGGCCGGTGAAACTCTCACCGGGATAGGCTTGCACCTCCAGGGCAAAGCGGTCGCCGGGACGCAGTGCAGCCAGATGGCCCTCGCGCGCCTCAATCTGCACCCACAGCGTGGACGGATCGCTCACCACGAACAGCGCCGGAGCGCCGGGGCCGGACTGGTCGGGCCGCACTTCCTGGCCCGGGTTGAGGTTGCGTTCCACCACCACGCCGTCGATGCTGCTCGTCAAAGCAAGCTGCTGGTTCACGCCAGCGCCGGCCCCGTACAGGCTGGTGCGGGCGGCGGCACGCGCCACCTCCGCCTGGGTGCGTGCCGCGTCGGCTTCGGCCTGCTCCAGGTCCTTGCGGGCCACGATGCCGGCCTCGAACAGCTCGCGCTGGCGCCGCAGCGCCTGCTGCGCCAGGCTCTGGTCCACCCTGGCCTTGGCCGTTTCGGCCTGGGCCTGCCCGAAGTCGGGCGAGGCCAGGGTGGCCAGCGGACTGCCGGCCTTGACCGACTGCCCCAGGTCGGCCCGCATGCTGCTCACCCGCCCGGCAAACGGCGGGTAGATACGCTGCGTGCGCTCCTCGTTCCACACCAGCCGCGCAGGCAGATCCACCGCGACGGAATCGGCCGGGCGGGCCTCTGTGACCCCCAGCAGCGCCAGCTGCGGGTGTCCGGGCTGAAAGCGCAACTGGCCGTCCTGTACGACCGGTGCTGGGGCTTCGGGCTCGGCGGCCGGGGGCGCCGACTGGCCACAGCCGGTCAGCAGCGCCGCGTTGCCAGCAGCCAGCGCCAGAACCAGCAGGCCACTGGCGGCCCAAGGAGCGCGGCCACCGGGTGCGCGCTGAGGCAAGGGAAAGAGATGCACCATGGGAAACTTGTCTGAAGAAAAGAGAGGGAAAAGACGGCCCGCCATCAAGGCGTGCTGCCCAGAAGAATCTGCGGCTGGGCGCGCAACTGCCAGGCACCCAGGGCCTTGGCATGGTCCTGCCGGGCCGACAGGGCCTCCAGCGCGGTGGCGCGCAGCGTGCGCCGGGCGTCGAGCAGATCGCTCAGGGGCAGCGCGCCCTTGGAATAGGCCAGCTCTGCGTTCTGCGCCACCTGGCGCGCGCGCGGCAAGATGTCGCTGGCGAAGGTGGCCGCACGCTCGGCGGCGCTGGCGGCGGCATTGCGCAGCTGCTGCAGATCAAGCATGGCCAGGCGACGGGCCTTGTCCAGCGCCTCCTGCGCCTGCGCCCACTGTGCCTGGGCACGGCCCACTTCACCCTCGTAGTGGTAGCCCCACTGCAGGGGTACGGACACGCGCAATTCCAGCAGCCGGGTCGAGGTGCCCGGGAAATGGTCGTAGGAAGCGCCCACCGTCCAGTCGGACTTGCGCTGCGCGGCGGCGTTGTCCAGCGCTGCCTGCGCGGACTGCAAACGGGCCTGCGCCGCGCGCACATCGGCGCGCGCGTTGACTGCGGCGTCCAAGTCCCCCCCCGCAGGCAACGCCTCCGAGGCAGGCAGGGCGGGCCAGTCATCGGCCACCTGCACGGACGGCCCGGTGGCAACAATCTGGGCCAACACCAGCGCCGCCAGGTCTTTGTCGCGCGAGGCAGCCTGCATTTCGGCGCGCGCCCGCTCTGCTTCGATATGGGTGCGCAGCGCATCCTGCTGCGACAGATCGCCCGCCTTCACCCTGCGCGCCGCCACGCGCGCCAATTCCGCTGCGCTGCGCTCCATGCTGGCGACTTCCAGCAGCCGCTCCTGGGCGGCCAGCAGGTCGTAGTAAGCCGCCAGGGCCGCCTGCATCTGCTGGGACTGCACATCCTCGACATCGGCCAGGGCCGCATCCGCCGCGCGTTGCGCAGCCTGGGTGCGCAGCGCCCGCTTGCCGCCACGCTCCCAGGTCCAGTCCAGCCCGATGGCCTTGTCCACGCGCTTGCGCGACCAGGCATTACCAGCCCCCACTCCGTTTTGCAGATCGATGGAAGCGGCCTTGGCACTGAGCACAGGCAATGGTGCATGGTCGGCCGTGGCGATATCGGCGCGCGCGGCGCTCAGCGCATGGCGCGCCAGCAACACATCGCTGTTGTCACGGGCCACCGCCAGGGCCTGCCGCAGCGTCAGCGCCGACGTGGCGGGCGCAGCGCTCTGTGCCCAGCTGGGCAGCGAACAGGCCAGGGCCGAGAAAAGAATCAACTGTCGTATGCTCATGCCCTGTTTATCGCCGCGGTCTCCTGACCACGGCCTGACCTGCATGGTGCGTGAAAACACGTACCAGCGCCCTCCAGTGCAGCCCTGCCGATTTCCATGCGTATCCTGGTCGTTGAAGATGATGATGTCTTGCGCAACGTGATGCTGCGCAGCCTGTCCGATGCGGGCCATCGCGTCGACGTGGCCACCACCGTGCAGGAGGCCCATCACTTCTGGTCGGTCCAGCCCTTCGACGCCGTGCTGCTGGACCTGAACCTGCCGCACGACGCCCAACACGGGCAACCGCTGCCCAATGGCTTGCAGGTGCTGAGGGCGGCGCGCACGCGCGGTGACCGCACGCCCGTGCTGGTGCTGACGGCGCGCGACCGCAAGGAAGACCGCATTGCCGGCCTGGACGCGGGGGCCGACGACTACCTGGGCAAGCCCTTCGATCTGGATGAGGTGGAGGCACGGCTGCGCGCGCTGGTGCGGCGCTCTCAGGGCACCGCAGATCGCAGCGCTGTCGGCGCGCTGGTGCTGGATCGCCGTGCCCGGCGATTCACCATGGCGGACATGCCCTTGGAACTCCCCGCACGCGAGTTCGAAGTGCTGTGGGAACTGATGACTCCGCCCGGACGGGTGGTCAGCAAGCGCACCTTGTCGGAAAAGCTCTCGGACTTCGACACGGCCCTGGGAGACAACGCGCTGGAGGCCTTCATCTCGCGCCTGCGCAAGAAGCTGGCCGACAGTGGTGCCAACATCCGCACCCTGCGCGGCCTGGGCTACATGCTGGAATCCACCGCGGACGCGCCGTGAGCCTGGAGCCTGTCCACGGCAGCATCGCTGCCCCTGCGCCAAAGCCGGCGCCCTCGCTGCGCTCACGCTTGCTGCGCCATGTACTGATACCCCTGGCACTGACCTGGCTGGTCGGCACCTCGGTGTCCGTGCTGGTGGCCACCGAGTTCACCCGGCGCGCATTCGACCGCTCCATCCTGGACGACGCCTACGCCGTCGCTGCCAATGTGCGCCAGTCGACGGGGGACATCGCGTTCACGCTCACCCCCCGCGAAACGGCATCGGTCCTCTTCGACCAGGTAGAGACCGTGCAGTATGCGGTGCTGCGCTCCGATGGCAGCCTGCTGGCAGGCGATCTGCTGCCCCCCGTGCTCTCCCCAGGGGAGGACGACATCTACCGGTTCAGCGACCTCACGCACCAGAACCAGAAGCTGCGCGCCGTGCGCCTGCGCCTGGACAAGCCCGGCGAGGACTTCGAGGTCGTCATCGTGGCCACCACCCATGGCCGGCAGGGCATGCTGCGCAGCCTGCTTTTGTATTCGGGTTCCTCCCAGCTGCTGCTGCTGCTGGCGCTGGCGGTGTGGCTGCGCCGCTCGATCACGCGCGACCTGCAGCCGCTGGCGGCATTCCAGAACGCCCTGGACCACCGCCATGCGCGGGACCTGGCCCCAGTACAGATAGCCACCTCCACGCGGGACATGCAGCGCATGAGCGCCGCAGTCAACGACCTGCTGGCCCGGGTGGCGCAAGGCATCCGAGCCCAGCGGGAGTTTGCTGGCAACATCGCGCATGAGCTGCGCACACCGCTGGCAGGCATCAGGGCGCAGGCCAGCTACGGGCTGGCGCAAAAGGATGCGCAAGCATGGCGCGAGCAACTCACCGGCATTGTGCGCAGCGAAGCCAGGGCCAGCCATCTGGTGGACCAGCTGCTGGCCCTGGCCCTGGCCGACGAAGCCATGGCGCCCCAATGGGTGCAGCTCGACGAACTGGTGCAAGAGACCGTGCTGCGCTTCCTGCCGCGCGCCGATGCCGCCGGAGTGGACCTAGGCGCCCGGGGGCTGGAAATGCCACTGGCCCTGCGCAGCTACCCTGTGCTGCTCGAAGGCATCCTCGACAACCTCATCGACAATGCGCTGCGCTATGGCAGGGTGCAGGGCTCCGCCACCAAGGCACAGATCACCGTGGAACTGCGGCAAGAGGGCGAATGCATTGCACTGTCCGTGATTGACAACGGCCCCGGCATCGCCGCGTCGCAGCAAGCGCAGCTGATGGAACGCGGCGCGCAGGGACTCGACGGCAACCGCCTGGGACAGGGAGCGGGGCTGGGGCTCTCGATCGTTGCGCGCTATGCCCAGCTGCTGGATGCACAGTTGCACATGGAACCAGGTCCGGACGGCTCGGGCCTGGCCATGGTGCTGCTGCTACCTGGCCCCGTGCAGGCCAAGGCAGGCAGATGAAGCGCCAGGGCGCGAACCGCCTGAACGTAATGCCTGCACGCAGGCTACGCTTAGGCAGGCTGCGCCCTCAAAGCATCAGTGGTCGCGTGCGGCCACGGCGTGGTCCGAGAAATCACTGAACACGCCATCCACCCCCAGGTTGAAAAACAGCTTGTACTCTGCCTTGGGGTCACCCTTGAAGTCCGATGCCAGGCGTTTGGCTTCGCTGCGGAAGGTGTACGCATGCACGAACAGGCCAGCGGCGTGGGCGTTCTTCACCACGTCGGTGGGCGCCATCATCACGCGGTCGCGGTCGTCGATCTTGCCGTCGCCGTTGAGGTCGTCCGGCTTGCCATCCTTGTTGGCATCCACCTGCTTGGAAGGAATCAGATACGGCTTCCAGGGGCCGATACCATCGGCGTAGGTCTTCACTTCTTTCAGACCCGCGGGCGTGAGCAGGCTGGCAAAGTTGCGCGCATCGCCGGCCACGGCAAAGTCGTAGGGCTTGTCGTAGGGTGCCACCAGCGACATGCTGCCATCGGCGTTGACATCGTCGGCATCCACCAATTGCACCAGGCGCAGCTGGGTCTTGGTGCGCAGGTATTTGAGGTTGGAGACTTCAAATGACTGCAGGATGACCGGGGACGTCTTGGTGGTGTAACCGTACTTGGCCAGCGTGGCGAGAAGGCGGTCTTCCAGCTTCAGGCCCAGATTGACGTGGTACGTGGGGTGCTTGGTTTCGGGATACACGCCCACGGTGCGGCCGGCCTTGACGCCCTGGCTCTTGGCAAGGTCCAGAACTTCATCGAGCGTGGGGATCTGGTATTTGCCGTTGAACGACGGGTCGCGGTCCGCCATGGGCTGAATGGCACGCAAGGTCTTGATCTCGGCCAGGGTGAAGTCCGAGGCAAACCAGCCCTCTTCCTGCACGCCATCGACCACCTTCTTGGTCTTGCGGCTGGCAAATTCTGCGCGGGTGGACACATCGGTGGTGCCCGTGATATTGGGTTCGTGGCGGGCGATGAGCACGCCATCTTTGGTGGCAACCAGATCGGGCTCGATGAAATCAGCGCCCAGCTCGATGGCTTTCTTGTAGCTCTCGAGCGTGTGGTCGGGCAGATAACCGCTGGCGCCGCGGTGGCCGATCACCAGCGGCCGCTCACCCATCAGCGTGGGGTAACTCACGCCATCGCTGCCGCCGCACGCCACCAGCGCAGCGGCCACGGTCAAAATCAGAACGCCGGCTTTTGCGGTTTGTTGTTGATGCATCTCGTCCATCTCTCTCAGGTGTGGTTGAAGCAAGAGACTGTGGTGTGAGAACGTGACACAAGAATGACATGCGCACGCACCAAAACCGAGCACCCACACGCACCAAAACACAGCAACCCCACCGAAATGCCCCAGTTCCGCGCACAGTTGGTGCATGAGCACATGTCTTTTTGACATAATCCGGTGCCACAACGCCGCATTCTTCGTTTTTTGCACAGAAAGTCTCTTTTCCATGAAGTACGAGTCCGTCGACAGCTTCCTCGCGCAGGTCGCACAGCGCAACCCGGGTCAACCTGAATTTCTGCAGGCTGTCACAGAAGTCATGGAAAGCCTCTGGCCCTTCATTGAAAAGCACCCGCGCTATGCGGAGCACGGCCTGCTGGAGCGGCTGGTGGAGCCGGAGCGGGTGGTCATGTTCCGCGTATCCTGGGTAGACGACCACGGCGCCGTGCAGGTCAACCGCGGCTACCGCATCCAGCACAGCATGGCCATTGGTCCTTACAAGGGCGGCTTGCGCTTTCACCCCTCGGTCACCCTGTCGGTGCTGAAGTTCCTGGCCTTCGAGCAGACGTTCAAGAATGCGCTGACCACGCTGCCCATGGGCGGTGGCAAGGGCGGCTCCGATTTCGACCCCAAGGGCAAGAGCCCCGGCGAAGTCATGCGCTTTTGCCAGGCCTTTGTCACCGAACTGTTCCGCCATGTGGGCGCCGACACCGATGTGCCGGCCGGTGACATCGGCGTGGGTGGCCGCGAAGTCGGCTACATGGCCGGCATGTACAAAAAGCTCAGCAACCGTGCCGACTGCGTGTTCACAGGCAAGGGCCTGTCGTTCGGCGGCTCGCTGATCCGCCCCGAGGCCACGGGCTACGGCACCGTCTACTTTGCCCAGGAAATGCTCAAGACCCGCGGTCAATCGTTTGATGGCAAGACCGTTTCCGTGTCGGGTTCGGGCAACGTGGCGCAGTACGCCGTGGAAAAGGCCATGGCCCTGGGCGCCAAGGTGGTGACGGTGTCCGACTCCAGCGGCACCGTGTACGACAAGGACGGCTTCACGGCCGAAAAGCTGGCCATCCTGATGGATGTGAAGAACCACAAGTATGGCCGCGTCAACGACTACGCCCAGCTGGTGGGCGCCGAATTCCAGGCCGGCAAGACGCCATGGCATATCGCCGTGGACGTGGCCCTGCCCTGCGCCACGCAAAACGAACTCAATGCCGACGATGCCGCCAGGCTGATCAAGAATGGTGTGCTGTGCGTGGCCGAAGGCGCCAACATGCCCTCCACCATCGAAGCCGCCAAGGCGTTTGAAGCCGCTGGCGTGCTGTACGCACCCGGCAAGGCCTCCAACGCGGGTGGCGTGGCGACTTCGGGCCTCGAAATGAGCCAGAACGCAGCCCGCCTGTCGTGGCCTGCCGAAGAAGTGGATGCCCGCCTGTTGCAGATCATGCAAGGCATCCATGCCGCCTGCCTGAAATACGGCCAGCGCGCCGACGGCACGGTCAGCTACATTGACGGCGCCAATATCGCCGGCTTCGTGAAGGTAGCTGACGCCATGCTGGCGCAGGGCGTGGTGTAAGCGCAGGGCATCGCGCAAGCGCAAGC
>Ga0116174_10002380_pt1 | contig 16330 bp, 7 predicted proteins | sample AD_UKC087_MetaG_FD_89801 | JGI IMG/M metagenome (GOLD analysis project Ga0116174, IMG submission 89801) | Active sludge microbial communities of municipal wastewater-treating anaerobic digesters from USA - AD_UKC087_MetaG | ecosystem: Engineered > Bioreactor > Anaerobic > Digestate | place: USA...
CTAAATACATTATATAATTATGGAGTTAGAAGCTCTTATAAAATGGGAACTTCATGGTTTTATGACATTAACAATTATAAAGTAAATATGGATGCAAAAATAAATCTTAGTGATGCTAGGACCGTTCATGAAAGATGTCATTTTTGGATAACTGACCCTCCATATGCTGACGCTGTAAATTATCATGAGTTATCGGAATTATTTCTTTCATGGGATAAAAAATTAATGCAACAAACATTTCCTGAATGGTATACAGACAGTAAAAGAATACTCGCTATTAAGGGTGATGAACACTTTTCCCAAAATATGATTGATATTTATTCTAACCTTACAAAAAACATGCATGATGATGGATTACAGGTTGTGATGTTTACTCATTCAGACCCTGCTGTTTGGGCACAGCTTGCTTTAATCATGTGGAAATCAGGATTAAAAGTAACTGCTGCATGGAATATTGCAACTGAAACTGATGCAAGTGGACTTAAAGATGGTAATTATGTACAAGGTACAGTATTGCTGGTTTTAAGAAAACAAACTGACGACACAACTGCATACTTAGATGAAATTAACAGTGACATAAAGTCAGAGGTTAAAGCGCAAATAGAGTCAATGCAGGATTTAGAAGATAAGGAAGAGCCCAACTTTGAAGACCCTGACTATGTTCTTGCTGCTTATGCAGCTTCTTTAAAAGTTTTAACATCCTATAAAAAAATCGGTGAGTTAAATTTGGATTACGAGCTTAACCTTGCTATAAATGACCCTGAAAAGTCGCAGGTTGTAAATATTATAGAAAATGCTAAAAGAATTGCATATGACTGTATTATTCCAAGCGAAATTGACAGACATTTGTGGAAAGACCTATCACACACAGAAAAGTTTTATATTAAGGGTATAGAAGCAGAAAAACACAACAATTATCAAATTTCAACATACCAGGAATATGCCAGAGGCTTTTCTATCAGCTCCTATAAGCAGCTCATGGCCAATGAAAAAGCAAACACTGCAAGGTTAAAAACTGCAACTGAATTTGCAATGAGGACAATCAGCGAGAATCCTGATTTTGAGAAATCAATTTTACGAATAGTTTTAGCAGCCATTCATATTTCGATAAAAGAGGATGGAAAACCGGAAAAAGGACTATTTTATATAAAAGATCAAGTTGCAGATTACTGGAACAGCAGGGACATGATAAAGCAATTATTATTATTTATCAAGGATACAAAGGATATTGACAATATGACTCATTGGTCAGAATGCGGTGAAATGGCAGAACACTTATATGTATTAGTTGACAATGATCATGTTTAATATGAGGTGAGCAAATGATAAGCAGATATTCTTCAAGACGTAATAATCTGAATGAAACTTATTTAAACGAAAAACTTAAAAATGCCGTAAGCTATGACAGGATAGCTGGTTATTTTTGTTCATCCATTCTTGAAATTGCCGGAGAAAGCATGGAAAAGTTATCCGGCAAAGCAAGAATCATATGCAATTCTAATTTAAAAGCAGAAGATGTTAAAACTGCTTCATATGCAAACGTTAAGATGAAACAAGAATGGTGCGAATTTACTCCTGAAGAAAAATATTCAGACGAAGCTGCATCCAAACGCTTAACAAAACTCTATGATTTATTAACATCTCAAAAGCTAGAAATAAAAGTAGTACCTGACGAAATTTATGGCTTGATGCATGGAAAAGCAGGGGTTATTACCTATGAAGATGGCAGTAAGACATCATTTATAGGGAGTATTAATGAAACTAGAAGTGCATATGAGCTTAATTATGAAATGCTTTGGGAGGATGACAGCAGACAAGCCGTGGATTGGGTTCAGGAAGAGTTTGATTATTTCTGGAACAGCAAATATGCAGTTAATCTATGTGATTTCGTAATAAAGGATATAGACAGAATTTCAAAAAGAGTGGTTATTCCGTTAAGTGATTGGCGAGAGGACAGCATAGATGTAGTTCCTGCAGTTGCAGTGGAGGAACCTGTTTACCGTAAAGAATTTGGCCTTTGGGAACATCAAAAATACTTTGTTGAACTTGCTTTTAAGGAGCATAAGAAAATGGGCGGAGCACGATTTTTGCTGGCTGATATGGTTGGTCTCGGAAAAACCATACAGCTTGCTATAGCTGCTAAACTTATGGCTCTGTATGGAGATAAACCTGTTTTAATCATTGTGCCTAAAACATTGACAATGCAGTGGCAGGATGAAATGAAAACATTGCTGGATATGCCCAGTGCAGTTTGGACAGGCAAGGCTTGGGTAGATGAAAATGGTTATGAATATCCATCAGAAAGCAGCAAGGGAATTATTAAATGCCCAAGAAGAGTTGGAATTGTCTCGCAGGGATTAATAGTGAGAAAATCAGAAGCTGCAGAGTACTTAAAACAAATTAAGTATGAGTGTGTAATATTGGATGAAGCACACAGGGCAAGGAGAAAAAATCCTGACAAGGATCCTGATAGCAGCAAACAACTAACAAATAACCTGCTTGCATTTATAAACGAAATAACATTTCAAACAAAAAGCCTGTTATTGGCAACTGCAACTCCTGTGCAGATTAATCCCATAGAAGTATTTGATTTGTTAAATGCTCTAACCTTGCCAAATGATGCAGCTAAAGTCCTGGGAGATAAATACAGCATATGGAGAACAAGACCTCAAACAGCCCTTGACTTTATTTCAGGAAATGCAGAGATTCCCAGACTAGAATCCGAAATGTGGGAAATAGTAAGAAACCCGTTTCCACAAAAATCTGAAAATAACAGAAGAATTCAAATTCTTCGCAATCAGCTGGATATTTCAGATGAGACCTCAGTATTGCCTCAACATTTATATAATACTTTTCGCCTAGCCCAAAAACAAAAAATAAAAGAACTGTACATTGATGATAATTTTATCCAAAATCATAATCCATACATAAGGTCTATTGTACGTAGGACAAGAAATTTTTTGGAAACTACTATTAACCCTGAAACAAAAGATTATTATTTGGGAAAAATTGAAGTAGAACTGCTTGGTGAAAAAGATGATGAAGCATTAGAACTGAAAGGGTACTTATATCAAGCATACAGCATAGCTGAAGAATTTTGCAGATTGCTTTCTTCTAGAGTGAGGGGCAGTGGTTTCATGTCAACGTTGATGCTTAGAAGAATTGGCAGTACTATGCTTGCAGGTGAAAATACAGCAAAGAAAATGCTGGCATGGACTTATGATGGAAAAGAAAAATTAAAAGATTTATATGACGATATTTTTGAAGAAGATGAAGAATACAGTGAAGATGAACACAGCGAAGTTAAAGAGCTGTCAGCGGCTGAAATAGATTGCCTGGAAAAGCTGGTGAAAGTACTTAAAAACAATAAAGATACGGATCCTAAATATGAAAAAATTTTAGACATTATTCAAAACGGAGTTAATAGTGAAGGACCTTGGAAGGATAAGGGTTGTATTGTTTTCTCACAATATTTTGACAGTGCCGGCTATGTAGCTGAATTATTATCAAAAGATATAAAGAATACTAAAATAGGCTTATATGCCGGCGGTGATAAATCCGGAGTTTATGAAAACGGCAGGTTCATTAAGAAAACCAAAGAAAACATTAAACAAGCCGTAAAAGACTATGAAATTAAAATACTGGTGGGTACTGACGCTGCCTCTGAAGGACTAAACCTTCAAACACTGTCAACACTAATAAATCTTGACTTGCCATGGAACCCTACGAGACTGGAGCAAAGAAAAGGACGTATACAGCGTATAGGTCAAATAAGCAATAAAATTCTTATTTATAACATGCGCTATAAAAACTCCGTTGAAGACAAAGTTCATACCAAATTATCAGAAAGATTAAAAAGCATTCATGACATCTTTGGACAAATCCCGGAAGTATTGGAAGACGTGTGGATTGCAATTGCACAAAATGATGAAAAGAAGGCTGAAGAATCTTTAAATAAAGCTCCGAAAAAGAATCCTTTCACGCTGAAATACGAGCAAAATATCCCAAAAACCGAAGACTGGCAAGCATGTACATTTGTATTGGACAAAGAGGAGAAGCTTAGGGAATTGATGAAGGGGTGGTAAAAAGATAAAAAATAATACTACTCGCAAATTAGAAAATTGGATAATGCAAGATTAATAATTATAACTGTACAAGGGAGTGAAAAAATATGTGTTGTGCAGAAGAAGCAATAACAAATAAGGAAAATATAATAAATGATAACGCTTTAGTCGAAAATGATATTATTGAATTATTGGAACATAATAAAACCATTGTATCAAATATTGAAAAGAGTCATGACCTAATTACTAAGGCACAAAGTTCATTTAATAACCTACTAAACAATTTATCTCATTTGAAATCGCAAAATTTCGATTTAGAAAAGCAAATAGAACTAATAACTATTGAAAACGAAAAAGAGGTACAATTTGTTAGAAACGAAATGTCAGAGCTTGAAAAAGATAAGAATGATCAAATAGAGAAATTAAACGCAGAGATAGAATTCCTGCAAGAAGAAAAAAACAATAAAATTAAAGAATTAGAAAATGAATTGTTGTCCATTAGACAATCGTATGATGATGAAATTAAACTTCTGAATAACGAATTTGATAATTTTAAATTAGAAAAGGAAAACGAAATCAACAATTTACATAATGAAATAGATAGAATACAGACAGAAGGAGAAAAAGATAAAAAAGTATTAGATGAATTTCAAAATATGATTAAGATACTGGAAAAGATTAAAGGAATATTTAAAAAGAATGAAAATAGCAACATAGAAAATTACTAGAATTTATAGGGTGAATTTAATGACCGAAAAATTTGAAGTATTAGAAAAAATGAATGAATATGAGAATGATTTTTGTGATGAGTTAGAGACTAATGATATTATGCTCTTAAGAGATATTAGGGTGACAAAGGATAAATTAGAGGGTATTACTAGTTGTATAAGTGCAGTTTTTAAGATAAGAGAAACCAAATCTCTTGAGAAAAAGTTTCCTCTAACAACTTCGTTATTTCTGGTATGGAGTGCTGTTTATGATTATAAAGATGGTGATCTTTGGAGCGTGATATTTCATAATCTAAAAATTCCAAACAAAATTAAGTATCAGAGAATTTTAGGTGAGATATTTTTAAGCACTATATCAAAATATAAGCTTTTATCAATTGATAACGAAAGCGGTAAAAAGTATTTATCGCCTATCTTAATGCATGGATACATAGGTAATCATTATGCAGATTCATTTTTAGATTATCTTAATAAAGTATATTCAATACTGTTAAAATATGAAGTCAGTGAGTCAAATATAGACAGTATTTGGAAAGCCGTCTTTGAAGAAGAAAACAATAATGAATCAGTAGAAAAAGAAATCAATAAGCTTGAAAAGGGCATAAATAGGTTAAAAGATGAAAAGTCCGGCTACAATGTATCAGTAAAACTATTAGCATTAGATAAGACAGATATTGAAAAGCAAGAAAAAAATATAGATGAGCTATCAGCAATAATATCTTCAGGAGAATCTAAGATAGAAATATGCAAATCAAAAATTTATGATTTAAAAAAAGCCTTAGAGTATATTTCAGAATTTGATAGCAGCATAATAAAGGTATCAGGAATACAAAGCAGTAGTATTAATAAAGAGAAATTAGAAAATGCTTTAGGCATATCTATTGATATAAGAAATGAGATTAATATTCAAATTAAAGATAATAAATCAGAAATAAATAACATAACTAAAGAAATTAGAAAAACTGAAAACATATTATCCATAGCAGAAGATAAACTAAAGGTAACAAATATGGATATTGCCACCGTAGGTAAAGGAAGTTTAGAAGATGGATGGTACACTATTCAAAGATGCAATGAAATTGACAACGAATTAAACAAGTTAAACAGACAATTAGAAGGGAAAATAGATTTAATCGAGCTTTCACAAGGCATTCAAAACAAATCTTTAAGGCAAGTTTTAACTACATCTTTAAATCATCTATATAAACAGAATCAACAATATTTTAGAGAATTCATTATAGATACATTTCAGGCTATTGATTCAGTTACTAAGGGAGAAGATGTTGATACGACATACGTATTGTATAATAATGTGATTGAATGGAATAACAAAATTAAAATTAAAACTCTTGGTAAAGATACAACGTCTGATACTAGTCAAGATATAGAAAATAATAATTATAACAATAATACCGGAATCAATACTGGTGAAAATAAAAATGAAACAGATGGAACATTTAGATTGGAGTTACAAAGTCTTAAAGAGCCACTTATTAAATTAGATACTTACAATTGGGATATCATTTTATATGTTCCTGCACAAAAATTTGATTATATTAAAATTGCGAATAAGCAACCATTATATACCATTGAAGGGAAAGATGATTACAAGATAGATATTGATACACAAACATTTATATATGGTAATAGCATACAAATAAATGAAGCAAGCATGCCTATTCGAAAATATGATGAATTAGTTTTCACATTTGAATATTTTAATCTTAAAGAAGCTTTTATTATAGAAGTTGATACAATAATGATATTTAATGATAACGGGATACTCCTAAAAGGCGATAAGCTAATGAACGGATTATATTATGTAGTATGTAACAATGAATGGAATTCAGATTTTGAAGGCATACTGGATGTTTACGCTTCAGGGCTAGATGGATTTAAGGTTTATGAAATTCAGTTGAATGAGGAAAAGGCAGTATTTAAATCAAACAATTCAATAACTGAATATATCGGCAGCAATTTTTCCAATGCATCTTTAGTAGGTAAAAATATATTTGAAGGAATTACTATCGAAGATATAAAAATCTCAACCGGAGATTTGCCTAACATGTTAATCAGCCTGCGAGATATAAGTCCTAATGATAATACATTAAAAGTTTATATGGACGATGTATTACTCTTAAGTTGCAAAGTAAATGAATTGATGAAGAATACTGAATTCACATTAATTGAAAACTTAAATCTGATACTAAATTTAAATAAATTTATAGCGAAAATCCGGAAAGTACAAATTTCTAAATTAAAGATTCTACTACTAAATAGAAATAATGATAAAGTTTTTAGTGAGGAGTTTTGGAATACTACAAAAAATAAATTCAGTTATAAAAATCAAAGCTTATTGATTAAAAACCCTCCGGGCACAAGATTCAAATATAAAGATATGGTGGCGACAGTTAGAGAATTTTCTATCCCTTTAATTAATGAAGAAGCGGAAGAAGTATTCAGCATCTTTTATGATAAGGTTGGATGGATACAATTTAAAGTTGAAGTACCGACAGCTAAAACAACATTCAGAGAAAGCGATGGCAGTATAGTAAATGTTCCGGAATGCTTATTAGCAAGTCAGCTCGATATATTAAGAGATTTATATATAACATGGGAAGCTAATAGTAATATTCCTAAGACAATATATCTTTATGACAGTGAAAAAATTCTTGAATCAAGATTACACTTAAAGGGCAAGAAAGCTACAGCAAACCTATATGCGTATTATGACATATTAAAATTTACTGATGACAAAAATAGTTTATCATATCACTGGAAAGGTAATAACAGACAAGCTGAACCCAAAAGTATTGTTAATGTATTCAGGCAATGGAAAGCATATAGTATTATGTGCTATTCAAAAGAAGAAGACGATGAGTATATTATAGAATTAAAATATAATTGTAATTTTGATTTTCAATCCGATAAATTTTTAAGAGTTTATAATGAAGATTCCTTGATTTTTGAGAAAAAATTAAAAGAGGAACAAATGATTATCTATGTAAAGAAAGCACATATAAAATCATTATATCTTGATATAAAAATAGTGTATTTTGAAGAGATTGATGATATTTTTGGGAAGACAAACAATGAAATTATTGCCGGTCAATATAATTTAAAACTTACTTCGAGAGTTTATAATTTGAATTTAATAAAAAAATATGGGTTATTGGCTAGCAGATTCAAATATAAAGGGAAGACAAATGAATTTAAAATCCCTTTTAATATTGAAAACATAGAAAAGACTGACCCAATAAATTTCGCAGATGAAGAACTTTATATTGGACAAGTAATTATAGGAAATAAAATCACAAAGGTTCTTTTCTATTTAAATTTGGAAGATAAAACTTTGCCATTTTTATTAGATTTAGACAGGGATGGAGTTCAATATCATCCAAAATCAGGAGAAGTATTTTGGGAGAATAGAAGCGGGAAGGAAATAATGGGACCAATTGATGATATAAATTATGTGGTTAAGGAGGAATAGATATGGGTTTGGATCCTGTAAAGACTTCAAGAACAATATTTAACAGGTTTACCTCTTATGCAACAACAACATTAAAAATTGATGTCGAAAATCTGAATAATCAAATCAAAGATATACTTATTGAGCCTGGAAAGTTTTCAAAAGGACCAATAATTGAGGCAACTCCACCGTTTAAATCGGGTCAAAGCATTTTAGATTTAGTTGATGAAGGAGTATTATCTGAGGAATTTAGGAATTTTAAGTCTAATGAACTACCATTGAGCAGGGGTCTCTATAAGCATCAAGAAGAAGCGATACTGAAAATTGTTAGAGACAACCATAATGTTGTTGTGGCGACAGGAACCGGAAGTGGTAAGACAGAGGCTTTTATAATACCAATACTAAATCAATTATTAAAGGAAAAAGGCAACAATTTGCTTACTCCCGGTGTGAGAGCCTTATTGTTGTATCCAATGAATGCTTTAGCAAACGACCAGATGAAGAGGTTAAGGGACTTATTAATAAATGAACCTGAAATAACCTTTGGGATATATACAGGAGAAACTGAAGAAAAATATAATCGTGCATATGATAAATTTAAGAGGATGTATCAAGAAGAACCGATGAAGAATGAATTGATATCTCGAGAACAAATGAAGGAATCACCGCCTCATATTCTTCTTACAAACTATGCGATGTTAGAGTATCTAATGTTAAGACCTGATGATAATGTGTTTTTCCAAGGAGATTTTTCTAATGATTGGAAATATATTGTTATAGATGAAGCTCATACTTATACCGGTGCAAAGGGTATTGAGATGTCAATGTTGATTTCAAGACTGAAAAGTACTATTGGTTTAAGAAAGGGCGATCTGACATGTATTATGACAAGTGCTTCGCTTGGTAACGGGATTGAAGATTATCCACAAGTAGCTGAATTTGGGAGTAAACTTTTTAGTGAAGAATTTATTTCATCTGATGTTGTAGGAGCTTCAAAGGAAACTTTAAAAAAGGTTGGCTCCTGGGGTTCACCCGATCCTAAAATATATTCAAAAATAAATGAATACTTAATAGATAATTCTGATTCAGATATTATTCAATTATTGAAAGACTATGATGTGCCGATTGAAATAATTAATAGGGAGTCTAATAATGACTGCGAAATAAAAGCTAAACTATATAATATTTTCAGAGAGGATGAAAAAGTAAATGATACCATTGGGATTTTAGCGAAAGGACCTATACAATTAGATGAATTAGCAAAAATAGTATTTAATAATAAGCCTGATAAAATTAGCTATATTGCTGCATTAATTGATTTATGCAATACTTTAAGAAAAAGCGAAGCAGGCAATCCGCTTATACCAGCCAGATATCATTTTATTATAAAAGCTTTGGAAGGTGCATTCATAATTTTTACTGAAAAACCTAAGATTTATCTTGATAGAATGAATAACGTAACTGTTGATGATGAAGAATATAAAGCTTTTGAGATAGCATCATGTACAAAATGCCATTCTCTTTACATAGTAGGAGAAAGGGTATTAAATTATAGCGATGGATATAGTTATTTAGTTGAAAGTAATAATAAATATTATGACGATGGAAATGGGTTAGAATTCTATTCTTTTTTAAAAGATAAGTATGATAATCATACTGATGATGAAAATGAAGATGATATTTTTGAATCTATAGGATTAATAAACGAAGGTTTTTTAATTTATAAATTGTGCGTACATTGCGGTGGCATTAATGAAGATGGTGGTCGTGAACCATGCAATTGCGGTAAACCAAAGTATGTAAGAATATTAAAAAACAACAGTAAAGATGGGAAAGTAAGCAAATGCAGCATATGTGGAGGCGTGAATACAAAAGGAGGAATTATAAGAAGATTTTTCTTATCAGAGGATGCAGTATCAAGTGTATTGGCAACTGCACTGTATGGTGAAATCCCAAACATTGTTAAAAAGAATGAAAGCCAACAAATAAGAAGATCTGAAAGTTTGTTTGGTTTCTTAGAAGATGATGAAATCAAAGAGGTAAAAAAGCAACTGTTAATTTTTTCTGACAGCAGACAAAATGCAGCTTATTTTGCACCTTATCTTAATAATAGTTATAGGGATATACTGATAAAAAAAATTATGATTGATACAATTGATGAGCACAAAGATGAATGTATAAATAATAAATGGACTCTAAGTGACTACTGTAACAGGATAATACAGCATATGAATCATAAAAATCTTTCTTTAGAGTATTCAATAGAAGAACTAAATAAAGAAGTGTGGAAATGGATAATAAGAGAATTTATAGGGAACATAGGGAGTAATTCATTAGAAAACTTAGGTTTTATGATGTTTGTTCCAAATTTCGATTCATTAAGAAACAAATTATTGCAGATTCCATTATTCAAGGAACTAAAATTTTCAGATGAAGAAACAATGGAGTTCTATAGATTTTTACTTGATCAATTCAGATTAAATAGAGCAATCGAGTATCCTGAACATGTCAAACCAACTGATGAATATTTCAGCCCTACAAATCAACAGGGTGGTATATTAAGGATTAGCCCGGATGGTGAAAGAATAGGGGTAAGAGGATATTCCATAAAATCATGGGTACCCCAAAATGATTCCTACTCTAATACCCGAATTGACTATCTAGTTAAAATATTAAATGCAAAAGGAATTATAAAGACTAGAGGAGAAATAATCAATATTTTGAAAAGCATCTTTGATCTTTTTGCTGACGTAAGAAGTCCGTTGTATTCATATATTAAAACAGAAAACTTAAACTTATATGGAAAATTATTTAAAATTGACCCCAAAATCTATAAAGTGGTTCCAAGTATAGGTGATAATCTTAAATACTATCAGTGTAACAAATGCTTAAAAATTAGTTCAATAAATATAAGTAATATATGTCCGTCATATAGATGTAATGGTGAACTTAAAGAAATCGACTTAAATAAATCGGTAAAGGATAATCATTATAGAAAAATATATCAGAATAGCAAACTTGAAAAAATGAAGGTTTCTGAGCATACAGCACAACTAACCACAGAATATGCAGCAGAAATTCAGAATAGGTTTATAAATGGCGATATAAACGTATTAAGTTGTTCAACAACGTTTGAATTAGGAGTTGATGTTGGCAGACTAGAAACAGTATTCATGAAAAACATTCCACCTACACCTGCAAATTATGCGCAAAGGGCCGGCAGAGCAGGTAGAAGGCTTGACTCTACGGCGTATGCATTGTCCTATGCAAGACTTGCTTCGCATGATTTTAATAGTTTTTCAAACCCAAATAAGATGATTAGCGGTGTAGTGAAGCCCCCATATTTTGAAGTTGCAAATGCTAAAATAGCAAGGCGGCATTTGTACGCATGTGCTCTTGCAGGGTTTTGGCGTATAAATAAAGGTTATTTCAAAAATGTAGAATGTTTCTTCAAAAATGGAGATGTCAATGGACCTGAATTGTTTTATGAATATTTGTCTACAAAACCACAGCCTTTATTGAATATGATTAGAGAAGTTGTACCAAAGGAATTGCATCATGAACTGGGTGTAGAAGATTGGGGATGGGTAGATGATTTATATCTTGAAAATGGCGTTATGACTAAGGTTGTTGTTGAGCTAGAATATGATTTAAATAATTTAGAAGCTGCAAAGCAACAGGCAATTGAAGAAGAAAATTTCTGGAAAGCAGGAGATATTAAAAAGGTTATTAATACAATTCTAAATAGACCTCTTATAAATTTTCTTTCACAAAAGAATATCCTTCCTAAGTATGGGTTTCCAGTTGATGTGGTGAATTTAGATGTTAATAATCACATTGATGAAGCATTAAATATAGATTTAAGCAGAGATTTACAAATTGCAATATCTGAATATGCTCCTGGAAGCCAAGTTGTAGCAAACAGCAAATTGTGGACTAGCAGGTATGTTAAAAAGGTCAGAGATAAAGAGTTGGTAAAATATAGATACTGTAGCTGCAGTTGTGGTTATTTCAATAAGAAGATGAATATTGAAAATGAAATTGAAAGGTCGTGTCCGGTATGCGGCAACCATAGAATGAAAACAGGTACATTTATTATGCCGGAATTCGGTTTTATTACTGAGTCCAAAGTTGAGTTTCCGGGATCAGTTAGACCAGAAAAAACATATTCAAGCAGAAAGCATTTTTCTGGTGTTGGAAATAAAGTTGAAGAAAAAGATATACCAATAGGTTCCAATATCATCAAATTAACCAGCCAAAATCACGGAGAACTTTCTGTAATCAATAATGGTAAAGGTCAGGATTTTTATATTTGTAAAACTTGTGGCTATGGAGATGCAGACGGAATTCCAAAAAAACACAATAATACATTCGACAGAGAATGCAAAGGAGGCAGATTTGAGAAAGTTGCATTGGGCTATAACTTTGAAACTGATATAGTTGAAATTGATTTTGGAAATATATTTGTAGATTTGTTAATTGAAGATGGATTTTGGGAATCACTAATGTACAGTATTATTGAAGGCATGTCTATTGCCTTGGAGATAGATAGAAGTGACATTGATGGAACTCTCTATGTAAAGAACAATTTGAGTAAATCAATAATACTTTTTGATACTGTACCTGGTGGAGCTGGACATGTTAAAAGGCTAATGGATGAGGAATATTTTAAATTAGCTTTAGAAAAGGCGCTTGAGGTAGTGTCAGAATGCAGCTGTGGAGGGGAAAAAGAAGATACAAGTTGCTATAATTGTTTAAGGAACTACTATAATCAATACTGTCATGATAAAATGAAAAGATGCTATGCAGTAGATGCATTGAATTTATTGTTAGAACCAACTCAGATGTTATCTAATGCTTATTAGACAATTATACTTTCGTTAATTGATAAAATGTGTTTATGTAATGTAAGATATTATTTTTTTAGGGATAAAGCGAGAATTGTATCGCCAGAAAACGTTAGTGATGTTTTAATGGGTATATTGATGAAGTAAAACAATGATATGAATAGAAGCTACAATAGAAGATGAACTATAAGGAGAGATATATTTGAAAAAATACGAACCATTTGAAAGAAGAATTGAAATTATTAAATTACTACATGGGAAAAAGATGGGGACAGGAGAATTAGCTGATCATTTCGGTGTTGATGATAGGACAATCAGAGCAGATATAGACAGCTTGAGAGTGGGTATGGATGTTTTAGGCGTAAAGATTAAAATTGAATCAAAACACGAAGGAAGTCAAAAACATTACTATATATCAACAGTACATCCAATAATGCTGGCGCTAAACCTTAGTGAACTTTTTGCTCTATTAAAACTATTAGAAAATGCATCCTCGAAAAATGGAGGGGAAGTATACAAAAATATATTTCAAAGGATTTATAGCCAAATGACTGATTATGCTGAAAGCAGGATTGCAGGATTACTTGAAAACAAATATGATAAAACAGAAATCATTAATACACTTGAAGAAGAAGCGTTTAGACATAAAGACTATAAGTTGATATTCTGGCTGAAAAGCGGAATGTTTATTGAGATTAGCTATTTTGACGAAGATGATAAACAATTTAATGAAAAAGTAAAGCTTTTAGATTTTGATGGTGATAAGCTAAAGGTAGCAGGAGAAGACGGGAAACATAGGCTTATAGACTATAATGACATAATAATTGATTGGTCAGAAGTAGAATATAAATAAAAATCGGAAATCTCATTGTATTTTTTACATCCATAACTTATGCAATAATGTAATTACAAATAATTTATAGGAGGAAATACAATGAAATTAGAAAGACAAAGTGTGGTAAACCCGAATACCAAAGAAATTGATAGAATGGTGCAAATGTTGAGGGATTTATTAGAGGAAAAGGAAACAAGTATATCATTAGAAGATCTATGTTCTTTTCAAGAACCAAGAGGTTCATTTGGATTATTAGACTCAGATGAGATACCTTATGACATTAAAGTAGAATATAATAATATACCTACTTACATAAGTACTGCAATTCTAATGAAGGAATACTTAAAAGGCAATGAAGTTATTAAGGATAATCTGATTAAGGGTCTGGATTATACTGTAAAAACTAGATTTACAGGTCATGGATTTGATGCTGAAAAAACTCGAGTTGACAGCCTGAAAATATTTATAAAAGGAAAACTTTCTGATTTTTTAGAAAATGAAAGGGAAATTTGCCCGCTATTTCATAATATGGTTCACAATATTTTACATAGTTATAATTCAAATTTATTCTATGGCAGAACTTTTGGACCCTGGGGAGAAAACTACAGACAAGACTGGGAAGAAATAACTGATAGTTTGAAAATAAATAAAAGATTGTATATAGCATATGGCAGCAATATGAATAAAAAACAAATGGAATATCGTTGCCCGGATGCGAAAATGATAGGCAAGACATACTTGGAAAACTGGGAATTAACCATGCCCTTTTACGCTAATATTGAAATTAAAAAAGGGAAGAAAACTCCTATATTATTATGGGAAATATCCGCCAAAGATGAAGCAAAGCTTGATAGATATGAAGTATATCCAAGGGGATATGACAAGAAAGACCTGTTAGTGAATGTTAATAATTCAGTGGTATCAGCTATGGCATATATAATGACAGATGAATATAAAAAGAAAGATGGAATTGCATACAGTGGATATATAGAAGGTATAATTCAAGGATATGTGGATGCAGGTTTTGATAAGAGCGAGTTTAACCCAAGGATCATGAATATATAATGATTTTAGGCAGAGACATTCATAAGGAGGAAAACATTTATGAAAATAGTAGGAGAGGTTAAAGGTTATATAATACATAAAACAGACAGCGGAAATCACTTCTTATGTAAAATATTAAAAGAATCGAAAATATTTAGTTATGATAGTACCTAAACTAAGAATGATGAGAAAGGAAAAGTAGTACTATGGAAAGGGGCAATGTATTGGTTATTGGTAATTCTGGAGTAGGTAAATCAACTTTGATTAATGCTGTTCTTGGTGAGAAAAAGGCAGAAACAGGTTGGGGTTCAAAAGGAACAACAGATAAACTGACTATATATGAAAGTGAAAATATTTCTTTTCGTATAATAGATACAGTTGGATTTGAACCTTCTTTTATAAGAGGAAACAAGGCTATAAATGTTGTGAGAAAGTGGTCGAAAGACAGTGCAAAAGAAGGACACGAAGATAACAAAATTAATGTGATATGGTTTTGTGTAGAGGGAACATCAAGCAAGCTGTTTCCAAAGACTTTAAAAGACCTTTTACGGGCAACATCAATTTGGAAGTCAGTTCCGATGATTGTTGTAATTACAAAATCTTATTCTGTTCCCGAAAGAGAAAAGAATATTGCAATGGTAAATGATATATTCGCAAAACAGAAAAGGTATTCAAAGAATTTACGCAAAATTATTCCGGTTGTTGCATCTACTTTTGTACTGAATGATAGCGCCTATGCAGCACCTGAGGGAATTACTGAACTTATAGATTCGACAAATGATATAATGCCGGAAGGAGTTAAAGCTAGTGAAAAAGACATTGGTGAATTCAAACTCAATCGCAAGCGAGCTATGGCTCATGGAGTAACAGGAATATCAACCACAGCGGCAGTTATTGTAGGAGCCGTTCCCATTCCGTTTCCCGATGCTTTAATACTTACGCCAATGGAAGTTGCAATGGTGAATGCTATTGCACGAATATATGGAATTAAAAAAAATGAAGAATCGAATCAATTCTTTAATTCTATTATAGAGGTAGGAACTGTAGGTGCTGCAGCTAAAGCGGTAATAAATGCATTAAAAGCTATTCCGGGGATAAATTTAGGAGCAAGTGCTTTGAACGCAATTATTGCTGGCAGTATTGTAACAGCCCTGGGTGAAGGTACTATATATGTTTTTGAACAGGTATATCTAGGTGAAAAGAGTTTCACGGATATTGACTGGTTAAAAAAGGTTATGGAATCAGAGTTGTCTTCACAATTTATAGAAAAAGTAAAAACCATAATAGAAAAGGTTAATCAAGACACTGACAAGGATACCATTGCACAGATTATTATAGATGTA